>Ga0207964_1000175_pt1 | contig 21138 bp, 17 predicted proteins | sample Knorr_S23_td_250_FD_185608 | JGI IMG/M metagenome (GOLD analysis project Ga0207964, IMG submission 185608) | Marine microbial communities from Southern Atlantic Ocean transect - Knorr_S23_td_250_ad_251m_LV_A (SPAdes) (version 2) | ecosystem: Environmental > Aquatic > Marine > Oceanic | place...
AGGGTCGACAGGTTGATTTAATCAAGCTGTACGGCGCTATGGAATTGGCACCTGTACTGGATTTGGCCAATGAAATAGTAGATATAGTGGATACTGGTAATACCCTAAAAGCCAACGGCTTAGAAGCCCGAGAAAAAATTGCCGATATTAGTTCCAGAGTCATTGTTAACAAAGCGGCGATGAAAACCAAATATCCAGTGATCAAAGAAATTTTAGATAATCTGGCAGAGGTGGTGGGTAAAAGCTAATGACCAAGCCGCTGATCAATCGACTTTCCACAGCCGACGCAGACTTCCTGCCAGCACTGAATAAGCTGACGGCTTGGGGTACAGTTTCCAATAATGATATTGAGGCTACTGTAGCTGAAATTATTCAACAAATCCGTTTGCGAGGCGATCAGGCGTTACTGGAGTATAGCAACCGCTTTGATCGTCGTTCAATGCAAAGTATCCATGACCTGTGCGTGGGGCCAGAACAGCTTAGAGCGGCCCTTAAAAGTATTGATGAGCAGACGCGCTCGGCATTGGAGTCAGCGGCGCAAAGAGTTGACCAATATCATCAGCGCCAGAAAGAGCAATCTTGGCAGTACCAAGAAGCTGATGGCACTGTTTTAGGGCAGAGGATAACCGCGCTTGAAAAAGTAGGTCTCTATGTGCCCGGTGGTAAAGCCAGTTATCCCTCATCTGTATTAATGAGCTGTATACCAGCGCGTATTGCCGGTGTTGACGAAATTGTTATGGCGGTGCCAGCGCCAGATGGTGAGCTAAATCCAATTGTATTGGCGGCGGCGGCAATTGCTGGTGTCAATAAAGTATTTACCATAGGTGGCGCTCAAGCTATTGCTGCCATGGCTTACGGTACTGAAACTATTCCCAAAGTGGACAAAATCGTCGGCCCCGGCAATATCTATGTGGCTACCGCCAAGCGCATGGTATTTGGTTCAGTGGGCCTAGATATGGTGGCTGGCCCCTCTGAAATCCTTATTATATGCGATGGAAAGACAGATCCCGACTGGATTGCAATGGATCTATTTTCTCAGGCAGAGCACGATGAAAATGCACAATCTATACTATTGAGTTGGGATAGTGCACATCTCGATGCAGTCTATGAGAGTATTGCCAAACTACTACCCGAGATGGAGCGCAAAGATATTATCGCTCAATCATTGGTCAATCGAGGGGCTCTTATAGAGGTGGCCAATAAGGAAGAAGCTATTATGGTCAGTAATCGCATTGCTCCCGAGCATTTGGAACTATCCGTAGAAGATCCGCAAACTTGGTTGTCGGACATACGTCATGCGGGAGCCATATTTTTGGGTCGTTATACCTCAGAGGCATTGGGAGACTACTGCGCGGGACCCAGTCATGTACTTCCCACATCGGCGACGGCTAGGTTTTCCTCGCCCTTGGGAGTCTATGATTTCCAAAAGCGCAGTTCAGTTATTGACTGCTCGCCAGAGGGTGCATCCGAATTAGGCAAGATGGCCTCGGTGCTTGGGCGGGGAGAGTCGCTTACTGCCCACGCCCGATCGGCAGAATACCGTATAAAAAAATAACCCATACAGAAGCCATTATTATGAGTAGCTACTGGAGTGACTTTGTTAAAGATCTAGAACCCTATAGTCCGGGGGAACAGCCGCAACACAGCAATATCACTAAGTTGAATACCAACGAAAATCCCTATGGGCCATCGCCTGCAGTGTTGCAGGCAATTTCGCAAATGGCCAACGATGATCTCAGGCGTTACCCGCCAGCTGATGCGCAACAGCTTCGACAAAAGATAGCTGATTATTACCAGCTATCATCAGCGCAGGTGTTTGTAGGCAATGGCTCCGATGAAGTGTTGGCTCATATATTTAATGGGCTTTTAAATCACCCTCAAAAAGGGCCATTACTTTTCCCAGATATCAGTTACAGCTTCTACCCAGTTTACTGCCAGCTGTATGGTATAGACTTTGAAAAGGTTCCATTATCGGCGGATTTCTGTGTGGATCTAACAGATTATGAGCGAGCTAATGGCGGTATTATTTTTCCCAACCCCAATGCGCCTACTGGGATCTTATTGGGGTTGGACGCCATAGAGGCACTGCTTCAGAAAAATACCCAATCCGTGGTAGTTGTGGACGAGGCCTATATCGATTTTGGTGGCCAGACAGCGGCTTCGCTGATCAAAAAATACAGTAATCTTTTGGTCGTACAAACTCTGTCAAAATCTCGCTCCTTAGCTGGAATAAGAGTCGGCTTCGCCATGGGCTCTGAACAGCTTATAGAGGGTTTGGATCGGGTTAAAAATAGTTTTAACTCCTACCCATTAGGGCATTTACAAATTGCTGCAGCCATCGCCGCGTTTAATGACGAAGACTATTTCCAAAACACAAGACAGCAAGTGATAGCTCAGCGACAACAGCTAAATACACAACTTGAGGCGCTGGGTTTTGAAGTTTTGCCATCACAGGCCAATTTTCTTTTTACCCGTCATTCTCGTTATGGTGCAAAAGACTTATCTCACAGATTGCGAGAGCAGGGCATTATAGTAAGGCACTTTAATCAGCCTAGAATTGAAGAATTTCTGCGTATAACCCTAGGCACAGAGGCGCAGAATAAACAGTTAATCGAGGCTCTAAAGCTAATTGTTAGTTAGCAATGGGGCGTTCGCCGGCGATTGCTGTAACTTTCAGACGTTTATTGTTACGTTGAATTTCTAGCTCAATCGGTTCACCGGGAACTATTTCTGCGATTTGGCTAACACTGCGGTGGCGATCAGTCACCGATATACCATTAATTGAAGTAACAATATCATTTGGTCGAATATCGGCCAAATGTGTTGGCCCACCTTTGGCGATTGCGGTAATAAGCAGGCCGCTAGATAGACTTAGCTTAAAATTTTTGGCAAGCGTTGGCGTTAAATCGACGGCCTCAAAGCCCAACCAGCCGCGGATAACTCGTCCATGTTCAAGAATATTGTCCATTACTTTTTGCACATCAGTGACAGGTACAGCAAAAGCGATACCATTAGAATTCAAATTATTGATTATAGCTGAGTTAATGCCTAGCAAATTGCCATAGGCATCAACTAGGGCTCCACCTGAATTGCCAGGATTAATATTGGCATCGGTTTGAATATAGTTCTCGAAGGTATTTAGATTGAGACCATTGCGTCGCGTCGCACTGACAATGCCCTGAGTCACAGTCTGCCCCACCCCGAAAGGGTTGCCTATAGCCAGTACTACATCGCCAATTTCAACTTTATTTGGGTCGCCTAAAGGTATGGGTCGCAGATTCTCTGCGGCTATTTTTAATACGGCTAAATCAGTTTCTGGGTCACTGCCAATAACATGTGCGGGCAACTCTTGTCCGTCATATAGCAATACCAGAATTTCGTCCACATTGGCGACCACATGATAATTTGTCACAATCAAGCCAGTCGTATCCATAATGACTCCAGAACCCAGAGAGTCTCGTACCCGTGCTTGTTGTTGGTTATAGAGATGTCGCAGGAACGGATGTTGGGATAGTGGGTGATTGTTGGGCTTTGTCTTGGTACGTGTATAAATATTGACTACTGACGGGGCAGCTTTTTTTACCGCTTGGGCATAGGAGACAGGTCCATACCAATCAGTCGAAACCCCGCGATATTCAAAATTATCGCTGTCGGTTTCTGTAGGGGGAGCGCTTCGAAACTCTGGAAATAGCAGCAAAAGAACGGTTGCAACCGCCAAGCCAGTTAATACAGGCAAGCCGATAAAGTCGATTATTTTACTGAGGGCTCGATTGTATGGCACAGTATTCTCCCTAATCTGACTGTTTTTTGGCCGCCCCAAAAGCGCCAATTTACACCCTCTATTAAAGGGCTATTAGCTGTCTGTGGTCAAGACTAATTAGTGATGGCCTACTTAATTATTGGCGCAACAAATTAGAAAGTTTTGGATTTGGCTTATCTGCTTTGCGATACAGCAATATAATATGGCCTATCGCTTGTATAAGCTGAGCATTACATTGTTGGCAGATATCTTTGATAATTACCTGTTTGGCCTGCCTGTCACCGACAGCCAATTTTATCTTGATCAACTCGTGATCATTCAATGCACGATTTATTTCAGTCACAACCGACTCGGTAAGTCCGTTGCCAGCTACTGTAACTACAGGTTTTAATGGGTGCCCTAGGCTGCGTAAATATTTCTTATCCGCGGAAGAAGTTGTCATAATACAAGACTCAATTGATAATGGCGCCCATTTTAGCGAAAACTAGACTATGGCGAAATCAAAAAATCGCACTTGGATCAAACAACATGTCAAAGATCCCTATGTGGTGCAATCTCAGCGGGATGGTTATAGATCCAGAGCTAGCTACAAATTGCTAGAATTGGTGGAAAAGAACAAACTAATCAAATCTGGAATGACGGTAGTTGATCTGGGATCTGCCCCTGGGGGTTGGTCGCAGGTCGCTTCAAAGCTAGTAGGACACAAGGGTGCTGTTGTCGCTGTAGATATACTGCCTATGAATCCCATAGCGGGGGTAAGCTTTATTCAGGGTGACTTTACACAACAGTCTATACTTGAAGAATTGCTTAATCAGATCGGAGATAGACCAGTAGACCTTGTAATTTCAGATATGGCCCCCAACTTAACAGGTATGAAGGCAGTAGATCAGCCCGCTGTGGTTTATTTGGCTGAATTAGCGGTAGATCTTGCCCAGCAAGTGTTGAGTAAACAGGGTGTATTTATAGCTAAACTGTTTCAGGGTGAGGGATTTGATGAATTTGTACGTAATACAAGAACAGTGTTTAATGTTGTTAGTTTAAAGAAGCCAGATGCTTCTCGGGCAAAATCTCGAGAAGTCTATGTGGTTGCCAAGGGGCTGAAGTAAGCCCAAAGAGGATTGTAGTTTGAATGATTTCTTAAAAAATTTGGTAATTTGGTTGGTGTTGGCAGCAATCTTAATGTCAGTATTCAACAGTTTTACCCCCAAGACTGAGGTCAATGAGCTCAGCTACTCGGACTTTATTCTAGAAGTTCAAGGTGATCGTATTGCCAGCGTTGCCAATGATGGTCTGACCATTGAAGGCAGGCGTGTTGATGGTAGTGAATTTACCGTTGTCATTCCCCCGGGTATTAGAGATGAGGGGTTAATGAATGATCTGGTTAATCACAATGTAAAAGTTGAGGGGCAACTTCCCGAAACGCCCAGTATGTTCTCGCAGTTATTGGTGGCCGCTTTCCCAATTTTGCTAATTTTAGCAATTTTTATGTTCTTTATGCGCCAGATGCAAGGTGGCGGTGGAGGTCGTGGTGGTCCTATGAGCTTTGGTAAGAGCAAAGCCAAACTGCTGACCGGTGATCAGATAAAAACCACCTTTGCCGATGTGGCTGGTGTCGATGAAGCCAAAGAAGATGTGGGTGAGCTGGTAGAATTTCTCAGCGATCCAGGCAAGTTCCAACGCTTAGGTGGCAGAATTCCTAAAGGTGTTTTGATGGTAGGGCCTCCGGGAACTGGTAAAACCCTACTTGCCAAAGCCATTGCCGGTGAGGCCAAAGTACCGTTTTTCACCATTTCTGGTTCAGATTTTGTGGAAATGTTTGTGGGGGTGGGTGCATCTCGTGTTCGCGATATGTTTGAACAGGCGAAAAAACAGGCTCCCTGTATTATCTTTATTGATGAAATTGATGCTGTTGGCCGTCACAGAGGCGGTGGCTATGGCGGCGGTAACGATGAGCGTGAACAGACCTTGAATCAGTTACTGGTTGAAATGGATGGATTTGAGGGCAATGAAGGCGTAATTGTCATTGCCGCCACAAACCGCCCCGATGTGTTAGACAAAGCACTGCTTCGACCTGGTCGCTTCGATCGACAAGTTTATGTTGGCTTGCCCGATATCCGTGGTCGCGAACAAATTTTAAAAGTCCATGCCCGCAAAGTGCCTCTAGATGAATCTATTGATCTGGGTATTTTGGCGCGTGGAACTCCGGGGTTCTCTGGTGCCGATTTGGCAAACCTAGTTAATGAAGCGGCACTGTTCTCTGCTCGTGCTAATCGACGATTGGTCACCATGGAGGAGTTTGAAAAGGCTCGCGACAAAATTATGATGGGTGCTGAGCGACGCTCCATGGTGATGTCCGAAAAAGAAAAGATTAATACTGCCTATCACGAGGCGGGACACGCCATTATTGGGCGATTGGTTCCCGAGCACGATCCGGTTCACAAAGTTACCATTATTCCTCGAGGGCGCGCTTTGGGGGTAACCCAGTATCTTCCAGAGGAAGATAGATACAGCATGAGTCGCCGTCAGTTGAACAGTCAGCTGTGCAGTCTATTTGGCGGGCGTATTGCCGAAGAATTGATTGGTGGCGTAGATGGCGTTACCACCGGTGCATCCAACGATATTGAAAGAGCCACCCAGCTGGCTAGAAATATGGTTACAAAGTGGGGGCTCACCGAAAGAATGGGTCCGGTGCTCTATGGTGAAGATGAATCTCAAGCGCCTGGCGGTGGCAATGCGCACTATTCCGAGGATACCTCTCGTGAGATAGATCAGGAAGTGCGGGATATTCTCGATAATGCCTATGTTGTGGCTAAAAAACTACTTGAAGACAATCGGGATATTCTCGAAGCTATGAAAGATGCATTGATGGAGTATGAGACCATAGATGCGGATCAGGTTGGCGATCTGATGGCGAGGCGCAAAGTGCGACCGCCCCGCCAGTGGGATGATAATGATACCGATGCTTCGGGTGGGGCAACTGGTACCAAGCAGAACGCTGACAAAGATGGCAATATTGGTGGTCCTGTAGAGGATCTATAACCCTGTGGTGTAGCTAGCCCCAAGCCTGAAAAGGTTTTGGGGCTGTTTCATAACTTATGAAATCAGCAAAATCAAAGCCTGAGCAACTTAATTGTGGTGGCAAGTGCCTCGACTTATCTATGCCCTCAATTATGGGGGTGCTCAATATTACCCCAGACTCATTCTCCGATGGCGGTCAGTTTTTCTCAGGTCATACAGTTGATCAAGACAAGGTGTTAAGCGCCGTCGAAACCATGATTGCAGAAGGCGCTGATATTATAGATTTAGGTGGCGAATCCACGCGTCCAGGTGCTGAGACAGTTTCTGTGCAGCAAGAACTGGATCGAGTAATACCTCTGTTGGAAATACTATCAGCCAATCATGACAGCATCTATTCTGTGGATACTAGCACCCCTGAGGTTATGCGAGAGGCGGCCAATGCAGGCGCTCATATTATCAATGATGTTCGAGCTTTACAGCGACAGGGTGCACTGCAGGTGGTCGCAGATATAGGATTACCGGTTTGTTTGATGCATATGCAAAATCAGCCGCAGACTATGCAGCAAAATCCTCAGTATCAAGATGTCCTCAGTGAAGTCCTAGAATTCTTGGATCAGCGCAAACAGCAAGCTTTGAGCGCGGGCATTCAAGAGGATCAGATATTATTGGATCCGGGTTTTGGTTTTGGAAAGAATTTACAGCATAATTTAGCACTGTTCGCTGGGTTAGAGCAGCTAGCGGCAACCAATCATCCTGTTGTAGTCGGGTTATCACGCAAATCTATGATTGGGCAATTAATTGATGCAAATGTGAATGATCGAGTGATTGGAAGTGTTACAATGGCAACTTTAGCTGCGCAAAAAATTCATCGCGCTGGTGGTGCGTCGATACTGCGTGTTCACGACGTTAAGCAAACAAAGCAGGCTATTGATATTTGGCAGGCGGTTGGTTGACCCTGAGAGCTGTGGAAAATTTATGAAAAGAAAATATTTTGGAACAGATGGTATAAGAGGAACGGTGGGGGATCATCCTATCACTGCCGATTTTATGCTAAAGCTGGGCTGGGCTGCGGGCAAAGTGCTGACCAAATACGCGCCAAACAAAAAGAATCGCGTGATAATAGGTAAGGATACTAGAGTATCAGGCTATATGTTTGAGTCTGCCCTTGAAGCTGGACTTGTAGCTGCTGGCGTAAATGTTGACCTATTAGGGCCTATGCCAACACCGGCGATAGCCTATCTCACCAGAACTTTTCGTGCGGCCGCTGGTATTGTAATCAGCGCTTCACACAATCCAGTCCATGACAACGGTATAAAGTTCTTTGCTGCAGACGGTTTTAAATTGCCCGATGCAATAGAGTTGGAAATAGAGTCGCTTATAGATCAGCCGCTAGTGACTAATGGCTCAGATAAATTGGGTAAGGCGCGCCGTATTGGCGATGCCACTGGTCGCTATATAGAATTCTGTAAAAGCACATTGCCACTGGGCTTTAATATCACTGGTCTAAAGGTTGTTTTGGACTGTGCCAATGGAGCTACCTACAGTGTTGCGCCACGCGTATTCAAAGAGTTGGGTGCTAGCGTAGTTACCCTAGCTGATGCCCCCGATGGGTTTAATATTAACCATAACTGTGGTTCTACGCATATGCAGGCATTGCAGGAGACTGTGCGCGATCACAAGGCTGATATTGGTATTGCCTTTGATGGTGATGGTGATCGCGTATTATTTATCGATGCCACGGGTGAAATAGTGGACGGTGATGAGCTTCTATACATTATTGCTCAACATCGCTATACCAATGGCGGTTGCGATGGCGTAGTGGGTACTCAGATGAGCAATTTGGGTCTGGAGTTAGCTTTAAAAGATTTAAATATACCCTTCCAGCGCAGTAAGGTGGGCGATCGCTATGTGGTTGAAGCATTAAAACAGAATGGTTGGACACTGGGTGGCGAAAGTTCAGGGCATATACTCTGTGGTGAGTTGAATACCACGGGTGATGGCATTGTATCCGCACTGCAGGTTATTCGCGCGTTACTAGATAGCAACAAATCCCTTGCAGAATTAAAAGCGGGTATGAGCAAATTTCCGCAAACTATGATCAATGTGGGATTGCCGCAAAAAATCGATATTAGTGCAAATTCAGAAATCAATCAGGCAGTTGCTGAAGCGGAACATAAGCTTGATGGTCGAGGTCGTGTATTGCTCCGTCCCTCGGGTACTGAGCCGGTTATTCGGGTGATGGTTGAAGGAGAGGATTCAGAGCTGGTAAACAATTTGGTTAACCAGATAGCTACTGTGGTTCAAAGGCAGGTAAATTAGCGTTTGTTGGTTGTATAATATTCCTTTGTCGGGTAGGATTCGCACCCGTTTGGGAAAACCCCTCTAAAGAGGAGAGCTGAGGATGGCGAAGCCGCTATTGGCTGGTAACTGGAAAATGCATGGTACAGCGCAGTCGGCTGCCGAACTGGCTAGTCAGCTTGTTGCAGGTGCGGGTACATTGCCCGAGATGATTGTGTTGCCATCATTTGTTTGTATTCCGGCGGTTATAACTGAGTTACAGACAAACTCCAATATTCAAGTTGGGGCACAGAATCTCTCTCAGCATAGGCAGGGTGCCTATACAGGGGAAGTTTCTGGGCAAATGTTGTCAGAATTGGGTTGTAGTCATGTGTTGGTTGGTCATTCCGAGAGAAGACAGTTACTGGCTGAAGACAATCAACTGGTAGCAGAAAAGTTTGTGGCCGCACAGGAAGCTGGGTTGAAGCCCATTCTCTGTGTTGGTGAGACGCTTCAGGAGCGTCAAGATGGGTTGGCTTTGCAGGTAATTGATAAACAAATTGCCGCGGTAGTTGACTTGGTAGGTTTGCAAAATGTTTGCGCTGGCGTTATAGCCTATGAGCCGGTATGGGCAGTTGGCACTGGTGAAACAGCGACGCCGGAGCAGGCTCAACAGGTGCACAGCCATATTCGTAGCCAGCTGGGCGCACAGGGCGCTTCGACACAGTTGCTCTACGGTGGCAGTGTTACAGCAAGCAATGCAGCGACATTATTTGCCCAACCAGATATAGACGGTGGTCTGGTGGGAGGGGCCTCATTAGAGGCGCAACAATTTTTAAACATCGCACAACAGATGGTCGAGCAAAAGTAATGGAACAGTTTATTTTAATTTTTCACTTTGTAATTGCCGTAGCCCTTATTGGCTTAATTTTAATTCAGCAGGGTAAGGGTGCGGAAGCTGGTGCCTCATTTGGTGCCGGAGCCTCTCAGACAGTGTTTGGTAGTTCAGGGGGTTGGAACTTTTTTAGCAAGACCACGGCGCTGTTGGCCACTGTATTCTTTGTAACTAGCGTAAGCTTGGCTATAGTCGCCAAAGATCGCACGGTAGTTGCCGATGTTTTATTGCCAGAGCTTCAGCAAGTGCCGGTAGAAGCCGCTGCTGAAAGCACTATTCCCGAACTGGAATCGGAAGCCGAGACCCAGTTGCCAGTTGTGGATGAGTTAGAAAGTCCAACGCAAGACTAATAAGCATTGCCCAAGTGGTGGAATTGGTAGACACGCTATCTTGAGGGGGTAGTGGCGCAAGCCGTGCCGGTTCAAGTCCGGCCTTGGGCACCATTTAAGACGATTGATAGAGCTTATTGGCAGTTACTGTCTATAGTTTTTGCGCATGGCCCTATACCAGTGCAAGTATTATATTTGTATTCGAGGGGGGTGGATTTGTATGCCTTCTACGTCTAATTAGCGGTAAATCCCATTTTTTAACTCAACTTGCCGTAGCGGTTTGGGTTCCTATAGCATGGGAGTTCACAGTGGTTACCTAACGAGATGCCGGAATAGAATGTTAGATTGTCAGCAGTCGCTAATACATGATGTTTATGTCCGATACAGATTGGAACTATGTAGTTCTGTTGCCAATAAATTTCGGGTTACTCGCGATGAGGCTGAAGATATAGTGCATACGGCTTTTGCCCGTGTAGTTGAAATTAAAGATAGGTCGATTAAAAATCCGCGAGCGCTGTTGTATAAAACCTCTTACAACATAGCCATTGATCGCAAAAGACATGGTGTTGTGCGTCAAAAGCATTTGGATGCTGTGATTGATTCAGAGTCAGCATCTGTAGAGGAATTAGGGCCAGAGCGGGTATTTGAGGGTAATAGGCGATTGCATATTGTTGCAAAAGCAATGCGGGAAATGCCAGAAAAACGTAGGAAGTTGTTTATAATGAGCCGTTTTGATGGATTGAGTTACGCGGAGATTTCTCGCAGGGTTGGACTGTCCGAGACGGCAGTTCGCAAGCAAATTAGTAAGGGTTTAATGGATTGCCAGAGGGCACTCCAACAGATAGGTTTTTTAGATGAGTAAGAATATTATGGAGTTGCCAGAGCATATCAATAAGCAGGCCAGTGAATGGTTTGCATTGGTGCAGTCTGGTGATATATCAGCCGAAGATCGATTGCGTTTAGATGCCTGGTTGTCAGAGCATCCGGATCATCTGCAGGCTTATAAGCAAATGGAAGCTATTTGGCTAAGTCTCGGTGATCTGTCTGCAACCTCAGAAGCTAAGGCGCTTAGGAAATCAGTGCGAGATAATGGGCTGTTAGCAAAGTTAAGACAGATGGTTTCGACCATGGGATTAAATCTGCGTCCGTTAGGCTATATTTCTGCGGTGTTGGCATTTTCGCTTGCCGTGGGATTATTATTACTTCAACAGCCAGATAGTTCTACATCTGTTGTTAATTACTATGCGACGCAAACAGGTGAAATTCAAAAAATTGTGCTCTCAGATGGCAGTCAAATTACCTTGGGCGCCAAGTCCGAAATTAAAACCCGAATAGGCGAATTAGGCAGGCAGGCTGAGTTAATACGCGGTGAGGCCTTTTTTGATATTGCCAAAGACAGAACCAAACCGTTTTCTGTTAAAGCAGATGAGGTTTTGATTGAAGTTGTTGGCACTCAGTTTAATGTGCTTAAGCGCTATAAAAGCGTTAATGTATCGGTGCTTGAGGGCAGGGTTAATGTGTTTGAGCAGGGCGATGATAGTGACCATAAACAACCCGAAACATCAGTTTCGCTAACGGCTGGGCAGCAGGTTGTTAAGCTTCAGAGTGCAGGTTTTGATAAGGTTGCTGATGTCGATATTTCAGAGCTTGGTGTATGGCGAAATGGCCGGCTGATTTTTACTGAAACTGCCCTAATAGATGTAATAGCTGATGCCAGTCGTTACTTCGACGGCAAGTTTTCCATGCAGTCTAGCGAGTTGGCTAATCAGAAAGTCACTGTATCATTGCGCACTGACCAAGTTGATCAATTGCCGCAGATGCTGGCTCAGGTGTTACCTCTGCAATTCCGAGAGATTCCCGGCAATATAGTTGTGCTTGAGAATTCAGCAGTGGTCGATTAGAGAAAACAGAACTCTTTCTCTGGCGCGACTAACGATTTCTATTGTGCCTGCGGGCATAACTAACTATTTTTATCCTTTCGCTAATAGTTGAGCAATAGCTGCACTAATAATAGATGTGGCTGTGTTTTATATGCAGGCGATACTCCCTCTGCCGTCCATTATTATCGCTCTAGATATTCTTGGGGCGGATTAGAACGCCTTAGCCGTCTTATTTAAGTTGCGATTATAGCTGTGGTGCTATAGGCATTTTCACATTTATTGCTCCTAGTAGTATCTTCCCTCTAGAGGTTTTTTATGGCCTCAAGCTCCTCCCGGAGGATCCATAGCTTAGCTATCGATCCTCTGGGTTTTTTATTTTTAGATGATTAGAAATTTTGCTGAATAGTTGGCAAACCTGCCAGTGCTTACTAATCAGTGTGGACTGTTGCGAAATAGTCCCAATACCTATTCCTATCTTTCGCTGTTGAGGGGGCGGATTACTAGCGCCTAGCCGTCATATATTGAGTCGGTTTTTGTTTGCGACTAATGCAATAAATTAAATTAAAACAGGGGAAATAGTATGTTTAAGAAATCAAAACTATCTTCAGCTATTCTTGCCGCTGCTGCTGGAACATTGGTAGCAGGCCAAGCTGTAGCTGAGGCACAATCAATCGATGAGGTTGTGGTTACCGGGATACGCGGTAGCCTTGAGAGAGCAATGGATGTCAAACGCGATACTGCGGGTGTTGTAGATGCAATTTCTGCGGAAGATATAGGTAAATTTCCAGATACAAACTTGGCGGAATCGCTACAGCGAATCTCCGGTGTATCTATCAATCGTGTAAATGGTGAAGGTTCTGAAGTTACAGTGCGGGGTTTTGGCGCTGGTTACAATATGGTAACCCTCAATGGACGCCAATTGCCTTCAGCTAATGTTGGCACTATTACTGGTAACCCATTGGATCAGGGTGCTAGCGGAAGTAGCCGTTCGTTCGATTTCTCAAACTTGGCATCTGAAGGTGTTCGTGGCCTACAAGTATATAAGACCGGTCGCGCCAATGTTTCAGCTGGTGGTATAGGTGCAACAGTTAATATTGAAACCGTTAGACCTTTGGAGTCATCGGGAACTCAAGCCGCTATTGGAGTTAAGTTGGTAAATGATACCAGCGGAGACGATACGACGCCGGAAGTAAGCGGTTTGTACAGCTGGACTAACGACGATGCTAGCTTAGGTGTATCTCTATTTGGTAGTGTTCAAGAGCGTGATTCTGGTAGCCGCCATGCAAGTGTTGAGGAATTTGGTCTTCGTACTTGGGATGCATCAGATGTAGCAGGAAGCAAGGCAAACTTGGGTCTTAGACCAGACGCTACTATTGTCAATGCGCCAAATGATGGTCAGCTAGTTTACAGACCAACTAACCTTGGTTTAGGTGTTAACCATGACGAGCGTAAGCGTACTAATGGTTTGTTAACAGTTCAGTTTGCGCCAAACGATGATATGACTATCACCGCTGATGCTGCATACGCTGAGAATGAAATGGATTCAAGATCTTTGATTGACGGTCTATGGTTTAACGGTACAGCTGATTATGTGGAATATGATGGCAACCCAGTTGTGGCGGCGCCTGTATTATTTGCAGAAGATGTTGATGGCGGGAAAGACTTTTTCTTCCAAAACCTTGATATGGGAACCAAGGATACACTTCAGTCATTCGGTTTAAACCTTGCCTGGAACGCAAGCGACGATCTCAGTCTAAGCTTGGATGCTGCATTTTCAGAAGCTGAGAGTGGCGGAAATGGCCCTCAGGGTAACAACGTACTGCGTATGAATGTTGCCGGTGCTACTGCAGGTTGGCAAGCGGTTGATTTCGGTCAGGAAGTACCACAGGGTATTGCTTCTATTGATGATGAGAATAAGGGTAATAATAACGGCACTTTTGATCTACCTGATGTTGGTTCTCAGGTTACTCAGTTCGCAAATTCCAACCAAGTGGCCGAGGTTGATCAATTCGCCTTTGACGGCAACCTAGTTGTGTCGGACAGCGTTGAGGTTGATTTCGGTGTAGGCTATATGAGTTCTGAAATGAGCCAAACTCGCCAAACTGGTTCCAACGCCCTAGGTGGTTGGGGTGTTGATGCACCTGGTGATATCCCAGAAGGTCTTGTTGAGCAGGTTAACACATTGGCTGAATTTGACTATCAAGGAACTGGTGTTGCTGGTGTTTCTCAGCCAGCCGGTGAGACAGCTCCTATTGCTTTGGGTTCAGTGTCATGGGTAACTGATCCGCTAACCTTGTTAAATGCTATAGCGGCAGATTATGGATATAACCCAGCTGCTATGCCAGTTAATAGTAGCGACAACAATAAGGTTGAGGAAGACACGCTTTCTGCTTACGGTCAGGTAACTATGGACGGTGATGTTGGTGGCATGCCAGTTAATGTGGTTGCAGGTTTGCGTTGGGAAAGTACTGATGTGACTTCTACATCTGAGCAAGCAGTTCCTACTGCGTTTGTTTGGGAATCAAACAACGACTTTTCTTGGTCGTTGGGTTCTGGTACGGAAAATCTAGTGGGTGAATACTCATACAGCACTTTGTTGCCTAACTTAGATGTATCTATGGATATTACGGATAGTTTAAAAGGCCGTGTGTCATTCAGTAAAACACTGGCTCGTCCGCAATATAACCAAATGTACACTGCTACTACGGTTAATGCTCCAAGTCGTATTACACACTTAGGCGATAGTCCGTCGGCTGACCAAGGTAATGCTGCTCTAGATCCTCTAGAGTCAAATAACTTTGATGTGTCTGTGGAATACTACTACGGAGATGCCAATTATTTCTCGGTGGGCTACTACCAGAAAAATGTGTCTAACTTTATCGGCATTCAGCAAACTACCGAGTCGTTGTTTGGCTTAAAAGATGCCACTGCATCTGGTGGTACCTATATGGCTGATGCAATCACCCAGTTGGCTACTGCAGGTATAGCGGAAAGTGAAGATAGACTTTTCTCTATGACAGCAATTCTGCAAAATGCTGGCGACTTTACTGGATCAACCGGTCAGGAAATGTATGAGAATAAAGCCGCTGAATTTGCCTCTGAACAGGAGTTCCATGATGCAATCTTTAGTGCTTATGATGTAACGCCTGTTGCAACGGATCCTGATATCAATTTCGCTGTGAGAAGTCCTACCAACTCACAGGATGCTGAAATCTATGGTTTTGAAATTGCGTCTCAGCATTTCTTTGGCGAAACAGGTTTTGGTTACCAGTTTAACTACACTACCGTAGAAGGTGATATTGGTTATGACAATGGATCGGATCCTGGTCAAGATCAGTTTGCACTTCCTGGTTTAAGTGATACCCTAAACTTAGTGGCAATTTACGAGAAAGAGGGTCTTTCTGCTCGTTTGGCATACAACTGGCGCGATGACTTCTTAAATCAAGTTAACCGCTCAGTTGGTAGTACTCGCAACCCTGAGTACGTAGCCGCTGTTGAACAGATTGATTTGAACGTAAGCTATGAGTTGGACTCAGGTGTTACTTTGTCCTTAGATGCAATCAATCTAACTGGCGAAGGACAGCGTAAGTACGGTCGTACTGAAACCGCGGCCTTCTTTGTGCAAGAGCTTGATCCGCGCTACGTATTATCTGCGCGATACACGTTCTAAGTTACGTAAAGTGCCTTCCCTGATAACAGTTGTTGTTAGGGAGGGTGCTCTGTAGCACAAAGAAAAAGTATGTAGTAGTTTTAAGGCCTCCACGTAGTTTCTACAGGAGGCCTTATCTTATTGTTACAATGCTGGGCTAAAGCCTATAGCAGTAAATGACTGGATAATAATATGAGTAAAGCTGTACTCTTGAATAATGTCGAACATAAAGATTTAAAAGTTGACTGCAATTACAGTGCTGATTATGGCGATAACGTCAACCGATCTCTTGCCTTTTCTAGCGAATTTAGCGATCTCCAAAAAGAATATCCGATACTATTTTTTAAAGATGCCAAGGCAGAAACTTTTCAAGCCCACGTAATCCTAGGCTTTGAAAAGGATGAAAACCTGTTTTTAAGCGAAGATGGTTGGCGGGGTAACTATGTGCCAGCAGTATTGGCTCGCGGTCCTTTTCTTATTGGTTTTCAAAGCTGTGAAGTTGATGGCAAGTCGGTCAAGGAGCCGGTAATTCATATTGATATGGATAACCCGAGGGTTGGTGTAGAAAGAGGGCAACCTCTATTTCTCACTTATGGAGGAGACACACCTTACCTAGAAAAAGTCATGCAGACCCTTCAGGTAATACATCAGGGTGCTACACTTGATGAGAAATTATTTTCAACATTGGATGACATGGAATTGTTTGAACCGGTCAATATAGAAATATCGTTGAGCAATATTTCCAGTGTCAATTTGCGTGATTATTACTCCATCAACAAAGATAAATTAGCACAGTTAAGTGGTGATGATTTACAGAAGCTGAACAATATGGGTGGACTGGGTCTGGTATTTTTTGCCCTCTCATCCCTAGGTAATTTTAATAAATTGATTGAGCTAAAAAACAAGAAAATGGCAATAGCTCAATAATAATTATGAGTTATATAGAAAATCAGGTTCGTATTTTAGAGGGCGTAAAGCCAGATCAGATTCCTTATGATGAGCTGTTTCTAGCCAACCAGCCGGTCATTTTGCGGGGTTTGGTTTCCGATTGGGAGCTTGTTCGAGCAGGTAAACAGTCGCCAGACACTGCCATGCAGATGTTGCAGAATCACTCTAGTGGCAAGCCAGTAGGCGTCTATATTGCTCCGCCTGAAACCAAGGCGCGTTTTTTTTATAACGACGATGGCACTGGTTTTAATTACCAAAGCAAGTATATGGAGCTCGGTGATATATTTGCGCAAATTCGCGATAACCAGAACAATCCCGATCGATCCTATTACTATATGAACTCACTCACCATGGATGAGTGTTTTCCCGAGCTTGGTGAACAGCATAGTCCTTCGTTTGATCATTCAGTTTTTACCAATAACAAACCCTTATCCAAGGTTTGGGTAGGTACTGAGTCAATTGCTGCGGCGCACTATGATGTGCCCAGCAACCTAGCTTGCTGCGTGCTTGGTGCGCGTCGCTTTACCCTGTTTCCACCAGAGCAGATTCACAATTTATACCCCGGCCCCCTAGAGCCGACACCAGGTGGACAGGTGATCACCATGGCAGACCTTAAAAATCCTGATTTCGAGCGCTTTCCGCGTGTTCGTCAGGCATTGGATGCGGCAGTAGTGGTAGATCTAGAGCCGGGCGATGCGGTTTACTATCCCAGTATGTGGTGGCATCAGGTTGAAGCCTTGTCGCCCTTTAATATTATGATTAATTTTTGGTGGCTCACTGCGCCGGCCTATATGGGTAATCCCTTGGATATTGTTATGCATGCAATAATGGGGATTAGAGATCGTTCTGAAGCCGAAAAACAAGCTTGGCGCGAAGTGTTTGATTACTACGTATTTGGTTCATCAGAAACGCCGAGAGCCCATCTTCCGCCAGCTATACAGGGTGCTTTGGCAGACCTTGATGAGGATACAGTGCGACGTATCCGAGCTGTTCTTAAAAATAAACTAAATCGCTAGAAGCCCCGAGCAAGGTTTCTGTCTGGGAGAGATACAACAATGTTGAAAGTGGTTATTGCAGGGGGTGGAACAGCGGGTTGGCTGGCAGCTTGTGGTCTTTCGAGTCGATTAGCTGGTCTGGTGGATGTTACATTGGTTGAATCCGATGCCATTGGAACCGTTGGTGTCGGTGAGGCGACCATTCCCCCCATGCGTAATTTCCACCGCATCATGAAAATTGATGAGCAGGAATTTATGCGCGCCACCCAAGCCACGTTTAAGTTGGGCATTGTGTTTGATAACTGGGGAGACGTAGGCGAAAGCTATATCCACTCCTTTGGAGAAATTGGTCAGCGCTCATGGATGGCAGAGTTTCACGAATTCTGGTTGGAGGCTCAGGCTCAGGGGTTCGGTGGTAGCCTTGAGGATTATTGTCTCGAATTAAAGGCGGCTAAAGCGGGTAAGTTTGCGACCGCAATAGATGACACCAGATTAAATTTTGCCTTTCATCTCGATGCTACCCGCTATGCAAAATACCTGCGCCAGATCAGTGAGAAAGCTGGGGTTAGCCGCGTTGAGGGAATGATTAAGGAAGTTCAGAAAGATCAGCAGTCTGGTGATATAAAGGCGCTGTTGTTACAAAGTGGGGAGCTTATTGAGGGCGATTTATTTATCGACTGCACAGGATTCCGTTCTCTGTTGCTGGGTGATGCGCTCGGTGTGGAGTTCGATGACTGGAGCCATTGGCTATTCTCAGATAGAGCTATTGCCGTACAGACAACCGCTACCGAGCCACCGCCTCCCTATACGCGCGCAATAGCACATGATGCGGGCTGGCAGTGGCGAATCCCACTGCAAAGCAGGGTTGGCAACGGCATTGTTTATAGCAGTCGCTTTCTCTCCGATGATGAGGCTCGGGCTACGTTAATCAACAATATATCGGGCGATATGATTACTGAGCCGCGGCTACTTAAATATCGCACAGGGTGTCGCCAGAAATCATGGCATAAAAACTGTATTGCACTGGGTTTGTCCAGTGGGTTTATTGAGCCGTTGGAGTCCACCAGTATCCACTTGGTGATGACAGCGATTATTCGCTTAATTCGCCTATTTCCCTTTGCTGGTTCCACTGAGGAATTGGCCTATAGGTTTAACCAAGAAACCCGCACTGAAATAGAAACCGTGAGGGATTTTATAATTCTTCATTATAAGCAGACACAGCGTACCGACAGCGACTTCTGGAATGCCTATCGCACTATGGATATACCGGATACCCTTGCTCATCGCATGGAGATCTTTAAGAACAATGGCTACGTCTGGGCAGATGATGTAGCCCTGTTCCGAGTTGATTCTTGGGTGCAAGTAATGATGGGGCAGGGCCTAATGCCTCAATCTCACCACAGTGCGGGCAAACTAACCACTAGCGATGGACTGCGTCAATCCCTTGCCAAAATCAAGACTTCAATTGATGCAAAAGTACAAAAGCTACCGACTCACCAGCAATTTATTCAACATTACTGCGCATCGCCCCAAGGGGATTTATGACTCAAACTGTAGTTATTGTGGGTGGAGGTAGTGCGGGTTGGTTGACGGCTGGCATTATTGCTGCAAAGCATAGTCCGCTCAATAAGAATGGCCAAGGTACTAGAGTTATACTGCTGGAATCCCCCGATGTTGCCAATCTTGGCGTAGGTGAGGGTACATGGCCGACAATGCGAGATACGCTTCGACAGATAGGTATATCAGAAGTCGAATTTATCCGCTGTTGTGATGTTAGCTTCAAACAGGGTTCTCAGTTTATCGGTTGGCAACGGGGAGAAGGGGAATCTTACTATCACCCATTTAGTCCTCCCGCGGGCTACGGAGCTATCAATCTGGCGTCTCACTGGTTGGATCGTTGCACGGATACCAGCTTTGCAGATTCTGTTTGTTCTCAGGGAGCAATCTGTGACATGGGGCTTGCGCCTAAAACAGCACAGACGCCTGAATACGCGTTCAATCTCAATTATGGTTATCATCTTAACGCTGGAAAATTTGTTGAATTGCTACAGCGGCATTGTGTGGAAAAACTGGGCGTAGACTACCAACTTGGCCATGTGGATCAGATATTGAATGCTGATAATGGTGATATCTCAGCGCTATCACTATCCAATGGTGAGCAAATTACCGGTGATTTGTTTGTTGACTGCACGGGTTTTGCCGCTCTTTTAATAGGCAAGCACTATCAAATTCCATTTGTATCCCAGCGAGATTGTTTATTTAACGATACGGCGTTGGTACTTCAGGCAGATTATGCCAGTGAGCATACCCCAATCGCCTCCTGTACAAAGTCAACGGCGCAATCCAGTGGGTGGATTTGGGATATTGCTCTGCCGACAAGGCGGGGCATTGGTCACGTTTTTTCTAGTCAGCATATCTCACTGGAAAAAGCAGAGCGTGAATTGGAGCTTTACCTCGATAGCGATTCGGAATTGGCGAAAGTACAGCCCAGCCCGCGTAAAATAGAATTTCAACCAGGTCATAGACAGAGCTTCTGGCACAAAAACTGTGTTGCTGTAGGCGTATCAGCTGGCTTTGTTGAGCCCTTAGAGGCCAGCGCGCTAGTATTGATTGAAAAATCAGCGGAGTTTGTTAGCAACAACTTGCCACAGACCAGAGCGGCAATGGATGTTACCGCCAAGCGATTTAACCAAATTACACACAGGTACTGGATAGAAATCATTGATTTTTTAAAGCTACACTACCTGTTAAGCGAGCGTACAGATTCACAATATTGGCGTGATCACAGTCATGGGGATAGCATACCTGATAGCCTTCGAGACTCGTTAGAATTGTGGCGTTCTCAAGTTCCCTGGGTGACTGATACCAATAATCGCATCGAACTATTTTCTTCTGCAAGCATCCAGTATGTGCTCTATGGTATGGGGTTTGTTACTCAGGTTAACAGCAGTCGCTATCGCAGCTGGGGTAAGGAGTCTGAGCTAGCAGATAGATTGATACGCGACAATCTTGGGAAGACTGAAACCCTAATGGCCAGTCAGCCCAAGAATAGAGATCTGCTTAATCTTGTGCGTGGCATATAAGGCAAGCTAGGCGAACTCAATAAAGCTGGTAACCGTAAGACGTCCGGTCTCTGGGCTGGGATCAAAATTATAATCTGGTCTAATTATCCCCGAGTGCAGACTGGATCCGCGGTACATTAACAAACGGTTATACACTGTCTCAAAGGACGCAATTTGTTCATACTCCTCAGTGCTATCATAAATATAGCCAGAGGGATAAAGAGCGGGATTATCAAATTGCGACTGCACGGTTTCTAGATATTTATCCTGCCGCCCCTTATCAATATATTCATACCCAGTTTTACGGTGTTTATACATCGCAGTA
>Ga0207964_1000176_pt1 | contig 21049 bp, 19 predicted proteins | sample Knorr_S23_td_250_FD_185608 | JGI IMG/M metagenome (GOLD analysis project Ga0207964, IMG submission 185608) | Marine microbial communities from Southern Atlantic Ocean transect - Knorr_S23_td_250_ad_251m_LV_A (SPAdes) (version 2) | ecosystem: Environmental > Aquatic > Marine > Oceanic | place...
AGTCTGTGAACCAAGTCACCTTCACCTAAATTCAAGATCAATGCTTCTTTAGGTGAAGCCTTTCCCTCTTCCCTAAGTACAACTCTTGAGTATGACTCAAGACCTCTTTTTTTCATATCGGCAGTAAAACTATTTAAAGATGACAGATTTTTATGAAGGACAAGATCAACATTTTCTGAAACAACAGTTCCCGCACCTTGTCTTTTTACAAGCAATCCAATTTCTACAAGTTGATCAATGGCTTTACGAACAGTAATTCGAGACATTTTTAAACTGGCGGCCAAATCTCTCTCAGGAATGAGTGCATCTCCAGGACTTAAAAGACCTTGTTGAATTGCATTATTGAGTGAACGAGATAGTTGCTTGTATAAAGATTCTGAGCTATCGCTTGATGGCCTTAAAAAATCGATCAAATTGTCAGAATTAGACATAATCTTCTTGTTCGCTGTTTTAACAAAAAAGCAGCATTTAAATTTAAATTGGTATTTAATTGGTATTATTATAAACTCATTTTGAATGAATAGTCAATCCTTATAAAATTTTTTAATTGAAATCATATAATTTCTAGATTACTGAAAGAGATTTACTTATAAAGCAATTTTATAAAGGATTTCTTAGTAGTTACAATGTAAAATTAATTTTTTTAAAAATTTAATTTGTTTTTTAATAATTACCTGTTATATAATACCATTATATTACCAATTTAAAATAAACTATTGGCTTACAACTGGCTGGAAATAGTTTATTTATAGATAGAGAGAACAAAGGATGAGTGCAACTGGTTTAGTAATCAAAACTTTAATCAATTCAGAAAATTATTTTTGTTCAAGACTAGTTAACAACACGCATGATTCAATCGAGAATTTTATGTTTTGCTTCAGTTTGCTTGCTCCTGTCAAGGTGATCGAAAACTGCGTCTTACATAATATTTCTGGAGGTTACGCTGAGTTAAAACCTTGTGAAGGCTTTGTTTTAAAACCTGGAGACGAATGGATTTTTAAGTATGCCTATGAAGAGTCTAGACACAAGCCGATGAATCATAGGTGGGCTCCACAAGGCTGTTTCTTAAAAATAGACAATGAGGACATATTCAGTATAGAGGTCATTGATTTGGATTTAGAAAGAATCTCCTCCGTGGCACCAATTCCCCATATTTCGGGAGATAAATTAAATTATGAATCACTACGATTGGTGCCACACCCTTATTCATGGACTTCGAGTGCAGGAGTCTGCAACTTAAGTCCACCAATTAATGTGTTCTTTGAGGATAACCCGATAATTAATAGTGGATATAGATCTGCTTCTCGGCTTGGCAAACGATTAAATCTTGATTTATTCCCTGAAAGTATAAATAAAGAAAGTGAAGCTGCATCAACCTCTGTAAAGTTTAAACTTCAAGACTCTATAGAAGATTCTTCTTATGAGGTTATTATCACGAGTGATATCGTTGAGATTTCAGCAGGCGATGAGGCTGGGTTTTATTACGGCCTTATCTCTCTCATGCAACTAGCTCAAACTTATCATCAACTAGTACCGTGCGGCACAATTATTGATAAGCCTCGCTTTAGCTGGAGAGGTCAGCATTTAGATACGGTTAGACACTTTTATTCTGTTGATAGTATTTTGAAACTTTTGGATTTAATGAGCCTGTTTAAGCTAAACAAGTTTCATTGGCATGGAACAGATGACGAAGCATTTCGATTTAAATTGAAGAATGATTATGAGATTGCTACTTCAACCTCTATAAGCGGAGATGGCCAGCTTGTACCGCCTGTTTTCGGCTTTGGGTCAGAACCATCTGGAGGTTGTTATGACCTTGCAGAGATTAAGAGAATTCTCGATAGAGCGTCAGAGAACTATATTGAGGTAATGCCTGAGTTTGACTTGCCAGGTCATAATATGTCTTTGGTTAAGCTCTTTCCAAACATGCGTGATCCGGAAGATAAAAGTTTTGAAGTCTCAGTCCAAGGTTATTCTGAAAACACACTAAATCCTGCTATGCCAGATACTTTTTCGATTGTTGAGTCTGTAATTGATGATCTTTGTAGGGCTTTCCCAGGAGAATATATTCATCTAGGGGCTGACGAGATTGCGCCTGAAGCATGGAGTAAATCTCCTGCTATTGATGTTATTAAAACTGAACATAATCTCAAAAGTACTAAGGATGTAGCTTCCTGGTTTATTAATAAACTTTCAAAGAGACTTGAGCTTAATAATAAAAAAACTGCCGCTTGGCAAGAGGCTGAGGATGGGCAACATCATGAAGAGAAGATTGATAAGTTGTTATTTTCTTGGCAGAATCTAGAGTCTGGTTTTAGACTAGCAAGAGATGGATATAAAGTAGTACTGTGTCCAGCAGAGCATATTTATTTTGATATGGCTCAAAGCAGAAATTATGCGGATCGCGGAGCAAACTGGGCTGCCGTGGTTCCATTTGAGAGCACTATTGATTGGAAAATTATTCCCGACGATGAGCCAGAGCTTGAGGCAAACATTCAAGGTATACAGGGCCATCTATGGTGTGAAACTATCCTTGAGGATCACGAAATGGAGGCCATGTTATGTCCTAGAATTTTGGGCCTTTCAGAGAGTGCATGGTCGAGTGAAAATAACAGACGTAATGGCGACGAATTGAATAATTTGTCATTAAATAGCTTCAGAAATTTGTTTGAAAAAATTAATTGGGACTTTTATAGAGCAGAGAATTTTGATATGATGACCGATCCAGCAGAGAAAAAGGAGGCTATGGTCAATGAGTAATTTGATGCAAATGCTTAAACCAAAAACTAAAGCACAAACAACAACGCTTTTTGCGTGGGCGCTAATCGCCCCTGCTGCACTGGTTATGTTTTGGGTTGTAGTTTGGCCTCTATATGAAACTTTTCGCTTGTCTTTTACTAATTCTACTCTAGGGACACTTATGGGAGGTGCTGAATATGTGGGTTGGGAGAACTATGAAAAGGCTATAGGCGGTCGAAAGTTTCCATCAATCGTGACAAGAACGTTTTACTGGATGTTTCTTTCTGTTGGTTTAAAAGTTGTTTTAGGTTTGATAGGTGCTACTCTTTTGGCGAGCAACATAAGAGGTAGAGGGATATTCAGAGCATTAGTGATGCCACCCTGGATAGTTCCGATTGCTATTGGATGTTTCGGATGGTTGTGGCTCTATAATGGACATTTTGGTCTACTCTCAAATTTTGCTGAGATGGCTGGTATAACGGACGGCCCTTACAGTTTTTTAGCCTACAAGCAAAGCGCTTTTTATTCAGCAATTGTGACCGATGTATGGATTGGAACGCCAATGGTAACTTTGTTTTTTTTGGCTGCAATGCAAGGAGTTCCCAGAGATCTGTATGAGGCTGCCTATGTTGATGGCGCTTCTCGTTGGTATCGCTTTCGAAGAATAACAATGCCTCAGATTATGCCCACAGTAATTTCCATGGCACTACTTTCTGCGATATGGACATTTAATTCATTTGAAATTATTTGGATCCTAACAGAGGGCGGACCTCGTGGTGCAACCACTACGTTAATTATTGACACCTTTAAAACAGCTATCTTTAGCTATAAATTTGGTGCTGGCGCAACTAGAGCAGTTCTTGTTTGCTTATTATTAGGTGTTTTCTCATTAATTTATTTAACTGTTTTGGGATGGGTAGGCAAAAAGTATGGCTATGCAGGTGTACAGAAATGATGGATAAATACTCATTACTCCACAAGATAGGAATTTACACTTCTATTGCACTATTTATAACTTTTATGTTGCTTCCATTTGTTGAAATGTTTATTGCATCATTGAGGCCATTAACCCATTTATTTAGCCGACCTGAGGTTCCACTTGGAGAGACAATGAGCTTTGTTGATTTTATGAGCAGGTTTTGGTCAGATAAAATGAGCTTTCAGGCTTATAGAGATATGTGGGTAACAGTCCCTCAATTGCCTCGCTATATATTTAATAGCGTATTTTTAGCGACTGCTGTTACTTTTATTTCGTTGTGTTTTGTGATACCTGCTGCATACGCCTATGCACGTTTTAGTTTTAAAGGCAAGTCTGTCAGTCTCACACTTTTTCTAGCAGTTAATATGTTTACTGGAGCGGTTCTGCTGATCCCTTTATATAAATTATTGAGAATGTATGGTCTTTTAAATACTTATTGGGCGATGATTATTCCGGGTGTAGCGTTTTTAATACCACAAGGCATTTGGCTTCTTAAAACATTTTTAGAGAAAATACCTTACGAGCTTGAAGAGGCAGCTTTTGTAGACGGCGCTTCTAGACTATATACACTTCGACGAGTAATATTGCCTTTAGCGGTACCTGGTTTAATTGTTGTTGGTATTGCTATTTTTATTGGTGCTTATGCACAGCAATTTTTATTTGCGATTACATTTAACCAGAATAGGGACTATATGCCTCTCCCAGCTGGAATTTTTGAATTTATTGGTTATCAAACAGTCTTGTGGAATGAAATGATGGCTGCAAGTCTTGTAGGGGTTCTGCCCGTGTTGTTTATTTTCCTGTTTATGCAGAAACATCTCGTAGCAGGTTTAACATCAGGCGCAGTAAAGGAGTGAGTATAAATACTCACAAATAGTGTTACTAGCATTGATTTTTCATGCCAGTAATTTGTTGTAAATATAAAAGGAGAAGTAAATGAAAAATATTAAAAAAGCACTCTTTTTAGCTTTGATTGGCGCTGGCTTTATGGCACCAGTTCAAGCTGAAGAGGTTCATGCAATAATCTGTGGCGGTGAAATCCGTCCTGCTGATCAAGTAGTTTTTGATGCTTTTGAGGCGAAACATCCAGGTGTTACGGTTAATGCTGAAGCGGTTCCTTGGGGAACCTGTCAGGATAAATCTATGACACTTGCGGCCGCAGGAGACCCAGTGGGGCTTGCTTATATTGGATCTCGTACATTAAAGCAACTTGGTCGAAGTGGATTAATTGTTCCGGTTGACATTTCTGAAGAAATGCAGGCATTGTATCAACCTGGCGTTCTTGCTACCGTTTCTGATGGAGGTCAATTTTGGGGTTACCCACACGCCTTCTCTACGAAAGCACTATTCATTAACTGTGGTTTAGTTGAAGCAGCGGGTGAAGCTTGTGTTGCACCTAGAACTTGGGAAGGACTTTACAATATGGCCAAGGCTGTTAATGACAATACCTCAGCTGCAGGTATTGGCTTAGCCGCTAGAGACTTTGACAACACTATGCACCAATTCCTTAACTACTTATATAGTAATGGTGGTACTGTAAGTAATGCAGATACTGGTGAGATAACTTTTAACAGTCCTGAAACTGTTGAAACACTTGCCTTTATTGGTAAATTAGCTGGTGTTGCACAGGAAGGTCCTAGTGGTTATGAGCGTTCTCAACTGACTCAGCTCTATAACGATGGTCAGATCGGAATGTATATCAATGGCCCATGGGGCGGAGGTCAACACAATGATAATATTGCTGAAATCGTTGTACCTGTTCCTGCAGGTCCGAGTGGCTCAAGTGGAACATTATTGATTACTGACTCTATGGCAGTCTTTAAAGGCTCTGCAAATGAGGATCTAGCAATGGAGTTGGCTCAAATGATGACATCTGGTGAGGCTCAATATGATCTTGATATGAGCTGGGGTTTAACGCCGATTCTGCAATACGAGAAGATGAGAGATGATGTTTACTATTCAACTGACTATTGGCAGACTTTTGTTGAGCCAATTGGTAGAGGTGGACCAGAGCCAATGTTTGAAGACTTTAAATCGCTTCAAATGGGTATCAACAGCGCCATCCAAGGCATAATCTTGGGTGAAGGTTCGGCTGCTGATCTAGTGGCTGAGGCTGCAGAAACTCTAGCAGAGGGTCTGTAAGTCAATTAGTTGACTGTGTCAGGGGCAATGAAAATTGCCCCTGATTTTATAAGGCTAACCCTAAAAGTATGTTGACCTATCAACACACTTTCAAGGTTTACTTTATTTAAGCAGAAGTAACATTTTGAAATACGTAAGCAATTTGCATAATTAATAAGGAAGAGGGTATGGCGACTGTAAAACTGGAAAAAATCTATAAAAGTTTTGGTGAAACAGAGGTTTTATTCGACATTAACCTTGAGATTAATGATAAAGAGTTTGTTGTTTTTGTTGGGCCATCAGGCTGCGGAAAAACAACCTTGTTGAGAATTATTTCAGGACTGGAAGAGGCAACAAGTGGAAGTGTTATCATTGATGATAAAGATGTTTCTAACGCTCCTCCAGTTGAGAGAGGGATATCGATGGTTTTTCAATCTTATGCCCTCTATCCACATCTATCGGTATTTGAAAACATAGCCTTTCCTCTCAGAGTTGCAAAAGTAAATGAAAAAGAGTTAGAAGAAAAAGTATTCAAGGCTGCTGATATTTTACAACTAAGAGATCGTTTAGACTTTAAACCTGGACAGCTTTCTGGTGGACAGCGACAGCGAGTTGCTATTGGCAGGTCTATCGTAAGAGATCCAAAAGTATTCCTTTTTGATGAGCCTTTATCTAATCTAGATGCCGCTCTTCGAGGTGATATGAGGGTAGAGCTTGCAAAGCTTCATCAAAATTTAAATACTACAATGATTTATGTTACTCATGATCAGATTGAAGCTATGACAATGGCCGATAAGATAGTTGTTTTACATGATGGTGTTATTGAGCAAGTGGGTTCACCAATGGAACTATATCATAACCCTAAAACAAAATTTGTAGCTGGCTTTATTGGCCATCCAAATATGAATTTTCTAAAAGCTAGTGATACAAAAATTAATAAGGGTAAATTGACTGTAACTATTGGTGATTCTTCAGTCGATATGCCTATAGATGGTGGAGATACAAAAGAGGGTGATGATATAGAGATTGGGATTCGACCAGAAGATTTAGTAGTTTCTGAGAAGGGAGGTATTCCAATGAATGTTGATGTTGTTGAGCACATCGGGGCGACTGTAATCTTATATGGTTCTGTTCTAGATAACAGTAATTTTTGTGCTGTACTACCTAGTGATTCAGTTATTAAACCGGGCGATAAGATTCAACTTAGAATAGATCCTAACAAATGTCATGCTTTCAATTCATCAGGCCAAGCACTTCAAAGAAGTTAGAGAAAACATATTGAGAGATTAATCATGAGAACAGGCATTGTTGGTTTAGGTTTAAGAGCTGGAAATGTTCTAAGGATGATTAAGGAAGATATGCCCGAGATGGAACTGATTGGCTATGTAGATCCTGATCCATGTGGATTATCAATTATTGAAAAACATTCCCATTTGTTAAAGCAATATGAAAATCTTGATCTGATGATCAATGAAGGAGGCCTTGATCTTTTATGGGTGGCTTCTCCAAATCATCTTCATTTAGAACATATTCGTTTGGGGCTTGAGGCAGGCTTGAAAGTCTTTTCAGAAAAGCCTATCGTAACAACAAAAGAAGATAGTTTTGCCCTTGCCAAGTTAATTAACAAATTTGGTGAAAATCAATTAATTGTTGGACTTGTTTTAAGATATTCAGTTCATATGCGTGAAATGAGAAGAGTTCTTGATAATGGTATGCTTGGTAAGATAACTTCACTTGAAGCTAATGAACATATAGCGCCCTATCATGGATCATTTTTTATGAGAGATTGGCGAAGACTAGAGAAGTATTCTGGTGGATTTATGCTTGAAAAGTGTTGTCATGATATTGATCTTTACAATGGGATTGTTGGCGATAGGCCTGAAAGAGTTGTTAGTTTTGGGGGAAGAAATAATTTTATTCCATCAGAGGAGCCAAAGGGTAATGAACATGACGATGTCTATCAACAAAAACTTTCCTATTGGGAAAATGTTGACAATCCTTTTACAAGCAATGCTGATATTATTGATCATCAAAATGCTTTAATTGAATACCCTAATAATGTAACTTTCTCTTTCCATACAAGCATCAATGTGCCAGATGAGCAAAGACGTTTCTGCATCATTGGATCCAGAGGTATGGCTGAAGGAGATTTTGGTAGAGGCGGTCTGAAAATTACAGATGCCAGAACAGGAAAGTGTCTTGAGGAACATGATTTTAGTATTCCAGTTTCATCTGAGACCGGTAACTATCCAGCACACTATGGGGCAGACAAGCTTATGAGTGAAGACATTGTGAGTTTTTTAAGAGGGGATTTAAGTTCTTTACCTGTGGGGCCAAAGGAAGCAATAGCAGCTGGACTGGTTGCTATGGCTATTGATGAGAGTATGAAGACAGGTCAGATAGTTGATATGAGTGAAACTTGGAAAGAGCTCGATTCAATATATTAAGGAGTAGGTTTTGATTAAAGGAATAAGTTATCTCTCTTTTGAGCATGGTCTTTCAAATAATGAATCTATAGAGTCTGCTTTATCTCAGACCAAAACGAATGGTTTTGATGCTCTTGAACTTTCAGTTTCTAGTGAAGGGGTTATAAATACAAACTCTTCAAAAGCTGAATGTGAAATTATCCGAAAAAAAATTGATGACTCTGGAATTTTTGTAGATAGTATTGCAACTGGAATGAGTTGGGGAGTCAGTCCGACTAGTGATGATAAGTCTATAAGGGAAAATTCTATAAGTCTTCATCAAGATGCATTAAAAGTTGCAAGTTATCTTAACTGCAAAGCCCTACTTTTTGTACCAGGGGTTGTCAAAAGTCCAATTTCACCAGATATAGTTCGATACGACAGAGCTTTAGATCGACTTAGAGAGGCTATTAATCAAATGCTTCCCATAGCAGAGGATTTAAATGTTGATTTGTGTATGGAAAATGTATGGAATGGTTTTTTCTACTCACCCATTGAACTCAGGGATTTTGTAGACTCATTTGATTCTGATAGATTGGGGGTCTATCTAGATATTGGAAATTTAATTGGCTATCAGCAATACCCTCCGCACTGGGTAGAGCTCCTTAACTCAAGAATCAAAAGGGTCCAAATCAAAGACTTTCAAGAGAATTTTGATTGGACAGGTAGCTTTAGTTTTTGTGATATTGGTGCAGGCGATGTTCCTTGGAGTGAGACTATTGAGGCTTTAAATTCTATCCAATACAAGAGTACAATTATTGCCGAAATGCTTCCATGGGACGAGACAATCCTATCTCGTACATCAGTAGCGATGGACCAAATATTTAATTTCAAGTAGGCTTTATCGATATGGATAACAAACTGAAGGTTGGAATTATTGGTCTTGGCAGTATGGGTTCAACTCATCTAGATATTTATTCAAAAATAAAAGAGGTTGAGGTCACTGCTATAGCAGATTCAATTCAGAGTAGGCTCGATGGATCCAGCAAAGCTGAAGGAAATATAAGTGGCCAAGCTGAGGGAGGAGTCACTGGACTTATTGCAAAAAAATATCTTGATGGAATGGATCTTATTGATAATCCAGAAATTGATATAGTAGATATTTGTGTTGGCACAGATCTCCATTTTATTTTTGTAGAGGCAGCCCTTGCCAAAGGCAAACATGTTTTGGTCGAAAAGCCTTTAGCAAGAAGTTATGATGAAGCCAAAAAAATAATCCAATTGGCAGAAAACTCGAAATCTTATGTTATGTCCGCAATGTGCCTAAGATATTGGCCTGCGTGGGTTTATCTAAAGGAGGCTATTGCTTCAAATGCTTATGGTAAATGTTTGTCTCTCAACTTTAAGAGGCAAACAAGTTTTCCTGGCGGTGCTTTCTACTCAGATCATAATCAATGTGGTGGAGCGCTACTAGATCTTCATGTACACGATACTGATTTTATTAATTACTGTATCGGTCTACCAGATGCAGTTTTTAGTCAAGGATATAAAGGCCCAAGCGGCGGGACTGATCATATAGTCACTAACTATATTTACAACACATCAGATACATCACCTCTAGTTAGCTCCGAGGGCGCCTGGACTATGCAAGAGGGCTATGGATTTAATATGTCATATACTGCTAATTTTGATAATGGCACACTCAGCTATCTTTTAGATGAAGATGAAACCCTTAATCTATTTAGAACTGGACATCGGCCTGAATCAATCAAGTTGAAAGAAGGTATGGGTTACGAATTTGAAATACGAATGTTTGTTGATGAAATCCTATCGGGAAATACTACAAATTTTGATTTATTGAGGCAAGCTGCAGAGACAATTGCTATTATAGAAGCAGAAAAGACAAGTATTGAAACTTGCTCATTGGTATCGATAAAAATTTAACCCAAGTTAACTAGAGTAGATAATTTCTAGTAGGTACCAAGTTTATAGTCATCCCAAACTTGTTGTGCAAGTGCTCCAATGTATTCATCGTTATTTTCTAGGGCTTGCTTAATCCAAAATCTAGCCTCTAAAATATTTTTATCCCCACCTTTTCCAAGGAGATACATTCTTCCAAGATTATATTGAGCAGGAGCGTCACCCTGTTCAGCTGCCTTAATAAACCAACTAAAGGCTAGATTATCATTCTGAGTGGCACCCTGTCCTCGAAGATACAGGTTACCCAAGTTATATTGAGCATTAACATTACCCTGTTCTGCAGACTTTGTATACCACTTAATTGCTTCCTTGAAATCCTGAGCAGTGCCTCTACCGTTTGCATGCATCCATCCAAGATTATATTGAGCTCTGGCGTTTCCATCTTGCGCCACTTGGGTCCATTCAAGTATAGCGCCTTCATAGTCTCCACTAGCATAAGCTCTCTGCCCATCGATGTAGTCAGCCGAGACATTTAATGTAAAACAAAAAGAACATAATAAAGCTAATAAAACATGATTTTTTGACATTATTTTCCTTTTATTCTTTTCATTCTTATCAATGCTAAACATATTAACATAATTGTATTTAATTATGCAGCTTTGAGCGGCCATAATTATAACAATTAGTAGAGTGATTCACTATAGAATATATTTACCAAACTGCTAAGATAAGCTTCATAAGTGCTAATCATTTTAAAATGTCAAAAATAGATATGTGGAACGCTAAGTTAAAGATCTTTGCTTTGATATTTACCTGCCAGTTTCTTTTTGCCACTCAATCTGTGGCTAATGAAATTAGAATTGCAGTTGCTAGTAATTTTTATTCAACGATGAAGGAGATTATTTTCCAGTTTGAATTAGAAAATCTAGATTCTTCTAGAGCAAATAAAATAGCACTTATTCCAGGCTCTTCAGGTAAACATTATGCTCAAATTATTAATGGCGCACCTTTTGATCTGTTTTTTTCAGCTGATAAAATAAGGCCAATATTACTTGAGCAGCAAGGAATTATTATAGACCAATCAAGATTTACTTATGCATTAGGAAAACTCGCTTTATGGAGTCCAAATAATCAATTTATTGATTCAGATAGTCAAGTTCTTTTTGATAGAGATTTTCGATTTTTAGCAGTAGCTAATCCTAAAATTGCTCCATACGGAATAGCAGCTAAAGAGACTCTTGTCTCGATGAAGCTATGGCAGGATATGAATGAAAAAATTGTAAGAGGAGAAAATATTGCGCAGACATTTCAATTCATCAGTAGTGGAAATGCTGAGTTGGGATTTGTTTCATATTCTCAAATAAAGGATCCTAATTTTAATTTGGGTGGTTCTTTTTGGCTGGTTACTCAGTCTTTGTACAATCCTATTGAGCAGCAAGCAGTCCTTTTGAGAGATAGCCCACTCGGAAATGATTTTATGTCATTTATGCAAACTGATAAGGCGTTAAATATTATTGAAAAAAATGGATATGATTTACCATAATGCTAAGTGATTTAGACATCTCGGCGATCATTGTAACCATTAAATTGGCTTTGCTAAGTACAGCTATATTAATTGTAATTGGAACACCGCTAGCTTGGTGGTTATCGCAAACGAAGTTCAAATTTAAAGTTGTAATAGAGGCTATTATTGCTTTGCCATTGATACTGCCACCCACTGTATTAGGCTTTTATTTGCTAATGACATTAGGATCTAATAGCCCAGTAGGAAGACTTTTAGAATCTTTTGGAGGAAGTTCAATTGCTTTTACTTTTAGTGGTTTAGTTGTTGGGTCTGTAATTTACTCTCTACCTTTCGTCGTTCAGCCACTTCAAAATTCCTTTAGCGCGGTTAAAACCCAATCTTTGGAAGTAGCTGCTACTTTAGGGGCATCGAAACTCGATCGCTTTTTTACAGTTGCTGTTCCAATAGCACGTTCTGGTTTTGTCACAGCGGGGGTTCTTGGATTTGCTCATACGGTAGGGGAGTTTGGAGTTGTGCTTATGATAGGAGGAAATATTCCGGGCGAGACAAGTGTGTTATCCATTGCAATTTATGATCATGTGGAGGCAATGGAATATGCTCAAGCCCATTTATTAGCAGGTGGCTTGCTTGTAACTTCTTTTGTAATGCTAATATTCGTATATCTCTTCAATCGTCATTTTTCAATAATGAGGTACAGAGACTAATGATTGAATGTAAGATAAAAATTCAGTTAGAGGGTTTCATATTAGATGCTAAATTCCGTGTACCTGATAAGGGTATAACTGTAGTCTTTGGCCCTTCAGGCTCTGGTAAGACAACTCTTTTAAGAGCTATAGCAGGCTTAGAGAGGAGTGAATCTGGTTTTCTTAAGGTTGGAGATTCAGTTTGGCAAACAAACGATAATTTTGTGCCAACACATAAACGCCAGATTGGGTATGTTTTTCAAGATGCTGCCCTATTTGATCATCTAGATGTAAAGGGTAATCTTAATTACGTAATTAAAAGAAAATCTGGGCTTACTAAAGTTTTTATCAACTCGATATACAATTTACTAGATATAAAATTATTACTTAATAGGTCAACAGTTCAACTTTCTGGTGGTGAAAAGCAGCGTGTTGCCATTGCAAGAGCTTTATTGACTAATCCCAAAATTTTACTGTTGGATGAGCCCTTATCAGCTCTTGATCTTAAGCGTAAAAATGAAATCCTTCCTTATCTTGATAGTCTTCATAATCAACTAGAGATTCCAGTATTGTACGTAACCCATTCTCAAGATGAAACTTCAAGATTAGCGGACCACCTCATGCTTATTGAAGATGGAAAAATTATTGGTAATGGTCCAATTAATGAGATGTTAACTAGTTTTGATATGCCCTTGTCTCATAGTGGTGATGCAATATCAATTATTGATGCAAAAGTAATTAATCGTGATACTGAGTTTAATTTGATGCTTCTGGAGTTTACAGGTGGGCAATTTATTGTTCCAGATAATAAATTGCCAATAGAAAGTCTTGTTAGAGTAAGAGTGGCAGCACGTGACGTAAGCATTACAAAAAAGAAGCAGGCCGACACAAGTATTTTGAATATTTTTCCAGCAGTTGTTGAGGAGATAGTGCCTGAAGGCAATGCTCAAGTCATGGTTCGCCTATCATTGAAAGGGGTTGTATTGCTCGCATGTTTGACTAGAAAGTCGGCAACTTCACTAAAACTAGATGATGGCTCCAGCGTATTTGTTCAGATTAAAAGTGTCGCAATCCTCTCTTAGCCAGTCTGAAGATTAGCTCTAAGTCTTTTGATAGGTCTTTCATCTATAAAGACATGTATAAGCGCAGTAATCGCTGCAATTATTGCTGCCCACCACCAGACCTGATTATATGATCCAGTTGTATCAAAAAGATATCCCCCAAGCCAAACCCCTGTAAAGGAGCCGATTTGATGATTTAGGAAAACAATTCCGTAGAGAGTTCCCATAAACCTTAAGCCAAACATCTGAGCAACCAATCCTGAAGTTGGTGGGACAGTAGCAAGCCAAAGCAGACCAGTGGCAAAAGAGAACGCATAGATGGTCAGTGTTGAAATCGGAAGAACAAGAAATAAAACAATCACAATTGACCTTGCTGCATAGATATACGCCAAAATCCATTTCTTTGAATAGATTCCAGATAGATGGCCTGAAACAAGTGAGCCAATAATATTACAAAGACCAATAATAGATAAACTGATTGCAGCCACCGAACTGTCAAAACCTTTGTCTGCAAGATAAGAGGGCATGTGAACAGTTATAAAAGCAAGCTGAAATCCACATACAAAAAATCCAGCAATAAGTAGCCAATAATGAATATGACGAGACGCTTCACTAAGCGCATCTTTTAAATTTTGTTTTGGTTCGTTATCAATAGTAATATTGGCTTTAGCATCACCTTTGAATATTGGTGAAAAAAGTATCATCGATAATGCTGCAATTGCCATCAAAATGAGAGCAGTCTGCCACCCATAGGCCACAAGAAACTCTCTCGCAACGGGAATAAATAGGAATTGACCTGCTGAACCAGCAGCTGTTCCTACCCCTAGAGCAAGGGCTCTTTTTTCTGATGCAACCATCCTGGCCATAGCTGGCAGTACAACGCCTAGGCCTGTCCCAGAAATACCCATTCCAATAAGAATTCCAGCTCCTAAGTGGAGGCCAATAAAGCTGTCCGCAGTAGCTGTAATATAAAGACCTAAAGAATATAAAACTGTTCCAACTATAACGACTCTAGAGGTTCCAAACTTGTCTGCAAATGCCCCTGCTATGGGTTGAGATAATCCCCATAATAGATTTTGAAGAGCTAGAGAGAATGCAAAGACTTCACGACCATATCCAAACGTTTCTGATACTGGTTTTAAGAAAAGACCAAGAGATGATCTAAAGCCAAAGTTAATAGCTAAAAGAACACACGCTAACGCAATTGCTAAACTTATTATTTTTTTATGCTGAGCCATTTTGTTTAACAAGAAATGTTTCCGACAGTATAACCAATATTATTTGACGAGCATAAATATTAGTATTAAGATGTAAGTAAGTTCTTTTCATTAATCCGATAGAGGTTTTTTTATGCGAGTGTTGGTCTTTCAGCATGTTGATTGCGAGCATCCCGGCTCATTGAGACAATTTTTAGCTGAAGATGGAATTGAATGGCATCCTGTGTATTTGCATCGTGGAGATAAAATTCCTAGTTTTGATTTTTATGACGCGCTTTGGGTAATGGGTGGTCCTATGGATGTGTGGGATATTGAGGAAAACCCATGGCTCGTTGATGAAAAAGCTGCAATTAGGCATTGGGTTAAAGACCTAGGAAAGCCTTACCTTGGACTATGTTTAGGTCATCAGTTGCTTGCAGATGCTTTAGGCGGCACCTGTGGGCCTCAAAAAATTCCAGAAATTGGAGTGCTAGAGATTGAGTTAACTGAACAAGGAAAGAAAGACCCACTATTTCAAGGCACTGCAGAGACGCAGCAATGCCTGCAATGGCATTCAGTCAGGGTTGCTCAAGCACCAGATGGAGCTGTCGTTTTGGCGAAGTCTGATGTATGCTCTATTCAAGCCATGCGCATAGGAACAAATGCATGGTCTATGCAGTACCACGTTGAAATAGAGTCCGATACTGTTGATAACTGGGGGGCGATTCCTGAGTATGCAGAGGCACTTACAAATACATTGGGCGAAGGTGCGCTGTCAAACCTGAAACAAAACACCGACAAACATTTGAGTCAATGTCTAAATTGTGCAAGGCAAATTTATGACAACTTTATGAGACTAATAGTTTAGTTTTTTTCAACTTTTTTTGTCGTTTTTTTCATTTAATTTTGGACATTAAAATATTCCTAAATAACAATGAGTTAAAGGGTTTTGGGAGTCAATTTTTTTTCTTTAAAAGAAAAAAGTTTAAAATATAAATTTAATGATTGACACCGAAATTAATTCAAGGTATCTTTCCGATTTTTAAGTTTATTTTTTCCTAACTATTTGAGGCTGTGCAATGAGTGATGAAGACGACTTAGATCTGAATGATCTTGATGACAAAGAGCTTGTTGAGCAAATTCAAGATGACCTATATGATGGTCTTGATGCTGAGGTAACTGAAGGAACTGAAATACTTCTCTCAAGAGGATGGGATGCAAACGATGTTTTGGGAGAGGCCTTAGTTGCAGGTATGAAGATTGTCGGTATTGATTTTAGGGATGGTATTTTATTTGTCCCTGAAGTTTTAAAGTGTGCAGGAGCTATGAAAGGTGGAATGGGCATTTTAAGACCCATACTTGCTGAATCAGCCGAAGATACGTCGTTAGGGAAATTCGTTATTGGAACTGTGAAAGGCGATATTCATGATATTGGTAAAAATCTCGTTGGAATGATGTGCGAAGGAGCTGGATTTGAAGTGATTGATTTGGGCATAAATAACCCTGTTGAAAATTACCTTGAAGCAGTTGATACTCATGAACCAGTCATTCTTGGTATGTCTGCATTACTCACAACTACAATGCCATATATGGGAGTTGTTGTAGAGGAAATGGAAAAAAGAGGAATGCGAAAAGACGTTCATATAATGTGCGGTGGTGCTCCTCTGAATCAAGAATTTGCTGATTCAATAGGTGTGCCTGCCTATGGTCGTGATGCTGCAAGAAGTGCTGAGATGGCCGAAGAGCATGTCCGTGGCCTTGGTAAAAAGCGTGCCCATAGATAAGAAAGCCGCTGATGAAAATAATAAAAGATTAGTATTAGGTTGTGGTGCGCTTGTTTATGATCTTTTAAGATTGGTCAAGCAAAACCCTTCATTTTCAGATAAAGTTAACATTCAATGTTTACCTGCCAGTTGGCATAACTCCCCCCAATTAATTGCACCAGGTGTGGAGGATTATTTATCTAAGAATGCTCATCTTTACAAGGAAGTTTATATAGCCTATGCTGATTGTGGAACTGGTGGCGCACTTGACAAGGTTGTAAATAAGTATAAGGCGAAACGAATAGATGGAGCACATTGCTATGAGTTTTTTGCAGGCACAGATGCTTTTGAAAAGTTGTCAGAAGAAGAGATAGGAACTTTTTATTTGACAGACTACTTAGTTAAAAATTTTAATAGGATAATGATTAAAGGACTCGGCCTTGATAAGCATCCTGAACTTTTTGAGACTTATTTTGAACATTATAAAAAATTAGTTTATCTGGCACAAACAGAAAATGACCAGTGGAAAAAAGATGCAGAGCAATACGCAAAGGATTTTGGTTTTGATTATGAATATAGGCATGTAGGAACAGGGAGTCTTGATTCTGTTTTTGAAGAAATTGATATTGAGCCATTAAGTTAAAACATGTCTAATTTTAGGATGAAAAAATTATGTCAATTTTAAGTGCATTCACCTCAAAAAAAGAAAACAAAAAGGTGAGCAATTCTCTTAAAGATTTTTTGGAAAATTTCTCAATAGAAGTCATGCCTCGTACATCATCGAAAATTAAGAACTTCAATGAGATACTGCCTCAAAACACCAGAGTGTACATAGCTCATATTGAGGGCGTCCCCATTGAGGAAATGATTGAGACTGCTAAAAGACTTAGTAACGAGGGATTTAATGTAATGCCTCACTTTCCGGCTCGCATTATTAAAGATAAGAGCGTACTAGAGGACTGGATAAACAGATATCAAGGTGAGGCAGGGATTGAACAAGCGCTTCTTCTAGCTGGAGGAGTTAGCAAGCCTCATGGGAGTTATGAGAGTTCAATGCAGCTTGTAGAAACAGAACTATTTGAAAAATATAATTTTAAATACTTACATTTTGCTGGTCACCCAGAAGGCAATAAAGATATTGACTATGATGGTTCCAATAAGAATGTTGATGCAGCTTTAAGTTGGAAACAAAAATTTAATGAAAGAACTGATATTGATTTAGCTTTAACAACACAATTCTGTTTTGAGGCTGAGCCGGTTATCGAATGGGCAAATTCATTGACTTCCAATGGAATAGATATACCCGTTCATATTGGAGTTGCCGGTCCTGCTAAATTACAGACATTGATTAAGTTTTCTATTGCTTGTGGCGTTGGTCCATCTCTAAGGGTTTTACAAAAAAGAGCAAAAGATGTTAAGAAATTACTATTACCTTTTGAGCCAAATGAGTTTTTAGAAACTTTGGCTGAGCATAAAAAAAATAATCCCAAATTCAATATCACAAATGTTCACTTTTTCCCTTTGGGAGGCATTAATGTTAATGCTTCATGGATAAAAAGTGCTATAAATAACTAATTAAGGAGTAAGTAAATTGGCAACAACTAAACTATCATCAGCCTCCAAAGAGATCACAATAGGCTTTGGTCATCCATTTGTAATGATTGGAGAAAGAATCAACCCAACTGGAAGAAAAATTCTTGCTTCCGAAATGAAGGATGGAGATTACTCAAGAGTAGTGGCTGATGCAATAGCCCAAGTTGAAGCTGGCGCTCAAATGCTTGATGTTAATGCAGGAATTCCATTGGCTGATGAGCCTGCGATTTTAGCTGAGTCTATTAGGCGCGTTCAGGCAGTTGTAGACGTTCCTATATCAATTGATTCATCAATTATTGAGGCACTTGAGTCTGGTTTAGCGGCGTATCAAGGTAGAGCTCTTGTTAACTCTACGACGGGTGAAACTGAAGTGCTAGAGCGTGTACTCCCTTTAGTTAAAAAATATGATGCTGCGGTTGTCGCAATTTCTAATGATGAGACTGGCATCAGTGAAGATCCAAATGAAAGGTTCAAGGTTGCTAAAAAAATCGTTGAGCATGCTGCTGACTATGGTATCAAGCCTGAAGATGTAGTCGTTGATCCACTAGTAATGCCAATTGGCGCAATCTCTCAAGCTGGAAATCAAGTTTTTGATTTAGTCAGAAAACTGAGAAGCGAGTTGAAGGTAAATACAACTTGTGGTGCATCTAATGTAAGCTTTGGCTTGCCTCATAGGAATGGAATAAATAATGCTTTCTTGCCTATGCTAATTGCAGCAGGAATGACTTCTGCAATTGTTAATCCTCTCCATCCAGAGCTTGTCCAAGCGATTCGAGCTGGTGACGTATTAACCGGAGTTGATGAGGGTTGTACTACTTGGATATCAGCCTATAAAGATCCTGCTAAAGAGGGTGATAATCCTAGAGGTGAACGAAGAAGAAGGAGGCGCGCTTAAAATATGCCGAGCGTTGAGTATAAAGGTTCTTGTGTTTGTGGACAGACATCATATGTAGCGTATGATTTAAATGATATTTCATACTGTCATTGCGAGCAGTGTCGAAAAATGACCGGACACTTTATGGCTGCATCTCAAGTAAGTAGAGATAATATTAAAATCAAGGGTAAGATAAAGTGGTTTTATACTCATGAAGGCTCAAGACATGGCTTTTGTGATAATTGTGGAGCAAATATGTTTTGGCAAAATGATGACAAACCTACTATAAGCGTCACAGCAGGTAGTCTTGAGGATTCAAAAGGTTTAAAAACATGGCACCACATTTTTATTGAAGAAAAAGGGTGTTATTACAATATCAATTCTAATGCCCCCGAATTTATAGGCTATGGCGATAGTAATATTGATTGATAATAGAGATGGAAGATAATTTTCAAGTATGCTTTACTCCCTCTGGTCGTCAGTTCAAAGGCGAATTTGGCGACACTTTGCTTCAAGTTGCTCAGGATGCTGGAGTTGCGATACGTTCATTGTGTGGCGGATATGGTCAGTGCCATCAATGCTGGATCGAAGTTTCTGAAGGAGAGCATTCAAAATTTGGCGTTAAGTGTGAACCTGATAATGTAAGTGCCCTAACAAGGCTCGAGAAACAACTCATTAATGATAATCCTACCTATAAAGGAAAAAGATTAGCCTGTCAGTCATGCATTCAGGGAGATCTTGTGATTGATGTTCCTGAGGAAAGCCAAGAGCATAAGGCCTACATCAGTAAGAAAAATAAAGCACAGAATTATTCGATTTCAAGCGCCATAATACTCATTGACTGTAGTTTAGAAGAGGCCACACTGGATAAAAACCCTTCAGCCTCAGAAAACCTTATTGCTCAACTTGCCAAACAAGGAATTCGTGCCAGTATCGACTTTAGTTTACTTAGAGAATTACAACCACTGATTCATGAAACCAAGGGCAAACTCACAGTTGCCGTTCGCGATAACAGTCAAATTGTTGCCGCCTATCCTCAGGGCAAACATCAAGTTTTAGGCGCAGCAATAGATATAGGGTCAACAACTTTAGCATTGTATGTTTACGATTTAAATAATGGTAAATTAGTTTATGAATCCTCAGCAATGAACCCACAAATTCGTTTTGGCGAAGATTTGATGAGTAGAGTCTCATATGTGATGATGAACAAGGGCGGCGATGAAAAATTAACCATTGCGGTTAGAACAAAAATTACTGAAATGCTTCATGAAGCTTGTGAAAATTTAGAAACAGGTTGGAATAAATTGTTAGAAGTTGTTTTAGTTGGAAATCCAATTATGCACCATATATTTTTTGGAATTTCGCCGGTTGAATTAGGCCAGGCTCCATTTACGCTATCAATCAGAAGATGGCTTGATGTTGATGCAAAAGATTTAGATTTTGACCTCTATCCAAAAACTAGATTGTCATTTTTACCTCTGATTGCTGGTCATGTCGGTGCAGACACTGCAGCTGCATATTTAAGTCAAATGGATATTATGCAATCTGAAACCGCGTTACTAGTTGATATTGGTACAAATGCAGAAATTATGCTTTCCAAAAATGGCAAGGTTTATGCAACATCATCACCTACTGGTCCAGCATTTGAAGGAGCTGAAATCAGTTCTGGGGTAAGGGCAACCTATGGTGCAATTGAAAGAGTTAGGATAGATAAAGAGACTTTAAAGGTTCGCTTTAAAGTGATTGGTTGTGATGCTTGGTCAGATGAGCCAGATTTTGAATTGGTCCAGATGAAGGCGGTCGGAATTTGTGGAAGTGGGATTATTGAAGCTATAGTGGCATTTGCAGAAGCAGGAATCATTGATCAAAGTGGACTTTTTGTTGAATCTAAAGCGCCTGAACTGTTTTCCAAAAAAGGCAACACAACGAGATTTTTGCTTGTTGATCAAGGAGATAAATCAATTTACATTGAGCAAGTTGATATCCGCTCTATACAGTTGGCCAAGGCTGCTCTCTCAGCCGGCGTATCAATCCTAATGGACTATCTAGATTGTAAGGAGTTTGATAAAGTTTTATTGGCTGGTGCATTTGGCGCTCACCTAGACCCTAGGTATGTCGCCCTTTTAGATATTATTCCAACCTCAAGAGCGGATAAAATAGTTTCAGTTGGAAATGCTGCTGGTGTAGGAG
>Ga0207964_1000177_pt1 | contig 20797 bp, 15 predicted proteins | sample Knorr_S23_td_250_FD_185608 | JGI IMG/M metagenome (GOLD analysis project Ga0207964, IMG submission 185608) | Marine microbial communities from Southern Atlantic Ocean transect - Knorr_S23_td_250_ad_251m_LV_A (SPAdes) (version 2) | ecosystem: Environmental > Aquatic > Marine > Oceanic | place...
CATCCCTCATCACTCATCACTCATCCCTCATCCCTCATCCCTCATCCCTCATCCCTCATCCCTCATCACTCATCACTCATCCCTCATCCCTCATCACTCATCACTCATCACTCATCACTCATCACTCATCACTCATCACTCATCACTCATCACTCATCACTCATCACTCATCACTCATCACCCATCCCAAAATATTAATGCTAAAACAATTCGTCTAAATGGGTCGTTTTCCTATATTTGCGGGCTTAAACAATTCATTACACCACAACCGATTTTCGGTTTATTAAATTAACAACACATGTCGTCTAAGATCATTTATACGCACACAGACGAAGCTCCAGCTTTAGCTACAAAATCTCTTCTTCCTATTGTTCAGGCATTTGCCAAAGAATGTGGAATCGAAATGGAGACAAAAAACATTTCCCTTGCAGGTAGAATCCTTGCTAACTTCCCATCTTACTTGAAGCCGGAACAACAAGTAGCCGATGCTTTGGCTGAATTGGGCGAATTAGTTAAGAAACCAGAAGCAAACATCATTAAATTGCCAAATATTTCGGCTTCTATTCCTCAACTAAAAGCGACCATTGAAGAGTTGCAGGGCGATGGGTTTGCGATACCCGACTACCCTGACACACCTGCCAACGAGGAGGAAAAAAACGTAAAATCAACTTACGACAAAATAAAAGGTAGCGCTGTAAACCCGGTCTTAAGAGAAGGGAACTCAGACAGAAGAGCACCTAAGCCGGTAAAGGCATATGCAAAGCAAAACCCACATTCTATGGGGCAATGGTCTGCATCTTCAGCTTCTCATGTATCTACCATGGACTCAGGAGATTTTGCATCCAACGAAAAATCAGTAACCATAGCTCAGGCAGGTAGCGTAAAAATACAATTCGTTGATGCTAAGGGTACAAAAATCTTAAAAGAGTCTGTACCTGTTCTTGAGGGCGAGATTATCGATGGTACAGTGATGAGCAAAAAAGCATTGCTTGCTTTCCTGGAAGTACAAATTGCAGATGCTAAAGCTAAAGGAGTGTTGTTCTCTCTACACATGAAAGCAACGATGATGAAGGTTTCTGACCCGATCATTTTTGGCCATGGTGTAAAAGTATTTTTCAAATCTGTTTTCAAAAAATTTGGAAAAGAATTGGACGAAGCCGGTGTTAATGTAAACAACGGTTTTGGTAATCTATTGAGTAGCTTAAACGAGCTTGCTCCGGCTGTAAAAACAGATATTGAAGCTGAAATACAAAAATGTTTCGCTGAAGGTCCGGATCTGGCAATGGTTGATTCAGATCATGGAATCACAAACCTGCATGTACCAAGTGATGTTATTGTTGACGCCTCTATGCCTGCTATGATCAGAAACTCGGGTAAAATGTGGAATAAAGAGGGGATGTCTCAAGATACGAAAGCCGTTATTCCGGATAGCTCTTATGCAGGTATTTACCAGGCAACCATCGACTTCTGTAAAGAAAATGGTGCTTTTGATCCTACAACAATGGGGACGGTACCTAATGTTGGTTTAATGGCTCAAAAAGCTGAGGAGTATGGTTCGCATGATAAGACCTTCGAAATTTCTTCAGCGGGCAAAGTACAGGTGGTTGATGATTCGGGTACGGTTCTCATTGAACATGAGGTTGAAGAAGGAGATATCTGGAGAATGTGTCAGGTAAAGGATCTTCCTATTCAGGACTGGGTTAAATTGGCTGTCAACAGAGCAAAAGCTACGGGTGTTCCTACGATCTTCTGGTTGGATGAAAACAGAGCGCATGATGCTCAGTTAATTCAAAAAGTAAAAGCTTACTTACCGAATCACAATACGACCGGTTTAGATATTAGAATACTTTCTCCTGTAGCGGCTACTGAAATTTCGCTGCAAAGGATGAAAGAGGGTCAGGATACAATTTCTGTTACGGGTAATGTATTAAGAGACTACAATACAGACCTCTTCCCTATCTTAGAGTTAGGTACCAGTGCAAAGATGTTGTCTATCGTTCCATTGATGAATGGTGGTGGTTTATTTGAAACCGGTGCGGGTGGTTCTGCTCCTAAGCATATACAACAGTTCAATAAAGAAAATCACTTGAGATGGGATTCTTTAGGTGAATTCCTGGCATTAGCTGTTTCTTTTGAGCACGAAGCAGAGACGAACAAAAATCCAAAAGCAAAAATATTAGCTGAGGCATTGGACAATGCTACCGTTTCTTTACTTGAGAATGGAAAGTCACCATCGAGAAAAGTAAATGAGCTGGACAACAGAGGTAGTCACTTCTACATCGCCTTGTACTGGGCGCAAGAGTTAGCTAAGCAAACAGCTGATGCTGACTTACAAGCTAAATTTGCTCCTATTGCAGCGTCTTTACTTAGCAACGAAGTAAAAATCATTGATGAATTAAACGCCACACAAGGTACTGCTATGAACATTGATGGTTACTACGCTCCTAAGCCTGCAAAAGCTACAGACGCTATGAGACCGAGTTCTACCCTAAACGCTATTGTAAACGCAATCTAAGACCTTAAGCATAGGCTTATGACATGGGCATCTGATAATGTCTGATTAATAACAAAAAAGGCTTCCAAATTGGAAGCCTTTTTTGTAGTATCCTAATCCGGCACTTTACATGCACGAAAAAAAAACGCTACGAATGCAACTACGTAAGCACCAAGACTTTCTTAGAAGCTCTTGACGATGAATTAAAAACTGAAATGGGAATTAATTAATTCTCTTATTTATCATTTAAAAACTTTCAGTCCGAACACAACGCACTATATTTCCTTGAAGCTTACCAGATGAGGCTGTATTCCCAATATTAAAATTTATAGTCTTCGCTGTAAGGTATACCGATTCATTAGAACTCCAATCCGATTCAGTAGAACTCCAATAATTGTGAATTCCTAAAGTTCCTAAATGTGTCCTATTATTATAAATTTTTTGGAGTTCTTCTATATTAGGTAATCTCCAATCACTATAGTCTCCAGAAGTGGGATTCTCACAAAATGTTTTAGCTTCAGACCATTTTTTATTTATTATATCCTCTTTGGAAACTACCAAAACTTGCGAAGGATTACTAGAATCAAATACATAGCCGCCTAAACATTCATCACCAATTCCTCCATCAAATTCCATCTGACTAGAATTATTTTGTTTACATTTCATACAGGCTGGTAGATTAGCATCCTGATAAGCTGGGTTGTATGGACATTTTGTGTCGTAATAATTTACTGAATAACCTAACGGATAAGGAATACTACATTTACTCTCCTTAGGAAAATTACCAGAACCATCTCCGTCAGTATCGGGATAAAAATCCATATATGATCCACAAGAACCGTATACATTTGCATTTGGATTGAAATTACATGCTGAAGGATCCATACAACCAGTAACTTCTGCTACACAATCGCCATTTACTAATGTGAAACCTGCTAAACAGTTCCCATCACAATCTGCATTTGCTTCCGGACCATCACCATTACAATCACCACAGTCATCTAACGTTGCAGTGCCGTTTGGAGTTCCTGCACAGTCTGCACATGTTGTGTTATCACCATTACAAACACCACAGTCATCTAACGTTGCAGTGCCATTTGGAGTTCCTGCACAGTCTGCACATGTTGTGTTATCACCATTACAAACACCACAGTTATCTGCTACGGCATCACCGCCCCATTCACCTGCACAGTCTTCTACACAATTATTATCAGGATCACTATCACATGTTCCACAGTTATCTGTTACGGCTGAACCACCCCAATCACCATTACAGTCTTGCACACAATCATTAGAACTATCACTATCACATGTACCACAGTTATCTGCTACGGCATCACCGTTTGGAGTTCCTGCACAGTCTGCACATGTTGTGTTATCACCATTACAAACACCACAGTCATCTAATACTGCATCACCGTTTGGGGTTCCTGCACAGTCAGCACATGTTGTGTTATCACCCAAACGAATACAAACTGTTGCTTGAGTCTGAATTTGAGAATGAAACCCACTAAAGAGTAAAGTGAAGTTATGAGTAAATAATGAAATTCGATCTTTCATAACAAGCATGGTTTTTATTTAATTTTTATTTTAACATGACTAAATGATCGATAAGTAGTCTACCATTCCCAGAGCTTAATGTAATGTCTTCCCGAAGGTGAATTTTCTAAGCGGGTTCTTAACTTTTGGCCTGCTTCGCCGGTAGTAAACTTCAATTTATGCCTCATATCATATCATTTATTTTCGTTCAACCTACACCTTAATGTGTTGATTACCAAAAAATAACTGAAAAAAATAGGAAATAGGGAGTAGGAAATAATTAATGACTAATGATTAATTGATAATTGTCAGACCGGAGAAAAAAGTATGATGGTAGGTTGGTAGGTTGGTAGGTTGGTAGGTTGGTAGGTTGGTAGGTTGGAATTACGAATTGACAATGGAAAATTAATAACTTAAATCCCGATCGACAGCATCGGGGCAAAACTTATCACTTAAAACTTAAATCCCGATCGACAGCATCGGGGCAAAACTTTATGACCGCAAGACATACTTCGATAATCCCGATAGCTATCGGCTCAGGGTGACACCTACTAACGTACTAACGCACTAACGTATTAACGCACTAACCCACTAACGCATTAACATATTAACCTACTAACCTTAAAAACGGTATTTAGCACCAAAGTTCACTTGTCTGCCTAAAACAGGGTTTTGCTGCCAAAGAATAAAGTCCTGATCTAATAGGTTTAAGCCTTCAAAATAAAAACCAATCTGCTTGTTGTAAGCGAAATCTATTTTGATATTTACATCCATAATGGCAGGCAATACCTCTGATTCTTCCAAATAACAACATAAATCTCCATTGAAACTTAAAACTTCACGCTCGCCCAAGTACCTGAGAGATGAACTAATATTCCATTGATCGTTGTAATGGTACGCCCCATACAAACCCAGTTCGATTTCAGGAACATAAGACAAATGCTTGTTGGTACTCCGATAGTCTCCCTTTATCCACAAATGAAATTTATCGGTCCATTTGGCATCGATCTCTGCATGAAGCTGCACAGACTTTAAGTCGATGTATTCCGGGGCAATCCATGGTTCGACTCCCTCATACTCACTAATAAAGTGTACAAAATGCATGAAGTTGTCCTGCATACCTGCCTCTGCCGAAACCCGATAACTTACGCCTCTAAACAAGTTACCATTTAAACCTACTCTGCTAAAGTATTCAGTATTTGATGGAATTTTATCTGCCCAATTATTTTGTTCTGAACGAAGGCTCTGCAAATAAGGGTTCTGCAAATAAAATTCACTCAAAGAATACAGTTCCCTGGCTCCCCCCAGTTCAACATAGGCGTACAAACCTTTTTCTATGAGCTGATATTGGGCTCTGAATTTAGGAATGAGCTTTACATCCCCATCCAATACATCTATTGCGAAAGCGATCTGTACCTCGGTAAGATCCATTTTTTTATGCGTCGCTGCTTTCGTTTTCCAATGCACATAATTAAAATCACCCGACTTTTGAATTACTGCTGAATTATTCAACATCCAATCCCACAGTTTTTTATGCATTCCCTTATGGCGGAGCTGTAAAGCTATTTTACGTTCCGTAATATTTAAACCTTGAAAAAATAAATTCGCCGATGCGTTTATTGCTTTGGGGACTAAAACACGAGAACTATCGGTAAATTGAATATCAGAATTAAACGCTAATAAGGTGTTTCGTAAATTGTTCTCTGATGGATCAAATCGGTGTACATCCCGAACATCGGCATCCGACGTTAAAACATACTTTTTAAATACATGCTTGTATGCAGCTCCCAAAATTAAATTGCTGTATTTATCCTCTGCCAACAAGTTTTCCGAGAATGCTCCATCGTAATTTAAATAGGCATGATACATGTTCTTTGTACTTCTGCCATTGCTGATGCCCATGACTAAGTGGGGGTTTAATAAAGAACCTACACCCAGCTCTGCATGTTTGGTAAATAAATTATCTAAACCCGGTCTTTCCAAAACCAATGCATGCAAAGAATCTATTTGCTGCTGTACGCTAAATTCCTCAAATCTGATCTTGTAATTTAAGTTCTGCGCTACTTTCGTCGTATCAATAAATATGGGTTGTGATTTAATTTTATTGGCCTGCATGACTTTCGGGCGAAAATCTTTAACCACATCGATCACTTCTTTGTTCAAATTTTCTTGTGCCTGAATCGTGAAAATTGAAAAACAGCAAATCGCTAAAACCAGTATCTTCTTCATAATTCTATTCTTCTGTAATTTTTAGTGAATCTGTCGTTGGAAGAGAATCTGTCATCGGTAAAGGATCCAAACCTAAACTCATTTCCTGCAGGGTATTTTCTTTGGCGAGAATTTCAGCTTTTAAACTTCTCGCCTCTTTCAATACCTCTTCATCATCCATATTTAAGATCAGTTGTTCTAAAGTATGTGTGGCCTGAAACACATCTTCTTCTTCCCTATAATTTTTGGCAAGTAAAATAAAGGACTTCCCCAACCATTTTTTGTAAAGTGGCAACAATCTCGATTGCTCAAATATCATTTGTTTGGATCGTTCATATTCCCCTTCGTAAAAAGCCAACCAGGCTAAATGATACATCGCTTCGGCTTTCAGGTCACCCTGACTGGCACTTTCAACAAGAAGGTATTTCTCGGCAGCCAGGTCACGATCCAAATCCAAAAATGCAGCCCGGGCAACAAAGGTGTTTAAGTCCAAAATAAGACTTTCGTCTACCCTGCCCGAATTTAATACCAACTGTGCCTGTTCTATGGCTTTGTCGTATTCTGCCAGCTCAAAATAACAGGTCATCAAACCTTGTTTGGCAAAAAGTTGCGCTTCTACAGTTTCAGCTAAATCGTCAAGTTTCTCATACTTTTCGAGGGCCTTATCATAAATTTCTTTCTGCTGATACAATACGGCTGTTTGCTTTAAAGCCGTAGGCGTGTATGTATTGTTATGATAGCCATTTACCACTTCATAAGCTGCCAATGCCTGATCTAAGCTGTCAATTTCTGTTGCCGATCGGGCATAATAATAATGTGCCGAAAGTTTAAACGATCCCTCAGGATAAGCCTTAATGTAAGATTCAAAACCGGTAAATGCTTTACCGTAATTTCCTTTCAAATATTGCAACTCAGCAGACTCATAAGCCGTAGAGTCTAAAGCCGAAGTGCTGATGTTTACAAAACTCAAAGTCTCTACCCAATCTGCGTATGCCTGTACATCACCCAAATCTACATAGGCACTTCTGGCATTACTAATGGCTTCCCTGGCAACACTTGTCGCAGGATAATCTGATACAATAGCTCTAAACTGATCAATACTCTCCGAATATCGTTCGGCATTGTAAAGAACTAAACCTGTTTTCATTTTAGCATCCGCCAAATAAGCACTGTTCGGGAAAACGCTTCCAATTTTCTTAAACATCGCTATGGCCTTATCAGACTCCCGGAGTTTTATGTAAGCTTCTCCCATTCGATACAAAGCATCGTCTCTGTACGTGGAATTGGAAAACTGAACACCAAAATCCAACAAGCTCTCAACAACCTTATCATATTTTTCCATTTGTTGATAAGCCAAAGCGATCTGATACGCTGCATAATCGGCATCAAGACCCCATAGCTCAACAGCTTTTTCGTAGTCGGCAATAGCACCGGTGTACGCTTTAAGCATGTAGTGCGAATCGCCCATACGTACATATGCGTCGTGTAAACGCATGTCTTTTTCTTTTGCACTTCCAACAAAAGCCTCAAAAGCGTTTAAAGACTTCGCAAACTTCCATAGTTTAAAATTTGCATAGGCAATGTGGTAAGAAGCCGATTGAAACTCGGGCATGGTAGCCGCCAAAGATGAATTTTGAAAATGCTGATAAGATGCGATACTGTTTTCAAATTGCTCTGATCGGTATTGCGATTCCGCTTTCCAATAATGAGCAAGGGCTTCATAGGTTTTGTTGTGCTTGTAAATCAATGCTTTGTCAAAATGAACCACGGCTTTGTCGTAATTCCCATCGTTAAACAACTGTACCGCCCGGTAATACGACACTTCCTGGTAGGCCTGCTGCAAACGTAGATTCTCTAAACCGCTCATCTCCATAGATTTGATCGCACGGGAATAATCTTTATGTGTTAAAAAAGCATTTACCAAATACGAATAGGCTTCATCAATGTATTCCGAGTCCGGAAAATCGTTAATAAAATCCTGCAATATCATCGTTGGATCGGCATAAGGATAACCCAACTCATAACACAGTTTGGCAAAGTTAAAGTTGGCATGCTCCGTAATTCTATGGTTCAAATCGAAATACGAAGCGGACTCAAAGGCATTCTGTGCCGAACGCTTATCCCCCAACTCCAAATAACAATCAGCTAAATAGTAATAGGCGTTTTGTGCTAAGCTGTCTTCAGCTTCTACAATTTTATTAAATGCTGAACCGGCCAGTGAAAACTCATCCGTTCGGTAATAGGCCTGACCCAATAAATAATAGCCTAAGTCGCTAAGGACTCCTCCTACTTTCAAATATTTATCATCAAAAAAACTGATCGAATTTTTATAATCCTTTTGGTGATAATAAGCTTCTGCTATGAGCTTATTAATTTCCAAAGAAACCATCGCACTATCAGCATAAGACAAAGCAAAGTCGACCAGTTCGTCGTAAGCTTCCTGTTGGTGATAGATCTGAGCCACATAAAGCGGAAGCTCATCCAAATACAAGCCTTGCCCGATCAGTTCTAAAAAATATTTTTTTGCCGTAGCATGATCACCATCTACATAGGCTATGTATCCAAAATAGTATTTTGATCTGCTGCTGTATTCATTGTCTTTAGACAGCAAATCGTGAAAGAAAGAAGCTGCAGCTTTCATCTCACCAATTTCAAACAAACTGTATGCGTAGTGAAATTTGTAATTCGCACGAAACTTTTTCCTTAGTTGAGCAATGTCAATGCTTTGATAGTACGATACCGCATTTTGATAATCTCTTTTCTGATAATAATAATCGGCTAAGTTTCTTGATGCTTCATAGAATAATGTACTGTTTGGGTAATCTGCTAAAAAATCCTGCATTAAAGAAGCTGCATCCTGATGAAATAGTTGCATCGCAGAACGGCTTTTGTAATAATGCATGTTTATCGCTAATAGGCTATGCAGGTCAACGATTTCTTTCTCCAATACTGAAAAAGATCGGTAAGCATCAACAAAAGCAGAAGATTTATATTGCCGAAGTGCCGACTGGTAATCTTCCATCAAAGGGTCTACACGAACCTGCTGTGCGCTTATCTTTTGACTCGTACAAAAAATCAAAAGCAGTCCTGCTATTAATAGTCTCATTGTTTTAATTTTAATGACTAAAAATAGAAAAACTATTGCATGAGAATTGTTAATGAAAAATGAACTTATGAACGATGAAAAGTTAATTGATAATGATTAATGATTAATTAATGATGACTAATTAATGATGACTAATGATTAATTGTTATGCAGGAGAAAGAAATTTAGTACAGGTCATTCTGAACTTGTTTCAGAATCCCATAGATGACGTACACCGCCGGTTGGAATTGAGAACCGAAAGCTGATTGCTGATTGCTGAAAGCAGTCATGCGGTCATTCTGAACTTGTTTCAGAATCCCATAGATGACGTACTTGACTTTTTAGAATGGACAATTGATACTGACTAATGATTAATTAATGATGACTAATGATTAATTGTTATGCAGGAGAAAAATTTAGTGCCGGTCATTCTGAACTTGTTTCAGAATCCCATAGATGACGTACACCGCCGGTTGGAATTGAGAACCGAAAGCTGATACCTGATTGCTGAAAGCAGTCTTGCGGTCATGAAGTTTTGAGTTATTAATTTTCAATTATCAATTCGTAATACCAATCTACCAACCTACTAAAATACCTAACAGAAATAATTACCTTTGGGTTTTCAAAAAAACAATGGACTTAGCCTGGTACTTCTACCCTCTTTTCTTTCTTGCCGGATTGCTGGCAGGTTTCATCAACACGCTAGCGGGAAATGGCTCGGTGTTTACCTTAAGTTTATTATTGTTTGCAGGCATGCCCGCCGGCCTGGCAAATGGTACCAATCGATTAGGGGCTCTTGTTCAATGTGTGGTAAGTATCTTTACCTTTCGTAAAACTGAAAAATTCAAACCCCTGCTCAAAAATAGTTTAGGCTTAATGATGCCGGCTGTTTTAGGTGCCATTTTGGGGGCAAATTCTGCACTTCAGATCTCTGACGAAGTACTCACAAAAGTAATCGGTTATTTAATGATCCTAATGCTTGGTATCGCTCTATTAAAACCAAAACGATGGCTCATTGAAACGGTCAGTCGGGAACACAATAAGTCTGTACTCAACTACATTATTTTCTTTGGAATTGGATGGTATGCCGGTTTTATACAAATGGGTATGGGCGTCTTGTTTTTAGCCGCTTTGGTGTTGGTTTCGAAATATAGTTTGATTGATGCTAATTTTATTAAAATTATCATCAGCTTCACCCTGTTTGTACCCGCACTTTTGATTTACGTGTACAACGATCAGGTCGATTGGCAGCCTGCCATTGCCCTATCCCTGGGACAAGGTTTAGGAGCCTGGTACGCCACAAAATTTGCATTGGAAAATAAAAACGCTACCATTTGGGTAAGACGCATCCTCATCATTATGATCTCTCTTGCCATCATAAAATTGTTTAACCTTCACACCTATTTCATTTAAGATGGATAAAGACTGGTTTACAGATTGGTTTAACACCTCTTATTATCATACGCTTTACCAGCATAGAGATGAGTCGGAAGCTTGTCGTTTTATCGATAATCTATGTGCACATTTAAAAATTAAGCAAGGTTCTAAAATTTTAGATCTGGCTTGTGGTAAAGGCAGACACGCCATTCACCTTGCTAAAAAAGGATACCAGACTACCGGAGTCGATTTAGCCGAAGAAAGTATTATTACAGCAAAAGAAAATGCGGTAGAAAATGTAAACTTTGACATACACGATATGCGTGAACCCTATGTCAATAAGGGATTCGATTATGTTTTTAATCTCTTTACCAGCTTTGGGTATTTTGAAAATAATAATGAAAATGTACAAGTTTTAAAAGCTGCTGCTGCCAACTTAAAAGCCAATGGAATTTTTGTTTTGGATTTCCTCAATGTGAAGAAGGTAATTTCCAACCTAATTCCTTCAGAATCTAAAGAACTCGATGGAATTCAATTTGACATCAAAAGAACTTACAAGGGCAAACAAATCATCAAAGACATTATTGTAAATGATGCAGGGCAAAAACACCACTTCCAGGAAAGGGTCTCTGCATTCGATCTGCCAGCCCTACAAAAAATGGCTTCAACCACAGGACTTCAAATCGTAACCGTGTTTGGAGATTATGATTTGAATGACTTCAATACCTCAAATTCTGACCGACTGATATTGGTGATGAAAGTTAAAAGTTGAAAGTTGAAGATTGAAAGTTGAAAATTTTAAACTGAAAGCTGACCGCTGAGAGCTGAGAGCTGAGAGCTGAGAGCTAAATTCTTTTTATCTTTGACCAAATTTTAAAAATTAATAGATGACCTATATTGTATTAATCGCCTCTGTTTTAATCGGGGTAATTTTAGTCCAGGTATTAAACGACTTGAAAACCAATGCAATAAAGTTGTTGTTGGCTTTTTCGGGTGCTTATCTATTCGCAATTTCTGTATTTCACCTTCTTCCGGAAGTGTATTCCGGTGACGGCAAAAGAATCGGTTTATTTTTATTGGTCGGTTTTATTCTTCAAATCGTCTTAGAATTTTTCTCTCAAGGTATCGAACACGGTCATGGACATTTACACAACAAAACCGTTCCTATTTCTATGTTGGTGAGTTTAGCTATTCACGCCTACTTAGAGGGAATGCCTTTGGGAGGTATCGAACACCATGGTCATTCACACGAGCATTTTGAAGATTCCCTGCTTACGGGAATTGCATTACATAAAATTCCGGTCACCATCGTTTTAATGAGTCTTTTTGCTCAAGCCGGATTCTCTAAAATGAAATCTTTTATTCTCATAGGCCTCTTCGCTTTAATGGCTCCTCTGGGAACTCTTTCAGGAAACATGGTACAGGAACTAAGTCAATACCACAGAGAAATTATGGCAATCGTAGTGGGTATCTTCTTACACATTTCAACAACCATCTTATTCGAAAGCTCTGAAGCTCACAAGTTCAATATTCAAAAACTAGTTGCCATTGCTCTCGGAAGTGTGCTTGCATGGATGGTATAAAGCACTCCGATAAATACAATAAATTCAAGTAAAACTTAATCTACAAGAACAAGCTTTTTTACTTGTTCACCGGTTGCAGTAATTACTTTACAGTAATAGATGCCTGCACTTAAATCACGGGTATCTATGGTCTCAGAACCTACCGTAAAATTGCTTCTGCTAATACGATCAATTTCATCACCTGTACTATTGTATAAGATAAAATCAACATCTTCAGCATGAGCCAAAGAAAGGCTTATCACCACAAAATCGTGGGCAGGATTAGGATATATTCCAAAACTGCCTTCATCAATAAGTCCAATTTCCATTGGGTAATTAACCGTAAATCGATAATCTATTTGCTGACCGAAATCATTAGGAAATTTCTTAATCAATTGTCCTTCGATATTTCTTATTTGAACTTTACCGGCAGCAGAACCAGACTCACCAGAATACCAATGTTCATTTACACCATCTTCAGCAGAATCTTTAAAAACAAGCTCGTAACAACCCGTAGGTAAACTAATTGTGTCTTTGTACCAGGTGTAAGGCTCTAAATCGGAAGAATGCTCAAAAACAAGCTCACCGCCCCTATCGTAAATATAAAATGAACTCTGGGCAGCACGGTTGGTTGAGCCATAATTTGTTTGTGTTCTAAATTCAAAAACAAATTCACTTGGAAGAACTCCAGGAATATCAAAATCTGAACTTAGTGTATTGTTGTTTAAATATTCATCCCCTTCTAAAATTACCGTAGCAATAAATTTAGAATCTTCTGTCACACCACTCCATTTCGGTACCGGTAACTCAACTAAAACAGACTCAAGGAACTCCATTGCTCCAGTCCATTGGTATGTAGACAATTCTTCATCTTCAACACCATATTGAATCGTTGCAGATGTTAACATCTCTGAACCTCGGTTACGGATCTCAACAAGCGGATTAGCACATATAGGGTTCATTCTACTCCACTGATCTTTATTTGTCGGTTTGATAATATCTGTAATTTCAACATCCTTCTCAAAATTTATACTTCCGTAAGAAAATAAGGTATTGGAAACAATAAATGTTCCTGCATCTTCTCCATTAGTGCTATAAGGCTGAACACGATAATCAAGTTCTACCTCTGCTCCCAAATCAATAAACTCAGTAAGTTCACTAACCTGAAGATCAACCGCTGTTCCGGGACACCAACCAGCCCTGTCAAATGGCCAGGTTCCTCCTTGAGGATAAATAGGGATCATACCGCAATCTTTCCAAACATACCATTGGTATATCTCATCGCCATTAATTTCTAAACTATGTTGTTTTGGCACCCATTCACAACAGTTCTGGGGTCCTTCATGTTTATGCCCTGAGATGTAAGATTTAATAGCTACACCCTTAACATTCTCATCAAATGACCTGGTTATTGCCGGATAATTTTCATCATCAGCAAGACTCCGGTATGAGTATTCATTAACAGGATACATATTTTCTATACCCAACACTTCTCGGACTGGGGTTCCTTTAATAAAACTAAAGTCAACCGTAGCACTAAAGCCACTTGACCAGCCATCATAGTGTACCCGAATTAACGATGAATCTTGTAGAAGTGGAGCAAAATCTGTCACATCAAAAATATAGGAATGCTCCCAGGAATTATCAAAAAGATCATTCGGATCCGATGGTTGCACCCAACCCATATAATTCCCGTAAGGTGTAATTAATCGAGCCAATTCAAACTTCTCTAACACTTCATACACATTCCATGTCGTATCTACTTCCAGTGGCTCAAGACCCACAGTATCTAAAACGGCAATATTAGAATCTAAAGTGCCGGTAGGTTTCATATAATGAACAGATACGGTGTAATCCCAGTGTGAGCAGCCTCCCGACGCACAACCCATCGTAAAATTCATTAAAATTTTTTCGTAGGAGTCTACCTCCGGAAATATCACTGTTTGATCATAAGCCCCATGCTCTGTAAGATCTGTCTGATTATGACATCGGACTTTAATTGTATCATTTTGCGAATATGCAACCGAACACAAAGAAGCCAATAGTAAGAAAAGTTTATTCATTTTTCTTGGTTATTAGTTTACAGTAAATGCGTTGGAGAGGTTATTAGAGATTGTTTCGACAATTTCAAAATCGCTTAGAGAATGTGAGAAAGGTTCATCTACAAAATCTACGATTCCGTCATCGCCATTAATTACACGAGCTAAATCCATTTCTAATACGATTGAATCTGCCTCACTGGTAATAAACAAGTCTTGCAAATGTACTGTAATTTCTCTGTAAAGTGTATCAAAGCCGGAATGATATGAAAAAATAACATTAGGATCTTGTCCGCCCAAAGTGTCTACCCGCCCTTCAAACATAAAAAATTTATACTTGGAAGCCCATGACCAATAAGTGTTTTGGGCAATACTTAAAGGGTTTGATGATTCAAAATCTGCGGGATCTGAAGCATTCATAAGTGGATCTAAACCTACACCAAAATGGAGATTGATATACAGTCCGGTATCAATGATGGCATCTATATTTAAGGTGTTTTCAGATGAGTAATCCACCAAATTAACAGCACCAAAAGATACCATTGATCCATCTTGTTTTTCCAAAGCCCAATTTGATAAATAGAATTTCAATAATTCAACACGGTATTTTCTACCCAGGTAATCCTCGTACAAAGTATCATTTAAAACAAACTGTTCGCCATTTACAAGGGTATTAAATGATAAGTGAAAGGGGCCTCTCTTACACTCATGTTTTAATTCTTCTTTCTCACAAGCATTAAAAAGAAGCATAGAACAAATTGCAAGTACTACAAGTTTATAAATTTTCATTTTTTAATACTTTTTAAATCAATAGCATCCTTTTTTAAATAGGTAAGTGTCAACTGCAAGAGATAAATAATTGCTAAAAACGATGCAAGCCTGCCTAGATAATCTCCATATTGAGAATAAAAGGTATTTACACCCGATTTTACAATAGTCGCTTCTATAATTCCACTTTCGGCATAGGGCAAAAATTGCTCCACCGTTCCATTAGGGTTGATCACTGAACTAATGCCTGTATTTGCAGAACGTATAATGTATCTACGATTCTCAATGGCTCTTAATCGGGCGTAAAAATGATGTTGTTGGTGCCCATAACTGTCTCCCCACCATCCGTCGTTAGTGATGATGCATATCCATTCAGCTCCTTTCTGAACAAATCCGGAAACATATTCGCCAAAAACAGATTCATAACAGATCAAGGATGTAAAATCACCCTGATTTGATGTCAAATTAAAGATGGAATCATTCACTCCAAAATTACCAACAGTTCCTCCCAATTCAATAGGGAATTTATCTAAAATTGGTTTTAATAAAGCTGAATAAGGAGTCATTTCTGCCCCGGGAACCAATTTCGACTTGTGGGAAATTTGAACAGGCTCATCGGCAGAGATCAATAAAGCTGTATTAAAGACCTCATACCAGGTTCCTCCCTGACTTCTTCTGGCAGTAGGTTTTAAAGAATCAGAATCATTTAAAACTTTTCCTGTAGAAGCTCCGGTTAAAATTTGCGTCTTCGGATGATCCTTCAACCAGGATCTCATTCTCTGAATTACCGATGCATTTTCAATTCTTGATTCCCAGATCCAATCGGTAATAAAAGTTTCCGGCAACACAATTAGATTAGGATTCGTTTGCCAAACAGAATCGAGCAATCCCTCTACCCTGAGTAATTGTGAATCTTGAGGAACATTAAATTTTTCAAAATGAGGCTCATAATTCGGTTGCACAATAACCACATGAACCTGATCGCCATCGGGTTTTGACAGGTTTGAAGTGATGGATTTTGAAATCCCACAAGGAACTATAAAAATAACAATAGCTAGTAAAATTGGCTTTACAAAAGGTTTTTTTGCAAATACTTTAGTTAAGGTATAATAAAGGATACTATTGATGAGTAACACCCATAGCGAGCCTCCTAAAATACCGGTATATTCATACCATTGCACCAAGGGTGTTTGTTCCGAAAATACATTCCCTAAAGTCAACCAGGGCCAGGTCATTTCCCAATTCAGATGTAAATATTCGAATGCCAGCCACAAGATCGGTAAGGCCATAAAAGCATGCTTATTTCCCATCTGTTTTTTCAACTTGTAAACAAGAAAAAATACAGAAGACATCAATAGTGCATTAAAAACAGAAGCAAACAATCCTCCTCCCCAATGAGCCTTCATCACCCATGAGGTCAGCATAAAATTAAGAACGAAAAAAGAAACAAAAAGGGTTGCAAACAATGACCAGGCTGCATACTTTCTTTTGTCTGTATCGAAATTAAAAACAAGCCAAAGAATAGGCACCAATGCAATAAAAATAGTTCCGGGCAAAGAATTGGGTGGCCAGGAAATAAAAAACAATAATGCCGATAACAGACAGACAAGAATATGTTTTACAAATCTCATATTTTATAATTCAATCACGATAAATTGCTTTAATTTGTTACAAATATAAGTTTCAGATGCTAAAACTCATTCCAAACCTGCTTACAATCTCAAATCTTATTTGTGGGTGTATTGCTTTATACTTTACTTTTCATAACAATTTAGTCCTTGCGGCCTACATCATCGGGCTTGCTGCAATCTTTGATTTTATGGATGGTGCCGCTGCTCGTTTGCTAAAAGTTTCCAACTCTATAGGCAAAGAACTAGACTCTTTGGCCGATATGGTAAGTTTTGGTGTCGTTCCCGGTTCTGTCGTCTTTCACCTTTTGGAAGCGAGTACCTTAAGTGCTTATTCTTTTGTGGCTCTGACGATTCCGGCATTCTCAGCGTACAGGTTAGCAAAATTCAATGTTGACGAAAGACAAAACGAAAATTTTATAGGTTTACCTACTCCGGCAAATTGCTTGATATTTGTTTCATTGCCCTTAATTACAACTTTTCATGGAGAAAGTATGATCGCCTCGGTGATTGAGATGCCTGAAGTGTTAATCGCACTTACACTTTTATTGTCGCTAGCTTTGATTTCAGAACTACCCTTGTTTTCACTAAAATTTAAAAACCTGAAGTATGCTGACAATAAGCTGAGATTCTTCTTTATTGGGATTGCGATTCTATTATTGGCTTTAATCCAGTTTTCTGCAATTCCACTAATCGTACTTCTCTATTTGATACTGTCAATCATATCCAGCCTGAGTTCGACGTAACTTTCTTCTTTTTTTGTTACGCCCCGTTGGGGCTTACTGAAAGCTGAGAACTGAAAGCTGATTGCTGAAAGCTGATCGCTTATTTCCTAAGCACAAAGTTCTGACCGAGATACACTCTCCTAACTTGCTCATCTGCAGCCAACTCTTCAGCTGTTCCGGCTTTTAAGATATCCCCTTCAAAAAGTAAATAAGCCCGATCTGTTATCGAAAGTGTTTCTTGTACATTATGATCGGTAATGAGAATGCCAATATTCTTCTTCTTAAGCTGTTGTACAATCGATTGAATGTCCTCAACAGCAATAGGATCCACCCCTGCAAAAGGTTCATCTAAAAGAATAAATTTAGGGCTTACAGCTAATGCTCTGGCAATCTCTGTTCTCCTCCGCTCTCCCCCTGATAAGAGGTCGCCACGGATTGTACGAATAAGCTGTAAACCGAATTCATTTAAAAGCTCCTCAAGTTTTTGACTTTGCTCAACCTTAGTAAGGTTAGTCATCTCCAAAACAGCTTTGATATTGTCTTCTACAGACAATTTCCTGAATACTGAAGCTTCCTGGGCTAAGTAACCAATTCCTTTTTGAGCACGAACATACATTGGATTTGTTGTGATATCTTCATCATCCAGGTATACATGGCCCGAGCTTGGTTTTATTAAACCCACAATCATATAAAAAGAAGTCGTTTTCCCGGCTCCATTAGGACCCAAAAGACCAACGATCTCTCCTTGATTCACCTCTAAACTCACACCTTTTACAACAGTGCGCTCTCTATACGTCTTAACGATCTGTTTAGCTCTTAATTTCATTCTTTGAATTAGATCTTTTTAATACAAACTTCGAAATATGTATACTTATTTCATACAAAACCAATAAAGGTAAAGTTACCAATATCTGACTTGATAAGTCCGGAGGTGTAATAATAGCTGAAATAATTAAAGCCCCAACAGTGGCATGCGAGCGATAACGCTTCATAGTCTCCGGAGATAACATTCCTAAGCTCGTTAGGAAATAAACGACAATAGGTAATTGAAATATCAATCCGCAAGCAAAGGTAATTGTGGTTACCGTACTAATAAATGAACTCAGATTAATTTGATTAGAAACCATCTCACTAACCTGATAAGTCCCTAAAAAGTTTACCGATAATGGAGCGATCATATAATAGCCAAAACAAACTCCAATTAAAAATAAAAAGGAAACCATAAATACGACAGCTGAAGTGTAATTAGACTCCCTGACATGCAGTGCAGGTTTAATAAAGCGCCATAACTCCCAAATAATATAGGGAAATGCAATAATAACCCCCGCGATAAACGCTACCCAAAGGTGCATGGTAAACTGCCCCGACATGTCTACATTCATCAGGATAAAAGGTTGTTCGGTGATACAAAGTACATCACCAAGATTGAACCACTCAGAAATTCTACATAAAGATCTGTAAGTAATAAAATCCGGTTCTTTTGAAGCCAGCAACAATTCGTCGAATAAATAACTTTTATTCACAAAGGCCAAAATAGTAAATAAAAATACTGCGATCACAGAACGTATGAGGTGTCCCCGGAGAACGCCTAAATGTTGTAAAAATGACATTTCTGCTTTCTCTGTATTCATCTTATAAAATTCCTTCTTTAAGAATGTCATGTAAGTGAACAATACCTACATAAGCTCCATTATCTGCAACAATAAGCTGCGTAATGTGATTTGCTTCCATAATACCTAATGCTTCAGCCGCTAAAGCATCTTTAGAAATGCATTTAGGTTTTTTACTCATGATGTCTTTTGCTGAAACATCATTTAAATTCACTCCTTTTTGTAGCATCCTACGCAAGTCACCATCAGTTATTAAGCCTGCAATTTCACCGGCCTCCATAACCACTGTTGCACCAAGTCTTTTAGAGGATATCTCTATAATTACATCCTGAAGTGAAGAACTCACCTCTACCTGAGGCTTTTCAACATGTACGATATCTTCGACACGTAAGTATAACTTTTTCCCAAGAGATCCTCCAGGGTGATATTTGGCGAAATCTTTACTGGTAAACTTTCTCATATCCAACAAAACCACCGCCAAAGCATCGCCTAAAACCAATTGAACTGTCGTACTCGTGGTAGGTGCTAAATTATTTGGACAGGCCTCATTTTCAGCATAGGCATGAAAAACATAATCAGACTGTTCTGCTAAAAAAGACTCCTTGTTGGAAGTCATCCCAATGAGCTTATTCCCTAAATTCCTGATCAATGGAATAAGCACTTTAATTTCGGGCGTGCTTCCACTTTTAGAAATACATAAGACGATATCATCCGTCTGAACCATCCCCAGATCACCATGTATCGCATCTGCCGCATGCATAAACATAGCGGGCTGCCCGGTTGAATTTAAGGTGGCAACGATCTTATTTGCTATGATAGCACTCTTTCCTATCCCGGTAACTATCAACCTTCCGGACGATCGGTAAATCGATTTCACAGCCTCACTAAACTGCTCATCTACTAAAGTGGAAAGCTCAGCAATTACACGAGATTCCTCATTGATAACTTTTTTAGCTATTTCTATAATTTCCTTCGAAGATTTCAATGCTATTGTTTTGATAATTCAGAAGTTTGTGTTTTCTTTATTTATTGCAAAATAACTCAATTTTCGGGAATTTACAGCGCATGAGCGAAACTAATCAAACACTTCACACTGCCCTCAAAAAGTATTTTGGTTTTTCAAATTTCAAAGGTAATCAAGAATTAGTAATCCAAAGCTTATTAAATGGTCAGGACACTTTCGTGATTAAACCTACCGGAGGTGGTAAATCTTTATGCTACCAACTCCCTGCATTTATGAGTGAAGGAACCGCTATTATCGTATCTCCACTAATTGCATTGATGAAAAATCAAGTCGATGCAATAAGAGGTTTTGCTCTGACTGATAGTATTGCCCATGTTTTAAACTCCTCACTTACCAAAAGAGAAATTCAAAAAGTTAAAGAAGACATCAGGCAAGGACATACCAAATTGTTATATGTAGCTCCGGAATCCTTAACCAAGGAGGAGAATATTGACTTTTTAAAATCTGTAAAACTTTCTTTTTTTGCTATTGATGAAGCACACTGTATTTCTGAATGGGGACATGACTTTCGCCCGGAATACAGAAATTTAAGAAGCATTTTTCAAAAAATAGGTAAATCACCTATTATTGCACTTACTGCCACAGCAACTGAAAAGGTTCAGGAAGATATACAGAAAAATCTGGGTATGGAAAATGCCCAATTATATAAATCTTCTTTTAACCGGGGAAATCTTTTTTACGAGGTCAGACCAAAGATTAACGTCAATAAAGAGATCATAAAATTCATTAAACAACATC
>Ga0207964_1000178_pt1 | contig 20699 bp, 22 predicted proteins | sample Knorr_S23_td_250_FD_185608 | JGI IMG/M metagenome (GOLD analysis project Ga0207964, IMG submission 185608) | Marine microbial communities from Southern Atlantic Ocean transect - Knorr_S23_td_250_ad_251m_LV_A (SPAdes) (version 2) | ecosystem: Environmental > Aquatic > Marine > Oceanic | place...
AACCTCATTAAGCTAATAATTCTGTGCTTTTTATATTACCATGACGCTTTGGTTAAATCATATTGGAAATGCCATGCCGCAAAATTATGTGCAAAAAATTTTAGACGCCCAGATTTATGACTTGGCGATTGAAACGCCTGTGGATCAGGCACCTCTATTGTCAAAGCGGTTAAATAACAAAGTACTGTTAAAGCGAGAGGATTTACAGCCGGTATTCTCGTTCAAATTGCGTGGTGCCTACAATAAATTGCTCAATCTTACTGAACAGCAGTTATCCACTGGTGTGGTAGCGGCTTCGGCGGGCAATCATGCTCAGGGCTTGGCGTTGGCAGCCAAAAAAATGGGTGTTAAGGCTACCATTGTAATGCCTAGAACTACCCCCCGTATCAAAGTAGATGCGGTGCGCTCTCGCGGCGCCAAGGTGCTGCTGGTGGGAGATAATTACGATGCCGCCGCCGCCCATGCCGACCAGTTGGTGGCCGAACAGGGGCTGACCTATATACACCCCTTCGATGATCCAGATGTAATTGCTGGGCAGGGCACTATTGGTATGGAGATTTTGCGCCAGCTTCCCGAACAACTGGAACTGGATGCTATTTTTATCGCTGTAGGCGGTGGTGGTCTCTGTGCTGGCATAGCGGCCTATGTGAAGCAACTGCGACCTGAAATAAAAATTATTGCTGTGGAATCCGATGATGCCGCCTGTCTGGATGCCGCCATAAAAGCGGATCGTAGAGTGCGTCTCAAGCAAGTGGGAATTTTTGCCGATGGCACTGCTGTGGCACAAATTGGCAAAGAGACCTTTAGGTTGCTAAAGGAATTAGTAGACGAAGTAATTACCGTGTCTACGGACGAGATCTGCGCCGCCATTAAAGATGTCTACAACGATACCCGCGCTATCTGTGAACCCTCAGGTGCCTTGGGAACGGCGGGGTTAAAAAAATATGTGGAAACCCACGGCGTGGAGAATCAGACACTGCTATCGGTGCAATGTGGCGCCAATATAGATTTTGATCGCCTGCGTTATATTTCAGAGCGTACTGAAATTGGTGAAAAGCGCGAGGCGGTACTGGCGGTAACCATAGATGAGAAACCCGGCAGTTTTCAGGGATTCTGTCGCGCTTTAGGAAGGCATGGTATTTCTGAATTTAACTATAGATACAGCGATGCACAGCAGGCGCATATATTTGTCGGTGTGCAAGTTAGCAGCGATGAAGATCGTCATCAGTTGGTATCTCAGTTACAGAAAAAGGACTATGAGGTCACTGATTTAACGGAAAACGAAATGGCCAAGTTGCATATTCGCCATATGGTGGGGGGTCGTGCCGAGCAGGTTACCCAAGAGCAGGTATTTCGTTTTGAATTCCCCGAGCGCCCCGGCGCGCTGTTGGAATTCTTAGTCCAGTTGGGTGGACGTTTTAATATCTCCATGTTTCACTATCGCAACCACGGCTCTGCCTTTGGCAGGGTATTAGTGGGTCTGCAGGTGCCGAAACAACATCTCCGGGAACTTAGGGAATTTCTAGATAACTTGGGTTATACCTACGCCGATGAGACCAACAACCCAGCTTACCAGTTCTTTTTGGGCTAGAAAGATACTCGCTAAAGTAAGTCGGCAATCTTACGGATTTGCAGTGCTTCAAATCCCGAACCTGCGAGAGCATCGGAAATAACCACCACCTGATCCTCAGGCGAAAATTCATCGCGCTGAATCATCAGCTCAGCGGCTGAAGTAAGTGTCTTTTCCGGATCCTTACTAAAGTCGATTTCGAAGCTGAGCACATTGCGGTTGATCACCAGTTGTCGCTTGGTAACAGGGCTATCGGTAAAGGCGCAGATAATAGATTCAGGGTGGCAGTTGGTCACCCGATTGGCCATACGTCCGCGGCGTGTGGGCACGATAATTGCCTTGGCTGAGATTGAGGTGGCGAGGTCAACAGCGGCTTTGGCAACATGTTGCTTATTGTTATCAATGGAGAGCTCATCGGTAAATCGCAAGCCGCGACTGTTCTCAATAGACTGGGCGATGCGGTCCAGTATTTCCACACATTTGACCGGATATTTCCCCACCGTAGTTTCGCCAGATAGCATAATGGCATCGGCTTCCTCGTAAACTGCATTGGCAACATCAGTAACTTCGGCGCGGGTTGGGATAGGGTTTTCAATCATCGACTCCAACATATGGGTGGCGACGATTACCCGTTTGCCCATCTCTGCACAGGTGCGAATAATTCGTCGCTGGACCAGAGGCAGAACCTCCAATGGTATTTCCACACCCAGATCGCCGCGGGCTACCATAATGCCGTCGGCAGTTTTCACGATTTCTTCCAAATTGTTGATGGCCTCCTGATCTTCCAGCTTAGCGATCACCTTGATCTGTTCAGATTTGTTGCCAAGCATTTGGTGAAGTTGGTGAATATCATTGGCTTGGCGAACAAAGGATAGCGCCACAAAGTCCACCCCATGGTCAATGCCGAATTCAATATCGCGGCGATCCTTATCGGTAATAGCTGGTAGATTGACGCGAATGCCCGGCAGATTGACATGGCGCTTGCTTTTTAGCAGACCGCCGTCGATCACTTCGACCTGCATGGTTTGCGCTTGTTTGCTGAGCACCTTGAGATTAATTAGGCCGTTATCTACAGTGATGATATCCCCTATATCCACATCCTTTATCAAATCATCGTAGTTGATTTGGATTGATGAGGATTCCACATCCTCGGCACCGCGCGCGACAATTGAAATAGTATCGCCCTGCTGTAAATGCAGATCCTCGGCTCTATCGCCGGTGCGAATTTCTGGTCCCTGAGTATCTAACAGAATAGCAATTGGGTGCTTACGGGTTTTGTTTAGCTGTTGAATGGATTGAATAACTTTGGCGTGGGAGCTGTGATCGCCATGAGACATATTGAGGCGTGCCACATTCATTCCGGCATCAGCTAATTTTTCCAACATTTCAAGTGAATCTGTGGCTGGTCCTATGGTGCAGATGATTTTGGTTTAGCGCATATGATTTCTCTTTCCGTGACTATATGATTAAGCGGGATATCCCAATCCCGCTGGACGATTTTGTGTAACTCTTGAAAACTATAGGACAATCCCACCAGTTTAGGCGTTGGATTTTGTACTAAGGACATAAACGACAGGGTGCGATCGTAGTAACCGCCGCCCATACCCAGACGGTTTCCGGTGCGATCAAAGCCCACCAGAGGCATTAGAATAAGGTCCAAACTCCAAGCTGGAGTGAGCTTTGAATGTCTTAAGCTGGGCTCGGCTATACCAAAGCGATTAGTGGTCATATGGCTTTGGTAGTCGAAGGCTGCAAAGTGTAGGCGGTTAATCCCCAGTGGATGCAACACGGGCAGATAACAACGTTTCTTTGACTTAAGGCAGATATCTATAATTGGCGATAGGTCTACCTCGCCATCATTGGCCAGATAGATAGCTACTCGTTTAGCGCGCAGAAAAAAATCCTGTCTGGTCAGAATAGCAGTAATCTGATCAGTGTGGCGGTTTTGCTGACAAGCCGAGAGCGAACGCCTTTGCTCGCGTAACCGACTCCTTATTTTGGTTCCGTCCATAGGTTTCTGTCTTGTGTGGGGAATGGCCCAGAGTGCCGCTGTCAACGTGGCCTTGAACCGAAGAGTTCAAGGTGGCAACTCCAGTAACAAATCAGGCGGCCCGACGCGCGGTATAGCACAACATTGTTCTCAAAAGAGTCGCCTAAAAAAATGTATCGGCTCAGGGACTTCTTGACTGGCAAACACCCCAGGAGTAGCTATTATAACAGAGCGCAAAGCAAAGTTAGCAATTTTTGCGTCGCTATTAGCTGTTTAGGTCACTCAGTGCAGAGTCCAGTTTGGCGGTCATAGATTGCATAACATCTGTGGCCACTGAATTCTGCTGTGCAGATTGTTCGGTGCGAATTAAATCGTGAGCTAGATTTAGTGCGGCCATCACTGCGATGCGCTCCAAGCCAATAATATGCGAGCCGCGACGAATCTCTTCCATTTTTTCATTGAGAAGTTGTGCGGAATGTTCCAGCGCTTCTCGCTCTTCCGGTTGGCAATTGACCTGATACTCTTTGTCGAGAATATGGATGGTTAGGGAAACATTAGACATGGTGCAATTACTCCGCGCTTAAACTGCGCAGTCGGTTAATCATATCTTTAATCTTCTTACGTGCCATTTCGTTCTGCTCAAGCAGTGCTCCACGCTCGCCCACAAGGCCGGCCTCGCGTTCGCGCAGTGCAGCATTTTCAAGTTTCAGTTGCTGGCAGGTGTCGATTAATTGGTCGAGCTTTTGCTCAAATCTATCTGTATCAGTCATTGGCGCAGGTTTAAACTATAAGAAGGTTAAAAATATATAGCTTACTATAGGCATTGCAGTTGGTCTGGTCAATTATAGATCATCAATCTCAGGTGCGTTGATTGATTAGGAATGGTACGATGCCGCAAACATTCGGGAGGTAGGGCAGTGACTTTTGATCAGTTAGAAGATCTTTTTTACCAATTAAGTGCTAAAGCCAGTGCATCTGGATTCCATGGTTTTTTATGCGGCAGATTGAGTTGTGGTTCGGTGCAGTTAGATGATTTGGTAAATAGTTCAACTCAGTGGTTGGGCTTAGATGAGGATTCTGCACAGGCGGCTCGCAGTCCACTCGAAGATTTTTTTCAATCCACCCTCAATGATCTGAATGATATTAGCTTCCTATTTAAGCCATTATTGCCCGATGATGAATTGCCACTCCCAGAGCGACTGTTAGCTGTAGGTGAATGGTGCAGTAATTACCTCTCGGGATTGGGCGAAGGCATGGGTGAAGAGTTTGAAGTATCCCAAGATGGCAAAGAGGCACTGCAGGATATAGCCGCCATAGCGCAAATTTCCTCTGATCTCGAGGTAGATAAAGATGGCGAGCAGGACTATATGGAATTAGTCGAATTTATACGTATAGCCGTACAACTGATATTCTCAGATCTGGTTCCGGAGATGGATCAGCAAGCCAACCCTACCATCCACTAGTGCCACAATCAGTGTTCTAACAGGGCGTTTAATAGCATGAGTGATCGAGACCGCCTCAGCCAAGACTACGACATTACTATTATTGGTGGTGGCATGGTGGGCATAAGTTTGGCGCTGCTACTGGCGCAACAACAGCGCTGGAAGATTGCCCTACTAGAATCTCAACCTGTGCAAGGTAAAGCGCCCGACTACAGCCCCAGTTTTGATGCGCGCTCCACAGCGTTGTCTTGGAGCAGTAGCGAAATTTTTAAAACCATCGGTGTTTGGGAACAGATACGCCAACAGGCCTGTGCAATATCCACCATTCATGTCAGCGACCGAGGGCATATGGGGCTCTGTCGTATTAACGCCAGTGAGGTCGGAGTCGATGCGTTGGGCCATGTGGTAGAAAATAATTGGTTGGGGGCGGCTTTAATGGAAAAGCTGGCTGCTACAGATATACATCTACAGGGTTCAGTTGAGGTTAAATCCATACGCGCCAGAGCCGAGGCAATGCAAATAGCCATTGTTACTGAGGGCACAGAGCAAACCATCAATAGCAAACTGCTGGTGATTGCCGATGGTGCTGGATCTCAGTCGGCGCAGATGTTAGGTATTCAACAGCACAGCAAAGCCTATGGCCACAGTGCCATTATTGCCAATCTCAGTTTACAGCAACCTCATAAAGCAGTTGCCTATGAGCGATTTACCGATCAGGGCCCCATGGCGTTACTGCCCCTTAGCGATTATGAAAACAGCTCGCGCAGTGCGTTGGTTTGGACTCAGCCCACGGCATTGGCAGAGTCGTTAATGGCTGAACATGACGGCAATTTTCTGAGTGCATTACAAGAACGTTTTGGCGATCGCTTGGGGCAATTTAAACAGATAGGTAAAAGAGCCATCTACCCACTGGCATTGACCACCAGTGAAGAACAGGTTCGCCGTCGCTTGGTCGTGGTTGGCAACGCCGCCCACAGTCTGCATCCCGTGGCGGGGCAGGGATTCAACCTCTCTCTGCGCGATATCGCCACCCTTGCCAGCTGTCTGGCAGAGAGTGTCGAAGATGCTGATATAGGAGCATTGGATCAGTTGCAACGCTATCAACAACAGCGCGCCGCCGATCAGCGCAACACCCTGTTATTTACAGATAACCTCAGCAAACTATTTGGCCTGACTTCTCCCTTAATGGCACTGGGTCGCAACTCGGGATTGGTGATGATGGATCTAGTGCCTGCACTGCGTCAAAAATTTGCACGCTTTGGTATGGGTATAGGGCATTCAGAGGTTGACTATGGCTAAGGCGCAAACCCATTATGATGTGGCTATCTTGGGGGCTGGCGCCATTGGTGCCGCCACCGCCTGTCTATTGGCACAGATGGCTGAAAAAAATGCCCATAGCTTGAAAATAGCCCTGATTGAATCCCAATTACCGACACAATTTGATGCCACAGGTTTTGATCCTCGCGTGGCGGCAATTACCGAAAAAACCCGAGGGCTATTGGCGCAATGTGGCGCATGGCAACAGATACAGGCTACACGCGTCAGCGCCTATCAATCCATGCAAGTATGGGATGCCGAGGGCACAGGCAGAATTAGCTTTGATAGCAGTGATGTGCAACAGCCCAATTTAGGCCATATAGTCGAAAACTCAGTGCTGGTTTCCGCGCTAATGGCGCAGGTAGAGCGGTGCGCCAATATTGAGGTTTACTGCCCCGCCAGTGTGGCTCATTACCAAATGGAGGCCGATTGTCTGGCTCTCAGTCTCGATAATCATCGACAAATCTCTACCAACTTACTGATAGCCGCCGATGGTGCCAACTCTGCGGTTCGCAAACATTTTCAATTTGCCACCAAACAGTGGGACTACGATCAACAGGCCATAGTGACGACCATTACCACTGAAAAGCCCAACCAGAACACCGCTTGGCAACGCTTTATGCCCACCGGCCCGCTGGCATTATTGCCTTTAAACCACGAAGGTGATTTACATCGCTGTTCTATTGTCTGGTCTCAGGATACTGAACAGGCCGAGCGTCTAATGGCACTGAGTGACGAGGATTTTTGCCAACAGCTATCGCGAGATAGTGAGCACTGTTTGGGTACAGTGCTAAAGATCGATAAACGCCATCTTATTCCTCTGCGTCAATCCCATGCTATCGACTACGTAATGCCGAGAGTGGCGTTGTTGGGCGATGCCGCCCACAGTATTCATCCGTTGGCTGGGCAGGGTGCCAATCTCGGATTTGCCGATGCACAGGTATTAATAGAAGAACTGGCCCGCGCCCATGAGCGCGACTTGGACTTGGGCGAACTATCGGTTTTAAAGCGCTACCAGCGTCGCCGCAAGCCCGATAATCTCGCCACTATGGCGGCAATGGAGGGCTTTAAGCGCCTGTTTGGCTCCCCTAACTCAGCCCTGCGACTTCTGCGCAACTATGGTATGTCTGGGGTCGATCAAATTGCGCCATTAAAAAATACACTGATTAAAAAGGCGATGGGGTTGTAAAACCTTTTCAATTGCACAATAAGATTAAAGAGATTGCTTCACTGGACTCTCGGTGACCTACCGTAGTCTATTTTGACTTTTTACACGGAATCGAAACAGCAAAATATTCAGAGCCACTTCATATAATGTGCTTTTTTTAAAGCTTGGGCGGCAATCTATCAAAATTTAATTACAAATAACTAATGCATAAGAATTACATACACCAGTTAGCAAGTTATCTAAAATCTGCCTTTCTATTTAAAAGCAAATAAAAAAGAGAGGGAAATAAAATGAAAAATTTTAGTCTGTTCATATTTTCAATAACACTTTTTTCAATGGCTCAAGCTGGTGACTATAACTGGAACCATATGGATATTGGTTATAACGATGATGGAGAAGGCAGTGGCCCTACGCTCACTATTTCCAGTGATATCAATGATGATTGGTTCGCGCGCGCGAACATTTTGCGTATCGATTACGATGATGTTGATGTTGAAAGCCGACTTGCTTTTTTAACTGTAGGCTATCAAATGTCTTCCCTTTATATGGAGGCAGGATTGGCGAGGGTAGATGTATGTCAATATGTATGTGGTGATGATTCTGGCGCCGTGTTTATGGTGGGAACCACAACAGGTAATGAAAAACTTAATGCAAAAATTGGTATTGGTGTTATGGAGATAATTGATGAGACTTGGACGATTTTTGAACTCGATGCATCTTATGCAATAAGTGACAATCTAGGCATATATATTGGTTTAATGGGGCTAGATGATCTAGGTGATAACACCACCAAGCTGGGGGTTAGATATAGCTGGTAGGATTCGACACAGGTTTTGGTCTGGTGAATATTTGAGATTTTAGTGCCCAAGCACCACCAGTTTAAAAGACCTATTATTGGCTATAACTTCAACACTATTGAAGTACTGTTTAGCTTTTTGCTCTAGGGGTATAAAGGTATTGACCACAAACAATGCCTGCCCCTTGGGCGCAAGTAGTCTTTTGCAGTTATTAAGAAACTTAATCGACAACTGATCATCCACGGCAAAACCGCTATGGAATGGCGGGTTGCACAGGATAGTATCGAATTGCTCGCTAATCTGATCGCCGGCATCTGTGGCCATCACTTCCCAGTCCATAGCCTCAAGTTGTTTAAGATTTTCGCCACTTGCCATAACGGCGGCGGCATTGTTATCGGTTGCCACTATACGCTTAAAATCGAAACGGCTGGCGCACAGGGCGAGATAGCCATAGCCACAGCCCAAGTCGAGTAGAGACTGTGGCGGCCGTGAGTAGCCACTGATAAATCCGGCTAAATGGTCGGCCAGAAAGGCACTGCCGCGATCAATTTTATCCCAACCAAAAATCCCTGGCTTGCTGTGTAAAATAATATCCTCACCCAGCGGTAGTGATCTTAATTGCGAGAACTGTTTATCATTGAGCGGTTCGGTTTTAGTAGCTACCAAAGGAATTGAGCCTATATAGGCTTTGCCCTGTTTTTCAGCCTTCGCTGGGTTGCCGAAGCGCTGTCCCGCCTGTTTGATATAGGTTTTGATACCGTCATTTTTTTCGCCCCCCAGCAGTAGAGTTCCCCGAGGTTTAAGCAGGGCAAATGCGCTGTTGATAATATGGTGGCTGGTGGCGCGCTCTTTGGATACTCGGTACAGCAAGCCGTCAAAACTCTGGGGTTGTAGACTGGAAAATTCAAAATCGTTGAATAGGCAATTGATCCCCGCAGACTGGGCATCGCTGGCAATATCAATACGGTTGCTAAAGGCCACAATAGTTTGGTTATTGGATGGGCTAATGGATAACCAGTTGGCAGTGCACCAGTTTTCATCGGCTACAATTAGCCAGTTACCTTGGCACTGGGATAGTTGCTGAAGCAGTAGGGTTACCGATTTATCGGGCGCGCCATTCATTGGATTGAAGCCACCTCGGCGTCGCTAAGGGGGCGGTAATCTCCGGGTTCTAATTGTGGATCGAGCTGTATTTCGCCAATCTGTAATCTGTGTAGGCTGACCACCTCATTGCCCAATGTGGTGATCATACGCTTTACTTGGTGGTACTTACCCTCGCTTATACTGAGGTAGATATGGTGATCGTCGATAATTTCCATGCTGGCGGGCAGACAGCGACGCTTTTCCCCCTCTAGGGCAATACCTGCTTCTAGACGCTTTTGATAATCTTTGCCTACAGGATTCTGCAACTCGACTAAGTAGCGTTTTTTACAGTCTTTTTTCGGTGAAGTAACGCGATGATTCCACTGGCCGTCATCGGTAATCAACAACAAACCAGTAGTATCTATATCCAAGCGACCGGCAATCTGAAGCTGTTCGTTGCGATGCTCATAAATAAGCTCTAGGGCAGTGGGGTTGTAACGATCTTTACTGGCTGAAACCACCCCCGCTGGCTTATTCATCATAAAGTAGCGGTGGCTGGCCAGTTGGATTGTAGATCCTTCAATGGCAACGGTTTGGTCGTCGGTTATTTTTTGTGCGCTGTTGGCGACGATAATATCATCCACAGTGACCTGTCCCGCCTTAATTAGTCTTTTGACCTCAGTGCGGGATAGATCTGTGGCATTGCTTATATATTTATCCAGTCGCAAACTATTGACCACTGAGGCGCTGAGCGGCCTGTTTTGCAAAGTAGGTAAGAATGCCATCGGCACCGGCGCGTTTAAAAGCCAACAGCGATTCCATAACCACGGCATCACTATCCAGCCAGCCTCTTTCGGCGGCAGCGCAGAGCATGGCGTATTCGCCACTGACTTGATAGGCAAAGGTCGGTGCTTTGAGCTGATCTTTGACACGGCGCACTACATCTAGATAGGGCATGCCCGGTTTAACCATAATCATATCTGCACCCTCATCTAAATCCAGCGCACATTCGTGGATTGCTTCATCGCTATTGGCTGGATCCATCTGGTAGGTTTTTTTATCACCGCCACCGAGATTGGAGGCCGAGCCCACCGCATCGCGGAAGGGCCCGTAGAAACTGGAGGCATATTTGGCAGAGTAGGCCATAATTTGGGTATTGGAAAACCCCTCGTCCTCAAGTGCTTCGCGAATAGCGCCAATGCGACCATCCATCATATCCGATGGGGCAACAATATCGGCGCCGGCCTGTGCGTGAGAGACCGCTTGTTTAACCATCACTTCTACACTGACATCATTGAGTACATAGCCCGACTTGTCATCGATAATGCCATCCTGACCATGGCTGGTAAATGGGTCTAAGGCGACATCGGTAATCACACCTAGAGTTGGCACCTCAGCCTTAATAGCCCTCACCGCTTTCTGTGCCAAACCTTCAGGGTTATAGGCTTCTTCGGCAAGTAAGGATTTTTTTTCACTGCCAACCACAGGGAAAAGGGCAATAGCGGGAATTCCCAATTTGGCCACTGCCTGTGCTTCTTTGACCAGTAAATCAATAGATAGACGATTAACCCCCGGCATAGATTCTACGGCCTCAGATTTATTGGTGCCTTCAATCACAAATAGTGGCAGGATAAGATCATTGACACTGAGTTGAGTTTCGCTATTTAAGCGGCGCGAGAAATCTTCGCTGCGATTGCGACGCATACGGGTATAAGGAAAAGGTCCGCGGCTACTTTTTAAGCTCATAAGGGCTCCATTGACGGTGACTATTTTGGTCTAAACTGATATCAGTGTGCGTATCATAGCAAAAACCGACATAGAGGAACCTATGACCATTGCATATTGGACAGTTTTAGTCGCTATTTTGATGCCCTTGCTATTGGCGCTGATCAAAAAAAGACAATTGGTGAGTCGCGGTCAATACAGTAATAGTGCGCCGAGAATGGGTTCCCCTGAACCTAGGAGCTTGAGTGAGCGCGCCCATTGGGCAGAGCAAAACAGCTTTGAGATACTGCCCGGCTACATAGGCGCAGTGATTGTTGCCCATCTTGCCGGAGCCGATCAGCATCCTATAGATATACTGGCTCTAGTTTTTATCCTATCTCGAATACTCTATTGCCTCTGTTACCTTAAAAACTGGTCTTCACTAAGGTCGATGATATGGTTTGTGGGGTTGCTATGTATTGTGGGGCTATTTTTAATAGCTGTGTAGCGAAGCCTGTAGCTTTATAAACGGGAAAAACCAAAAGCAACATTGATCCAAAAAGCGATTAATGTTTCCGGCGGGCTCATTTTAAATCTAGCTACAGTTTCGCAAATGTCCGCTCTGCCGCATCTAAGGTATTTTGAATATCTTCATCGGTATGGGCGGATGACATAAAGCTCGCTTCATATGAGGCTGGTGCCAAATAGACGCCTTCGTCCAACATATGATGGAAGAACTTGGCAAAGCGTTCGGTGTTGCATTCCATCACTTGCTGATAGTGGGTAATCTGAGGCTCCTCTGTAAAAAACAAGCCCCACATAGTGCCCACATGGTTGCTAGTTACGGGAATGCCAGCGGCGGTGGCTCTCTCTCTAAGGCCGTTGACCAAGTGCTCGGTGCGAGCGATAACAGGGTCTAAAAACCCACTAGCGGATACCAGCTCAAGGGTTGCCAGACCAGCTGCCATAGCCACGGGGTTTCCAGACAATGTGCCCGCCTGATACACAGGCCCCAGTGGCGCTATATGTTGCATAATCTCCTTTTTGCCGCCAAAAGCACCAACCGGCATACCGCCACCGATTACCTTGCCGAGGCAGATTAGATCTGCATCCAGACCATAATGTCCAACAGCGCCAGTTTGGCTCACTCTAAAACCGGTCATGACCTCATCGACAATTAATAGTGCGCCGCTGTTAGTACAGCATTCGCGCAAACATTCTAAAAAACCCTCCACAGGGGGTACGCAATTCATATTGCCGGCTACCGGCTCTAGGATTACACAGGCTATTTGTTCACCGATTTCAGCAAACACCTGATTGACCTGATCCATATTGTTATAGGAAACCGTGATGGTATGGTCTGCCAAACCATCGGGAACCCCCGGCGAACTGGGTACACCCATAGTTAGCGCCCCCGACCCCGCTTTAACCAACAGCGAGTCAGAGTGGCCGTGATAACAGCCCTCAAACTTTACGATTTTATCGCGACCTGTATAACCGCGCGCCAATCTGATAGCGCTCATAGTGGCCTCTGTACCCGAGTTGACCATACGCACCATTTCCATGCCGGGCACGATTGAACAAATCTTATCGGCCAGCTTAATTTCAAGTTCCGTGGGGGTGCCAAAAGAGGTGGCTTTATCCAGTTGCGTTTTAATCGCTTCGATAACCTGCGGGTGATTGTGTCCCAGTAACATAGGCCCCCAAGACAGCACATAATCTATATAGGAATTGCCATCCGCATCGAACATATAGGCGCCATTGGCGCGCTCAAAAAATACCGGTGTGCCCCCCACGGCGCGGAATGCTCGCACTGGAGAATTAACGCCACCGGGAATATGCTGTTGGGCAGCGGCAAATAGATCCTGAGATCGAGTATTATTTTGAGACATAAAAATTCCTAAATTATATTTCGTCAAACTGAGGGGTTAACCCGAGGTGTAGCCTTGAGTAAGCGACACTCAATCAGTCTATGTTAAAAGGGCTTTACAATAACTAAAATCACAATAGCCACCATAAATAAAACCGGCACTTCGTTAAAAATGCGGAAATAAATATGGGTTTTATCACTGCTGTCATTGGCAAGCCTTTTTAGATGGCCTAGGCACATATGATGGTAGCCAACCAGCAGAACGACCAAAAATACCTTAAGGTGGAACCAGCCTTGGCTTAAATAAGCCTGAGGATTTAAATAGACCAACCACAACCCCAAAAGAATAGTAGCTATCATCGAAGGGTTGGCAATACCGCGATAGAGTTTGCGCTCCATTAGCTTAAATCGCTCAATACTAACTGCATCATCAGCCGTGGCATGGTAGACAAATAGTCGCGGCAAATAGAACAAGGCCGCAAACCAACAGATTACCGCTATTAAGTGAAATGCTAGTACCCAGTGATACATTCATACCTCCAACCACTGGATATTAATTGAACAGTATCCAGTGCTTAAATTATCTGATTAGACCAGTTTACTGCTATTATAGGCGCCTGAGTTTAATCTGGAAATTTAAAAAGTGAGGCTGTGGTGATAAAAGTTGGAATTGTAGGGGGGACAGGCTACACGGGAGTGGAGTTGTTGCGTCTGCTAGCGGGTCATCCAAGCGCTGAGTTGGTAGCTATTACCTCGAGATCGGAAAAGGGCAAGCCAGTTTCGGCACTGTTTCCCAATCTTAGGGGTATTGTCGACTTGGCGTTTTCGGAGCCCGAGCTCGACAACCTCAAACACTGCGATGTAGTATTTTTTGCCACCCCTCACGGGGTTGCCCAAAACCTAGTGCCCGAGATACTGGCGGCGGGAATTCGTGTTATAGATCTCTCTGCAGATTTTAGAATCAGAGATATAGACGTTTGGGAAAAATGGTATGCACAAGCCCATGCTGCTCCAGAATTGGTGGCAGAGGCGGTCTACGGTCTGCCAGAATTTAACCGCGCCCATATTGCCGATGCCAAATTAATCGCTTGTCCCGGCTGTTATCCCACCAGTGTGCAGTTGGGCTTAAAGCCTCTGTTAGAGGCCGACGCCATAGATCTGTCTGATATTATCGCCAACTCGGCCTCTGGTGTTAGCGGTGCGGGCAAGCAGGCCAATGTGGCAACCCTATTGTCTGAAGCGGGAGATAACTTTAAGGCTTATGGTGCCTCTGGCCATAGGCATCAGCCAGAAATAGAGCAAGGGCTAGCGGATATGGCAGGTAAACCTGTGGGCTTAACCTTTGTGCCCCATTTGCTGCCGATAATCAGAGGTATCCATACCACCCTATATGTAGATCTAAAGCAAGATCTGGATGTTCAGGCGCTGTATGAACAACATTATGCCAATGAGCCATTTGTCGACGTGCTGGAGCCTAATAGTTACCCAGAAACCAGAACGGTTAGAGGGTCTAATAGCTGTCGTATCGCCCTTCACAGACCCGGCAATGGAAACAAGTTGGTAATTTTGGTGGTTGAAGATAATTTGACCAAAGGCGCATCAGGTCAGGCGGTGCAGTGTATGAATATTATGTTTGGCGAGGATGAGAATGCCGGTCTTAATATGCCGGCGTTGATGCCCTGATGGCACAAAAGCGCGCCCTGATAGTTCATTACACCATAGGTCGATTATGTGTAGCGGCAGTGCTTTTTGTGGCACTGCTCGCCGCAGGTGTTTTGCTGGGGTACTTCTACGGCGATCAATTATCTGCCGAAAGGCAACAGCAGAATAAAGAGCTTAAACTTAAACTGGTAGATCTGGCTGAGCGCCATGAGGTCAGTCAGGATGCGCTGGCGGTCATCAAACTGACGGCAGATATAGATGCCGCTGCACTTGAAGAAACCCGACAGCATTTGGTGGCGATGCAGGGACAAATTTACAGTCGCGATCAGGAGCTTAAACTCTATAGGGAAATGCTTCAGGACAACCAGCAAAACAAAGGATTGTTGGTAACCGATGTGCATATAGAAAAATTGGATGATCGTCGCTTTCAATACGATTGGGTTGCGCGGCAGAATATCCATGAGGCAAAAACCCTAAGGGTAAATGCAGAATTATGGGTCATTGGGCAACAGGATGGTCAGGCCGTCAATCTGCCAGTGCATAAATTAGATACAGATATAGATGAATTACCTATACAATTGAAGTTGAAATATTTTTCTATCAATAGGGGTATTTTGCAGTTACCCGATGGCTTTACGCCAGAATCAGTCAGGGTTACACTGCGTTATCCTTGGACCAAAAAACCCCAATTTGATAACAAATTTGTGTGGCTAGCAGAGGAATAAACCATGCTATTTAAGAAAATTAATGAAGGCTTGGCCAATATTGCCAGCGACACCACCACCCTGATATCTCAGGGAACAGAATTGGTGGGTGATATAAACTTCACTGGCACATTAGAGATTAATGGCTCGGTAATCGGCAATATTAATTCCCAGCACAAGGATGCGCGCGTGCGAATTCTTAACGGCGGTTCTGTGCAGGGGGATATCCGTACGGCTGTTATAGAGGTCAATGGAACCGTCAAAGGCAATATTTTTTCCTTGCAGAGCCTCTGCTTGCAGTCAGACTGCAATATAGAGGGTAATATTCATTACAGTAATATGGAAATGCGCGTCGGTGCGCAGGTCAATGGCGCCTGTATTTACCAGCCAGCCTCAGGACAACAGTTACTGGAGGATTCCAGTACTCAAGATGACAAAGTTAAAGATATTCGCGGCAATAAACAGTGGTAGTAGGGTTTGAGCAGTAGTTCAAATTGAGCCCTCGGAGCAAGTATGTCAGTTATAGAAACATTTACCCCATCAGTACTAGAGGTTACAGATAGTGCTGTGGCCAAAATTCAAAACCTCAGAGAAGAGGAAGATAACCAACAGTTGATGTTGAGAGTCTATGTCACCGGTGGTGGCTGTTCAGGCTTTCAATATGGTTTTTCGTTTGAGGAAACCACCGCTGAGGACGATACCCAAATATCGCGTCAGGGCATCACAGTACTGTTGGATTCGCTGAGCTACCAATATTTGGTCGGTTCAACTGTGGATTATGAAGAGGACCTAATGGGTTCCAAATTTGTTATTACCAATCCCAACGCCTCAACTACCTGTGGCTGTGGCGCCTCGTTTACTATTTAGACCTTTGTATTTATATGTAGGGTATCAAGAGAGCGCACATCAAAAGTGCAGCTACAGACTTGAGTGCGCCTCTCAATTGGATATCTAAGGCAGATATAGAGCACCCAAAACCGCCTCTCTCACAGCTCCGGTAGCTTCGACTAAATTGCCGGCTTTATGCTCTAAACGCCGTTTAGCCAGCCATGCAAAGGCGCAGGCCTCTACCCAGCTGGGGCTTATACCCAGAGTCTCGGTTGTCGATACTTTGGGTAATTTTTCAGCTAATACATTTACCAGTTGGGTATTGAAGGCGCCGCCTCCGCAGATATAGACTTCCTCAGCTGGGCTTGATAGTCCTGCTATAGCCTCACAGATAGTATCAGCAGTAAGGCACAGTAAGGTGGCTTGCACATCCTGTGGTGAGATTTGTGAAAAGTCAGCTAGCTGAGTGTTAAGCCAATTGCTATTAAATAACTCTCTGCCAGTGCTCTTGGGTGCGGGTGTGGCAAAAAAATCACAGCGTTTGAATTGCTGTAACAGCTTACCCTGTACCGAGCCACTAGCTGCCCAATCGCCATTGTGGTCGTAGCGGGTGCCCAGATGGGGTTGGCTCCACAAATCCATCAGTACATTTCCAGGACCAGTATCAAAGCCTAGACAGCCACCATCAGTTGGTAGAGAAGTTATATTGGCAATACCGCCCACATTGACAATCACCCGATGTGCGTTGGGGCTTGCAAAAACGTGGCGATGAAAAGCGGGAACTAGGGGTGCGCCCTGGCCGCCCAACGCCATATCCTTGCGTCTGAAGTCTGCAACCACGGCAATATCGGTTTCAACGGCTACTCTATTGGCATCACCAATTTGTAGGCTGTAAGGGATAGCGCCCTCCACTGGGGCGGAATGACGTATAGTTTGGCCATGGCAGCCGATAGCGGCGATTGCAGAGGATTGTAAGCCTAGCTTATTTAACAGGGCTAACGAAGTTTTGGCATACAGCTTGCCCAGCCTATGATCAGTTTCAGCAAGCAGTTGCACGCTATCTGTCTGCGGATTGCAAAGTTGCAAAATGGCTTGCCTTAAATCTTCTTTTATAGGCAGGCTGTGATGACCTACTAATTTTAAATTGTCATTATCAAAACTAACCGCCACCGCATCTACCGCATCAATGCTAGTGCCCGACATTAAGCCAATAAACAAATTAGCTGAGTCCATAGTTATACTCAAGGTTCACTCTGAGATTTTTCGTTTAGCGCCAGCTGCGAAGATTGTTGAAAATCTGCTAGCTGTGCTAATAGAGTCGAAGCTCTTTGGTTAAAGGCCGCTCGTTCAGCATTGGAAATCGGATTTGCCTTGGGCAAGGCAACGGTTCTCGGATTGCGATGTACCCCATTAACCAAAAACTCATAATGTAAATGCGGGCCGGTTGCATAACCTGTAGAACCCACAGTGCCTATTACTTGACGTTGGCGCACAGTTTGCCCAGTGCGTACTTTTTTACTGTTGAGATGCAAATACTTAGTGGTATAGGTTTGGCCGTGTTGAATAAACACATAGTTGCCATTGGCCTTAGTGTAGCCCGCTTCTACCACCTTGCCATCGCCACTGGCGTAAACCGGTGTCCCTCGGGGCGCGGCATAATCGACACCGCGGTGGGCCTTTATATTCTTATGTATTGGATGCTTGCGGCGCAGATTAAATCCAGAACTTATGCGAAAAATATCCAGTGGCGTGCGCAAAAACGCCTTGCGCATACTCAAGCCCTCGGGGGTATAGTAGTTACTCTGCCCTTGGCTGTCTTCAAAGCGCACCGCATTGAAGGTTTTTCCGCGATTGGTAAATGAAGCGGCCAGTATATTGCCGGCGCCCAATAGTTGTCCGTCGATATAGCGCTCCTCGAAAAGCAGAGCGAAAGAATCCCCTGTTCGAATATCAAAAACAAAATCGATATCCCAGCCAAAAATATTGGCCAGTTCCATAACAATCTTATCGGGTAAATTGGCCTTTTTCCCCGCCAAATACAGAGATTCTTCGATAACCCCCTGCCTATAGCTAGTCAATACTTCCGGCTCGCGTAGCCGGTACTCCGAATGATAGCCTTGGTCATCTGCAATAAACACATAAGTTTCCAAGGGCGTCTTTTGATAATGCAACTCTTGCAATACGCCCCCATTATTCACCCCAAAGCGAAGTACTTCACCCGGATAAAGATCGAGTAACAGTTTTCCCTGTCTGGCAGAAGATACCTTATAAACGTCCAGAGCGCTGAGGTTGGCTTTTTGAAATAGGGTTGAAAGATTGTCCCCATAAGATACTGAGAACTCGCTCCAGTTAAGAGGAGCTAATTCTATTTGTGGTTTGAGCTCCTCTTGGCTAAGCGCCGGCTTATTAACAGTCAGCAATTCCATTTCAGTTAATTCTTGTTGATTATCAGGTCTGGGATCGAAAAACATAGCTAGGGCGCAGGCGGCAGTAGCCACTAAAAGTAGCGCGCGCAGATTCGTCAGCCCAGTGGGCAGGTTGCGCAATAGATTAAAAATTTGTCGCCAGGCGCGCATAGTAGGGACTCAATCTGAAAACCAAAGTCGGATTCTATCTTGAATAAATAACAACTTACAATGTTAGTCGACAGCGCTTACAAATATATTAATCAGATTAATGGTCTACATAAAAAGTGGCGGATGACATAAAATGTTGTAATTGGCTGATCAATCTGTACAGTGATCGCTCCTCGTAACCATCGAAAAAAATTGAAACTCATGAAGCTCAACGGTCAACAACTAATACAGCAACTGCAAGCTCGCGACTTAATAGCGCAAATTTCTGGTGATTGTGAACTAGAGGCTCATCTAGAGCAGTCTAGATCCGTTTACTGTGGCTTTGACCCCACAGCTGACAGCTTGCACTTGGGGCACCTAGTTCCTCTATTAGTACTAAAGCGATTGCAGGAGGCGGGACACAAGCCTATTGCATTAGTAGGGGGTGCCACAGGTTTAATTGGTGATCCCAGCTTCAAAGCTGACGAGCGCAAACTCAACTCACCAGAGGTTATTGCCGGTTGGGCGGATAAAATAAAAACACAGGTTAGTCAGTTTATCGATTTTGATTGTGGTGATAATTCTGCCATCGTGGCTAACAATCTGGATTGGACGGCTGGATTGAGTGCGCTGGATTTCTTGCGCGATGTGGGCAAGCACTTCTCTATTAATAGTATGATTGCCAAAGAATCGGTCAAACAAAGAATAGATAGAGAGGGATCAGGTATCTCTTTTACCGAATTTTCCTACTCATTACTGCAGGGTTTAGATTTTGCCGAGCTCAATACAAGGCATGATTGCACGCTACAAGTTGGCGGTAGCGATCAGTGGGGCAATATTGTCAGCGGTATTGATTTAGCTCGTCGCCGCAATCAGGCTCAATGTTTTGGTTTGACCGTGCCGTTGATAACCAAATCCGATGGTACCAAGTTTGGCAAGACCGAGGCCGGGGCAGTCTGGTTAGATCCGCAAAAAACCTCGCCCTACAGTTTTTACCAGTTTTGGCTCAATGTTGCCGATGCCGATGTCTACAAATTCCTAAAATACTTCACATTCCTATCAATTGAAGAAATAAACGCAATTGAAGCGCAGGATGCCAGCGCCCAAGGTCGTCCACAGGCGCAGTCAATTCTCGCCCGTGAAGTGACAAGCTTGGTGCATGGGCAGCAGGGGCTCGATGCCGCCCTGCGCATTACCGATGCGTTGTTTAGTGGCGATTCGGGGGATCTGTCTGAAAATGACCTAGAGCAATTGCGTCAAGATGGACTTTCCAGTTCAGCTCTAAATACCGAAGAATTGGCGCAAAAACCCCTGACACAGCTTTTTGCCGATGCCGGTGTGGTTAAAGCGGGGCGCGAAGTAAAAGATGCCTTGGGCCGAAAATCGGTATTTATTAACGGAAATGCCAAAGGCAGTGAAGACAATATGAATGCTCAACAGCTATTTAGTGTCGATAATGCACTTTATGGTCGTTTCTTTTTAGTTCGAATAGGCAAGAAAAAGTACCATCTTTTTGAGCTTTAAACGCTCAAAATTCAATAAAGCGAAATTAATTTAAAATAATCGAAATTTCTTGTTGACAGTCTCGCGTTGGTCTGTAGAATGCGCGCTCCCAACACAGAGGTTGAGGCGAAAATTTTACGCTGAAAACCACGAGAGAAAATAAACTAAATTATTTCACTTTCGGCTGTTGACAAAGGGGCCGCGATCTATAGAATACGCACCCCGCTCAGATGAGCGAATGTTCTTTAAAAAAGTAATCAAGCAATGCGTGTGGGCACTTGCTAATTGATAGAGATAATTAATTATCATAAGCAAGTGACTCATCGATTCATTTATGAATTAGGTAAGTACAGTTTATGAGCCGAGATTTTGAATGGTAAAGCTGGTTTTAGCGTAACTATTCCCTCTCCTTAATTGGCGAGGTTAAAAGATTGAACTGAAGAGTTTGATCATGGCTCAGATTGAACGCTGGCGGCAGGCCTAACACATGCAAGTCGAGCGCGAAA
>Ga0207964_1000182_pt1 | contig 20477 bp, 18 predicted proteins | sample Knorr_S23_td_250_FD_185608 | JGI IMG/M metagenome (GOLD analysis project Ga0207964, IMG submission 185608) | Marine microbial communities from Southern Atlantic Ocean transect - Knorr_S23_td_250_ad_251m_LV_A (SPAdes) (version 2) | ecosystem: Environmental > Aquatic > Marine > Oceanic | place...
GCATCGGGATAAAAACTAACAGCTAATAGCTAACTGTTAATAGTTGATCACTTACCAACTTTCAATTTTTAATCTTTAATCTTTAACTTTTAATATTTAATCTTTAACTTTTCAGGCTATGAGATATCTACTATTCGACGATGAAAACAGGGCAGATCTTTTGCCCTTAGCCTACACCAGACCTGTTGCTGAATTTAGAATTGGAATTCTTACGATTGCTGAAAAGTGGTCTAAAAGAATGCCAAAGGATGTTGTGTTCGGAGGGTATGTTACGGAGGAATACCTTCAGGATAAATATCCGTCAGATATTAAGGAAGATCAGTTATGGATTAATGCTTCGGTTTGTCCGAATGATGATCTGATAAAAGATATTTTATCTCTGGAGACTAATGAGAGCTTGTTTGACGAGCAGGAAAATATCATTGCTTTCCGTTCAGGGGATTTTCAAGCGTCTGTTAATTGTCAAAAATCTTACACCGATGTGGCTTTCACCCATGTCCGGAATTTGTGGGACATTTTCAGTAAGAATGGAATAGAGCTGGAGGCTGATTTTGAATTAATTACGAAAGGCAGGACTTCTGAAAAAGCAAATGTCGGTAACCGTATTTTAGGTGAAGAAAATCTTTTTATTGAGGAAGGTGCAGCGGTGAATTGTGCGATTATTAATGCCACTACAGGGCCGGTTTACATAGCGAAAGATGCTGTGGTAATGGAAGGTTCTATCATAAGAGGCCCTTTTGCCTTGTGCGAAGCTTCACAAACGAAGTTAGGAGCTAAAATTTATGGGCCGACTACAGTAGGACCTCATTCTAAAGTTGGTGGAGAGTTGAATAATGTGGTTATCTTTGGTTATTCAAATAAGGGGCACGATGGTTTTCTTGGAAATTCAGTTTTAGGTGAGTGGTGTAATATTGGCGCTGATTCGAATAACTCCAATTTAAAAAATAATTATGCTGAAGTTCGTTTATGGAATTATGCCACAGGTCGTTTTGCACATACCGGATTACAGTTTTGTGGTTTAATTATGGGAGATCATTCTAAATGTGGAATTAATACCATGTTTAATACGGGCACTGTTGTTGGCGTAAGTGCCAACATTTTTGGAACCGGATTTCCCCGTAATTTTATTCCGTCATTTTCTTGGGGAGGACCCCAGGGACAGTCAACTTATCAAACAACAAAAGCTTTTGAGGTTGCAGAGAAAGTGATGGAGCGAAGAAGTATCGTTTTTGATGACAAAGAAAGAGCCATACTGACAAAAGTTTTCGAATTGTCCGAAGATTATCGTCGTTAAGGAAATAAGTCAGCCCTTTTGTCAGTTTTTATCTTTGGCATAACACTTGCCTGTTGTTAGTTAAATGTAGGTTTGTTCTTTAAGAAAAAGATAAACTGTTTACAAAAAGACTATGGATACAAAAATCAAGATATTAGATCAACTTTCACTTTCCAGCGTCATTGACCAGGAGGCAGAGTTGATACCTTTGATGACTGAAGAAGATGAGGAACGTCTGAATGCTGAGGCGATGCCTGATGCTCTGGCGGTTTTACCATTAAGAAATACAGTTCTTTTTCCGGGTGTAGTGATTCCAATTACTGTGGGTCGTGATAAGTCCATTAAGTTAATTAAAGAGGCGAACGACGGCAACAAAATTATTGGTGTTGTAGCGCAAAAAGATGCTAAAGTAGAGGATCCTAAAGTAGAGGATTTGAATATTACAGGAACAGTAGCCAAAATTTTGCGCATTTTCCGTATGCCCGATGGTAATACTACGGTAATTATTCAGGGACAAAAGCGTTTTGATATTCAGGAGTTCACACAAGATGAACCTTACTTTAAGGCGATAGTTTCTTCATTTCATGAAACAAAACCATCTAAAGGTGATAAAGAATTTGCTGCTTTAGTGGGAAGTGTAAAAGATGTTGCCCTTCAGATTATTAAGGACTCGCCTAATATTCCTTCTGAAGCTTCTTTTGCCATTAAAAATATTGAAAGTGACTCTTTCTTAGTAAACTTTGTGGCTTCTAATATGAATATCGATGTTAAGGAAAAGCAAAAGTTATTAGAGCAGCCAAATCTGGAAGAACGAACAAAAACATCTTTAATTCATCTGAATCATGAGATCAATATGATCCAGATGAAGAACGAGATCCAGAATAAGGTTCGTGTAGACATAGATGAGCAACAGCGTGAGTATTTTTTGAATCAGCAGTTAAAGCAAATTCAGGAAGAGCTTGGTGGTAATTCTCATCATGAAGAGGTGGAGGAAATGCGCATAAGAGCCCGTGAGAAGAAATGGTCTAAAGAGGTGGCTGTTGAAGTAGAAAAAGGCTTGAAGAAATTACAGCGTTTAAATCCTCAGGTGCCGGATTACTCCATTCAACGTAATTATTTAGAAACCGTTTTAGATTTGCCTTGGAGTCACTATTCTAAAGATCAGTTTAATCTAAAACGTGCCGAAAAGGTTTTAGATAAAGATCATTATGGTCTTGAAAAAGTGAAAGAACGGATTATTGAGCATTTGGCGGTATTGAAATTGAAAGGAGATATGAAATCTCCGATTTTGTGTTTGTACGGACCTCCCGGAGTTGGTAAAACTTCTTTGGGAAAATCGATAGCCGAAGCTTTAGGCAGAGAATATGTACGCATGAGTTTGGGTGGTTTGCGCGATGAGTCAGAAATCCGTGGACATCGTAAGACATACATTGGTGCTATGCCGGGTAGAATTGTACAATCAATTAAGAAAGCAGGAACTTCAAACCCTGTTTTTGTACTCGATGAAATTGATAAGTTGGCTGTGGGTAGTCAGGGAGATCCTTCTTCGGCTTTATTGGAAGTTTTAGATCCTGAGCAAAACTCAACGTTCTATGATAATTACCTGGAAATGGGTTACGACTTATCGAAAGTGATGTTTATTGCAACGGCTAACTCATTAAACACCATTCAGCCTGCTTTAAGAGATCGTATGGAAGTTATTGATATTAGTGGTTACACCATGGAAGAGAAGGTGCAGATCTCTAAAAGACATCTTTTACCTAAGCAGTTGAAAGAACATGGTTTAGATAAAGAGGCACTAAAACTTGGGAAAAAAGAGTTTGAACAAGTTGTAGAAGGCTACACAAGTGAATCGGGAGTTCGTGGTTTAGATAAGAAATTGGCGAAGTTGGTGCGTTATGCTGCTAAAAGTATTGCCATGGAGGAGGCGTATGACTCTAAACTTACCAATGATGCTATTGTTGATATTTTAGGAGCGCATCGTTTCAGTAAAGATAAATACCAAAACAATGATGTTGCCGGTGTGGTAACCGGTTTGGCATGGACTTCGGTAGGGGGTAGTATCTTATTTATTGAGTCTAGTTTAAGTCCGGGTAAGGGCAAGTTAACGCTTACGGGTAATCTGGGGAAAGTAATGAAAGAGTCGGCTAGTCTGGCTTTGGAGTTTATCAAGGCAAATCATGATAAATTTGGATTAGAGTCGGAAGTTTTTGAGAAGTGGGATGTGCATATTCACGTTCCTGAAGGGGCGGTTCCTAAGGATGGACCTTCGGCAGGTGTTACGATGTTGACTTCTCTATCTTCTTTATTCTCACAGAAAAAAGTAAAAAAGAGCCTGGCGATGAGTGGTGAGATTACCCTTAGAGGGAAAGTGCTGCCGGTGGGGGGAATTAAAGAAAAAATTCTCGCTGCGAAGCGTGCCGGAATTAAAGAGATCATTCTTTGTAAAGACAACGAAAAAGATATTCTTGAAATAAAAGCGAATTATCTAAAAGGCTTGACTTTCAATTATGTTGAAGATATGATGCAGGTGGTTGATATGGCTTTAACCAATCAAAAGGTGAAAGAGGCTAAAAGTCTTTAGTAAATAAGAAATCTTCAACTTTTATCCCGATGCTATCGATCGGGATTAAACCTTCAACGTATTAAAAAAAAAGCCTTCACAATTAACTGTGAAGGCTTTTTTTAGTTCATCGGGGGATGAATTTAATTGTTTAACATTACCGGCATGACTAACATGAGGATGTTTTCACCATCTTGAGAATTTCCTTCAGGGAGCAAAATACCTGCACGGTTAGGGGCAGACATTTCAAGGTGGGTCTGTTCTGTTTCGAGATTAGAGATCATTTCCATTAAGAAACGTGAGTTGAAACCGATCTCAATATCAGATCCTTCATATTGGCATGATAAGCGTTCGTCTGCTTTGTTAGAGAAGTCGAGATCTTCAGCAGAGATATGCATTTCATTACCGGCAATTTTTAAGCGTATCTGGTGTGTTGTTTTGTTCGAGAATATGGAAACCCTTTTTACAGAGTTTAAGAACGATAATCGATCTATGGTAAGCTTATTCGGGTTTTCTTGAGGGATTACTGCATTGTAATTCGGGTATTTACCATCAATTAAGCGACAAGTCAGAACAATTGAACCAAAGCTAAATTTGGCATTTGTTTCGTTGTATTCAATCTTTACTTCTTCATCTGCAGCAGCTAAGATCCCTTTTAAGATATTTAAAGGTTTTTTAGGAAGAATGAATTCAGCACCTTGATCACTCTTTACATCATGGCGTGTGTAACGAACTAGTTTATGAGCATCTGTTGATACCAGTGTTAAACCTGAATCACTAAATTTGCAAAATACACCGGACATTACAGGGCGTAAATCGTCGTTTCCTGTAGCAAAAATGGTTTTATTGATCCCTGTAGCAATAATGTCAGAATGGATCAATGCGGTACTTGCAGCTTCAATTCCCGGAGCTTTAGGGAACTCGTTGCCATTTTGGAAAGCTAAAGCATACTTACCCTGATCTGAACTAATTTCTATGCAATTCTTATCTGTATCGATAAGGAAAGTAAGCGGTTGTTCAGGGAAAGTTTTAAGCGTATCCAGAAGTAGTTTTGCAGGAATCGCAACACTACCATTTTCATTTGCCTCAACATCTAATGTCGTTGACATAGTCGTTTCCAGATCAGAAGCTGAAATGGTCAGATTATTATCCGCGATCTCAAACAAGATGTTGTCGAGAATAGGTAGTGTATTGCTGGAGTTAATTACTCCGCTAATGGTTTGTAATTGTTTTAATAGCTTGGAACTGGAAACAATAAACTTCATTGTGTCTTGGATTTTATTTCAGTAATTCAAATTTAATTATCTAAATAAAAACGGGCTATTTTGTTTGCCTTCGTTTATTCACAATTCTGTAGTACTTTTTAACAAATTGAATCCCGAAGTATCGGGATAAAGTTAAAGATTGAAAGTTGAAAGTTAAAAATTGTTGTGTCGGAGAAACACCCCTGTAGTCCCCCTGCCTTTGCCGTCAGGCAGGCTCAAGGGGACAATTCCAAACAACTAATCCTTCGACAGGATTTCTTACGTCTGGTAGGCTTGGGGTGACCAATGAGTTTAAAACTTTTAATTTTCAATCTTTAACTTTTAATTTTTTTGTTTCACCACTTTTGACGCTTGTCATGCTGAGCCTGTCGAAGCATAAGACAAGCTGATGAAAAATATGCCGCACTTCGACAAGCTCCCCTTCGACAGGCTCAGGGTGACATATGTTATTTTTTTAGCTCAGATAATTTTTTCATCACTTTTTTGAAGGTGTTTAGTTGGATAACCATCCAGTCTTCACCATTTACAAGGGTGTACATTCTTTCCGGATCACGCATCGTGATGTCGCCGTCAACATAAGTGTTTTTTGCAGCCTTTTTATGAAAAACTTTGATGTGGGTTTCTTGTTCGCCTTTTGTCTTTACGGTAAGGTCGAAAATAGGTTTTGTTTGTAGTAAGGAGTCTGTATTTAAAGTCCCCGAAACAAAACTCTCTGCGTACAGCTTTCTGAATGAGGCTATGTAGCTATCCATTTTCTTTGGATCAGCCTCAATAGCAGTTTCTGAATTGAAAGCTGATAGCCGGTAGCTTTCATTTTCGTACTGTATTTGAAAAGATTCATTTTTTTTGTTGATATCGTGGTATTGCATTTTTATGGAAGCAATAGCGCGATTGTCGTAATTCATGATGGTTTTATCTCTCCATAAATACTCATGGGTAAAGAATCTGCCTGATAAATATCCTCGGAATCCGGGGATGTGAACGGCATAGGGTTCTGTAGCTCCCTGCAGCATCATAAAGGTTGCGGTAAGTTCCTGGTTTTCTCCACCAACATAGAGTGTTTTTTCTTCACCGTTTTTAAGGAAAACCTGAACTTTAATTCCTTTAACAGCGAGGTTCCCCAGTACGTTATCACGCATAGATAAGGGCACCGGATGTGCAATTTCCATACGTTGTAGTGTCTTTAACAGGTAAAATATTCCCGATTTTCTGGCTTTGTAGTTCTCGTTAATGATCCATAATCCTTCGTTTACACGTTCTAATATTGCTGTTTCCGGAGCCTTGGAAGTTAAAATTACTTTAACTACTTCGCTGGTGTCAGCAATAGTAAAGTCTCTACGATCTGTACGCGTAATGGAATTTTCTTTCTTACTTAACAGATAAGCTGAGATTCCCAAGCAAAGAATAAGAGCGATGGATATGATGTTTTTATTTTTCATGTGCGTATTTTTTCTTTCTTCTGTGTTGTTTTATTAATCCGAATAGTATTATTAATAATACGGGAACTACAAGATTGACTATCTGCCAAAAACTTCTTTCCCGGTTTATTTTTTGAACGTCCAGTAAACGCATTTTTAACTCTCGGGTTCTTACGTCTATTAGTGCATCTTCTTCTAAAAGGTAGTCAATGGAATTGAGAATAAAGTCTTTGTTTCCATATTGACGTTTTTCGTATTTGTCGAAACCTAAAGGGAGCGCTGCTCCTCTCGATACTTCATTTTGCGCAATATCTCCATCCGAAATAACCAGCATTCGCGTTGCTTTACTCGATTCTTTAAAGGGAAGTTTTTTGCTTAACTGACTGATCCTGTTTTTGAAGATGGATTCAAAAGTACCTTCGAGTAACACGGCCAGTGCTTGTGGACCTTTATTTAATTCTTCCTGCACAGGTTGATCTAACGCCTTTTGCAAATTCACTTCGTAAGGTGTGTTTGCCAATTTTGTGTATGGAGAAGTGTGCAGAAGAATAGTTTTGTTGATTTTTGTGTTGGTTTTAACTGTGTCAATACTTCCTGCAAAATTAAATTTTACGGCATTTAAATTACTTGTTATCGGATGACTTGATGTAGGGATAGATACCGGAAAATATCTCCAGGGCAATAATTCCCATTTAGGTACATCATTAACAAAACTTACAGGAACAGGGATTTTAGATGAAGAAATATCTTCAATCAGATTGCTGTTTACGCGCACTCCATATTTAAAAAGTTGATCGCCCAGATTTAAATCTCTTAGAGGATAAGCAAGGAATGAGCCTTTGTTCGACAGAGAGTCCATATCTGCATTGCTTGCATCGATCATCCAAATTACTTTACCACCGCTCATTACATATTGGTCGATAAAGTACTTGTCCAGATTTTGAAATGTTGTTTGGGGTTTCGCTATTAATAATAGCTTTTTTAGTTTTAGATCCCTTAATTTCTTCCCCAGATCGGGTTCTCCTAATGAGTTGACTTCAAATTCGCGCAGATCAATTTTGTCTATGGAGTATTGCTGAGCTAAAGTGTTGGTTAGGTCTTCAATATCAACACCTTCTAGTTCTCCGTGTCCGGTTAAAAAGGCAATGCTAGGTTTTAAGGGTGTTCTCAGTTGCTTAATGGCATTCGTAAATTCATATTCCAGTTCACGAATAGATTGTTCTAAATTTTGGTCGGTACTGCCGGCAATTTGATTTTTTAATAATTGTACCGCTACTTCTTTAGCACCGTATTTCACAATAGCTCCGGGTACAATAATTTTTTCGGAATAACTGTCGCCGTCTTTAACTTGTAAGCTGGTAGGGTTTAAGCCTTTTTCGTAGAGCTGCTTAATAATTTCATTTCTCGTTTTATCGTCTTTACTTTCAGTTGGGTTAATGAAGGTGTATTGTATGAGATCGTTTTGAGATTTGAATTCAGATAAGATCTGGCGGGTTTCCAAACTCAAGCGCTCAATTCCCGCAGGGAAATCGCCTTCCAGATACACTTCAACATAGATGTAGTCATCAAGGGTTGACAGTAGTTCTTTGGAAGCATCGGAAAGTGAATACCGACCTTCTTTAGTTAGATCAAAACGATGGTGCACCAGAGCGCCAATGATGTTAATAAGTACAAGGATTGCCAGAATACTCAAAAACTGAATGATATCTTTTTTTCTGTTTTGCATTACCATTTTCTGCTTTGAAGTGATAATTTGCTTGCGAAAAGGAAAAGGCTGATCAAGCTAATGAAATACAATACATCCCGCGTGTCTACAACCCCTCTGCTAATTGCATTGTAATGGTAGCTTATGCCTAATTTTTCTATGCTTAATTCCATTCCTGTATGCGATAATAATGTTGCTATTTGTTCAAATCCGGCAAAGCAGAAAAAGCAAAAGAATAAGGAAAGGATAAAGGCTACGATCTGGTTTTCTGTTAAGCTTGAAGCAAAAATACCTATGGAAACATACACTCCGGAAAGGAGTATTAAGCCCATGTAGGAGCCTATGGTAGCTCCCCAGTCTAAATTTCCCTGAGGTTGCCCTAAAAAGTAAATACTTAATACATACACTAAAGTAGGAGCCAGGGTGATTAGGCATAAAATGAGTCCGGCAAAATATTTACCCAATACCAATTTTAGTTCGCTAACAGGTTTGGTAAGGAGTAATTCTATGGTCCCGGTTTTGAACTCGTCAGCGAAGAAGCGCATGGTTAGTGCCGGGATTAAAAATAAAAATACCCATGGAGCCAAAAAGAAAAGTCTGTCGAGACCGGCATATCCCGAATCTAATAAATTGAATGATCCGGGGAATACCCAAAGAAATAATCCGTTGAGAATTAAAAATACCAATACAACCATGTAGCCGGTTAATGAGCTAAGAAAGCTGTTTAGTTCTTTTTTTAGAATGCTGATCATTGTGCTTCATTCATTTTTTCAGTACTCCAGGCCTCGGGCTTGTCGTTGAATAATATTTTTGTTTTGTTCCAAACCCCCTCAAACAATTTTGAGTGTCTGTAGGCATTTAAATCTTCTTCAGTATCCCACCAACTGTAGGTGAAGAAAATATTTTTTTCATTTACATCTTGTAGCATTTCTACACGATGACAACCTTTTTGAGCAAGAATTTTCTGTTTACTCTCCTCAAATATCGTTTTAAATGCTGAAATATGTTCAGCATGGAAACTCAATTTTACGATCCTGATAATCATAGAAATTCGATACTAATTCGATCTTTTACTTTTATGCCGAGCAATCCACTGGCACCATTAGCTACATTTGCATCGCCTTTGTTAATGGCAATTTCTAAATGACCGGCCGAGTTGAATAGTGCAAGCATTTCACCTTCGGTAACCTGACTGTATGATTTGTGTAGCGATTTAATATTGTTTCTTCTGGGTAGTTTTATTTCAAATGTTTTTCCCGCAACAGACTCCCTGAAGAATTTTTCGGTAATATTACTAATGACGTTTCCGTAGTGGTCTATGTAAATTACCTGACCATTTAAAACCTTTCTATCTGCAGATAGGGTTGGCTGGAAATCCTTCACTTCTCTGAGTTCATTTATTTGACGACCAATAACGCCCAAAGTACCACCTCTGTTAAGATGACAAGCGGCTTTTACAAATACATCTTTCATGGGAAAAGGAATACTATCTGATTCCTGTGCAATATTTAAAGCAATAATTTGCTCTGCTTTGAAATAAGGGAACATCAAAGAGAATATGCCTGTGTCTGCACCGATAAAATAGTGTCCGTCAACCTTACAAGCCACATGTTGTTTTGTTTTCGTAGCTTCAGCATCAATACCGATCATGTGTATGGTTCCTTCCGGAAAATGATGGTAGGCATTTTTGAGAATGTAAGCTGCTTCCTGAATATTGAAAGGAGAAACCCGGTGAGAAATATCTACAATTTGAGCCTGAGGAGACTCCGATAAGATTGCTCCTTTTATGGCAGCGGTAAAATAATCTTTGTTACCGTAATCGCTTGTTAATGTAATGATTGCCATATTGCTGAAAAACAGCTAAGTTTACTTGAAATAATTTAATGAAATTTGTTAATTTGTGTGTTAAAATTAAGCAAATAATCTTAGTTGAAAAGAATTTCATTGGAATTCGTTTAACTGAATAAATATCAACTATTTGGCAGAAAAAAAGTTTACTTTAACCGACATCGACCCCATAGAGATTTATGGCTCTCGAAATTCAAAATTGGACTTAATTAAGTCTTACTATCCAAAATTAAAAATTATTGCACGCGGAGGTATGCTTACTGTTTTGGGTGAAGAAGAAATTATTGAGCAATTTGAAACCAAGTTGCAGGTTCTTATTCAGCATTTTCACAAATACAATAGATTAACCGAAAGTAATATTGATCGTTTGATTATGGAAGACCACAATGTGGTTTTAGAATTAGATGACGATGTTATTGTACATGGTACACACGGTAAGCTTGTAAAGGCACGCACAGCCAATCAACGAAAATTAGTTGATCTGTCGCATGATAATGATATGGTTTTTGCCATTGGACCTGCAGGTACGGGTAAAACATACACGGCTGTGGCTCTGGCGGTAAGAGCATTGAAGAATAAAGAAGTAAAACGCATTATTTTAACCAGACCTGCTGTAGAAGCAGGAGAGAATCTTGGTTTTTTGCCGGGTGATATGAAGGATAAATTAGATCCTTACATGCAGCCTTTGTACGATGCGCTTAACGATATGATTCCTGCAGAAAAGCTAAAAGCTTTTCTTGAGGAACGAGTGATCCAGATCGCTCCATTGGCATTTATGAGAGGTAGAACCCTCGATAATGCTTTTGTGATCTTAGATGAAGCACAAAATACGACCGTACAACAAATGAAAATGTTCCTTACCCGTATGGGGCGTTCTGCTAAATTTGTGGTTACCGGAGATATGACTCAGGTAGATTTACCGCATCGTCAAAAGTCTGGTTTGCGCCATTCTTTAGAATTGTTGGGTAAAGTAAAGGGGATTGGAATCGTTTACTTAGACGAAAAAGATGTGATTCGCCATAAGTTGGTGATGAAAATCATAGAAGCTTACAAACAAGAACAACAATTAAATAAAAAAGAAAGTGGGAAACACGATTCTAAAAACTGATTTTAATTTTCCGGGTCAAACCAAGGTTTACCATGGGAAAGTACGTGAAGTGTACACAATTAACAATGATTTATTGGTGATGATTGTTTCTGATCGTATTTCTGCATTTGATGTAGTGATGCCTAAAGGGATTCCTTTTAAAGGTCAGGTGTTAAACCAAATTGCAGCTAAATTTTTAGATGCAACGGAAGACATTGTTCCCAATTGGAAGATTGCGACACCAGATCCTATGGTAACAGTTGGTAAGTACTGTGAACCCTTTAAAGTAGAGATGGTTATTCGTGGTTATCTTTCCGGACACGCCTGGAGAGAATATCGTGATGGAAAAAGAATTCTTTGCGGTGTAGAGATGCCTGATGGAATGAAAGAGAATGATAAATTTCCTGAACCCTTAATTACGCCTACAACAAAAGCGGATGTAGGACATGATGAGGACATCTCCAGAGAAGAAATTTTAAAGCAGGGACTTGTATCTGAAGAAGATTACTTGCTTTTGGAGAAGTACACGCGAGAAATTTTCCAAAGAGGTACTGAAATAGCCGCTGATATGGGCTTGATCTTAGTAGATACCAAATATGAATTTGGTAAAGATAAGGATGGGAACATCACACTGATCGATGAGATTCATACACCGGATTCTTCCCGTTATTTTTACATAGATGGCTATGCAGCCCGTCAGGATGCGGATGAATCACAAAAACAACTATCGAAAGAGTTTGTTCGTCAGTGGTTAATTTCTAATGGTTTTCAAGGTAAAGACGGACAACAAATTCCCGATATGGATGAGGCTTTTACTGATTCCGTATCAGAAAGGTACATTGAGCTTTATGAAAATATTACCGGAGACAAGTTTGAAAAAGCTGATGTGACGGATGTATTAAACAGAGTAGAGAAGAATATTCTGGCTTATTTGAGTGAGTAAAAACGCTTCACAAGAATCTAAAAAAAAAGGTCGTCTGAAAATTATTTTTCAGACGACCTTTTTTACTGTCTAATTTTTAACTGTTTCAGTAGACCAGTCGTAGTCTTTGTAGTCGTTAATAACATTGTAAAGCGTCCCTCTTTCAATCGGATGACGTCCTACATCTTCTATGAGTTTGCAAAGCTGTTCTGTACTTAGATTTGGGTTTTTCTCTTCAGCCCCGGCCATGGAATAGATCTTTGTGGAATCGTCAATGGTTCCGTCGATATCGTTAACACCAAAGTTAAGTGACATCTGTGCTGTATTTCTACCGATCATTGGCCAGTACGCTTTAATATGATTGAAGTTATCAAGGAAAATTCTTGAAACAGCATACATTTTTAAATCCTCTATGATAGAAATTTCCGGAACGTCAGACATTTGATTGTTCCCGTTGCGGAATTTTAAAGGAATAAATGTGTTGAATCCACCTGTTTTATCCTGAAGTTCTCTTAAGCGATCCATGTGGTCTATGCGATGTGCATAGCTTTCGTAATGACCATAAAGCAGGGTTGCATTTGATGGCATTCCTACTTTATGTGCTGTTTCGTGAATTTCCAGCCATTCGTCAGAAGTACATTTGTCATCACAAATACGAGATCTTAACTCTTCATCAAAAATTTCGGCACCCCCTCCCGGAAGCGAATCCTGACCATGTTCTTTAAGTATGGTTAAACCTTCTTCGTATGAAACTTTAGCTTTTCGGCACATGTATTCCAGTTCTACAGCGGTAAAGGCTTTTACGTGTAAATCGGGTCTGTGGTCTTTAATTCTTTTGATGAGTTCGGCAAAGTAGTGTAAGCCCATTTTTGGATGTACACCACCTACGATATGAACTTCGGTAACGGGTTGTCCATCGTATTCTTTAACCTTTTCGAAAATATCATCGGCACTTAATTCCCAGCCTTCTTGTCGGTGTTTTAGTAATCTGGAGTACGAACAGAATTTACAGTCGAAAACACAAATGTTTGTTGGCTCTACATGGAAATTTCTGTTGAAATAAGTGTAGTCACCGTGTTTTTTAGTTCTGATATGATTGGCCAGACTGCCCAAAAAGCCTAATTCTCCTTTTTCAAATAGATAGATGCCTTCTTCAACGGTAATTCGTTCTTTAGCAAGTACTTTTTGAGCGATAGCATTTAATTCTGAGTCTAAATCTGAACTTAAATAGATTTGAGTTTTTTCTTCTGCAATCATTGAGCTAAAATTGAGCTCAAATATAATTTAAATTTGATTATTCCGATGGCTATCGGTATTTAACTATTTAGTTTCACCCCGCACATGCGGGGTTCTGAAAGCTGATTGCTGAGAGCCGACTGCTGAGAGCTGACTGCTGAACTACTTTCTTCTCCGACCTGACAATTATTAATCAGTAATTAGTCATTAATTATTTTTGCCAACTGCCAACTGATTATGGTATGACATTTGTTAATTTTTAAGTAGATAAATTTTCTACATTTGGTTTATGGGTATTGCTAAGCGGGCCATATTATTTTTATTAGCCATTGTGTTTGTTCAATCTTGTTGCATAACAGATTGTGATGAGCCGGATGAATATGATCCGACGCCTTATGTTTTAGAGATACCTTCTACTTTACCCCCGATGGATATTCCTGCAGATAATCCTTTAACTGAGGAAGGTGTGGAGTTAGGGCGAATGTTATTTTATGAGCCCTTATTAAGCGGTGATGGAACTCAATCTTGTTCATCTTGTCATCAGCAGGCAACAGCATTTACTGATCCAAGTCGGTTTAGCACAGGTATTGACGGTATTCAGGGAGATCGAAATTCTATGGTAGCCTTTAATTCGGCCTGGAGTCCTACTTTATTTTGGGATGGTAGAGCAGGAAGTTTGGAAGAGCAGGCATTGGAACCTGTGGTGGGTCCTATTGAGATGCATGACACCTGGTTAAATGTTGCGGAAAAGTTAAATGTGCATTCTGAATATCCTGAATTATTTAAAAAAGCGTTTGATGTAGATGAAATAGATTCTACCCATGTGGTTAAGGCCATAGCTCAGTTTGAAAGGACCTTAATTTCGGGAAATTCAAAATGGGATAAATGGTTTCGGGGTGAGGTGATGTTTACGGAGCAAGAGCTTAGAGGTTGGGACCTGTTTAATGTAGATCGAACTGATTTTTCTGCCGGAGCTGATTGCTTTCATTGTCATGGAGCACCTCATTTTACAGACTTTACGTTTCATAATAATGGATTGGACGGCGATGAGACTTTCTCTGATCCGGGTTTGTATGAGGTAACAGAAAGTGATTTGGATCGGGCAAAATTTAAAACACCGACTTTAAGGAATGTTGAAGTTACCGCACCCTACATGCACGATGGTCGTTTTGCAAGTCTGGAAGAGGTGGTAGAACACTACAACTTCGGAGGACATACATCCTCTACGGTAGACCCATTGATGAAGAATATTGGTGATGGTTTGTTATTGTCTCCGGAAGATAAACAAGCACTGTTGGCATTTTTACGAACACTAAAGGATGAGGAATTTTTAAATAATCCTCAGTTTTCAAATCCGTTTGAATAAAAAATAAAAATATGAAAAAGTACATTTTAGTACTGGGTGTTTTACCCTTATTATTTGCCTGTAGTGGTTCCAGGAAAGTTGCAGATGAGCCTGTCCCGGAAACAGAAACAGAAGTTGTAATTCCTTGTTCAGGATCTGATTTTTTTACCAATAAAAAATATTTCAGAGCGAATAATATTGGCGTGAGTTTAGATCAGGTAGTCTCAAAGAAGAAGGCTTTAAGTAATGCGAGAGCGGATCTTGCAGCTTCTGTAAAAATTTTGGTGGAATCGGTTGTTGATAATTACGTGGAATCTTCCGAATTCAGTAATGTTGAAGAGCTTAAAGAGTACTTTGAAGGTTTTAGTGATAAAGTGGTTAGGGAACAACTTGTGGGGGCTAAAGCCATTTGTGAGAAGCTTACAAAGACTTTAGATGGTAAGTTTAAAACGTACATCGCGATTGAATTATCAGCACAAAAGCTGGTTGATAAATTTCACGAACGTATGATGAAGGATGATCTGCTAAAAATCGATTACGACTACGAAAAGTTTAAAAAGACTTTCGAAGCGGAGATGAATAATCAGTGATGAGTTTTGAGTTATTAATTATCCAGTGACCCGTTGGTTGTTAGTTGGCTCAGTGTGACAATTGAATTTAATTTTCTTGTTTTGTATCTAATTTGTAAGCATTAGCTTTGTTGCAAAATTACATCTATGAACTTATTTCGACTTATCGCTTTCTTAGAAGGTGTTTCTTATTTGCTTTTGCTTTTTATTGCAGTTCCTGTAAAATATTCTTTAGGAGACCCTACTTACGTAAAATTGTTAGGCATGCCTCATGGGATCTTATTTGTAGCTTATCTTGGTTTTGCTTTTTACTTTAAGCAAGAACAAAATTGGAATATGAAAACACTGGCTGTAGTCTTATTAGGCTCGGTAGTGCCTTTTGGAACTTTTTATGTGGATAAGAAGTATCTGAAAGTTGAAAGCTGATTGTTGTCAGCTATTTAATTCAAATCCAAATCCAAAAGCTTTTTTAGGTACATCAATTTGGGATGTTTTTCTACCATGTGCTTGAATTTGTCTTGAGGCGTGTAGAGCATTTTACTTTCTTCTACCGCCATCACCGGGAAGTCGATGTTAATGCCGTAGTTGTTTAATGACTTTCTCAGGAAAGTAAGTAATTCCGGCTTTTCTGTCTGTAGGTCTTCTGCTAAAGCCTGACTCTCAACAGGGAAATGTAGTAGGTAGTTGTTATCAATTTTTGGGAATTGCTCTGAAAAGAGCCGGTAAAGGGAGATCTTCCCTTTTTTCTCAATGATCTTTGCGTATTCCAACCACAAAGGGTTTAATTGATCCTCACGGAAATCTGAACGTGATTCTCCGGTGGCCGCCGTAATTTCCTGGTCGCCTTGCTCATCTTCGTTCTTATTTAGGAATTGGTTGATAGATAAACCAGTCAAACCGCCTTTTTTAATTTTACCTACGATAGAAGAATTCGCCTTTTTGAGAGTGGCTTTTTGTGTTTTTTCAGCTTCAGTTGCTTTTGGTTTTTGTGTGTGCGACTGATTGATCTTCGCTTTTACTGAAGGAACTTCGACAGTATCTTGAGCTTTTGTTTTTGGCTTGACAGACTGCGTATGTGCTAAGATGAATGACTTACGGCGTTTTTTTTTTAGTCCTCCTTCAGAAGAAAGAGAACAAATTTGCATTAAGCCTAGTTCTACAAGCAGTCTTTGGTTTCTGCTTGATTTGTATTGTACGTCGCATTCGTTGCATATTTCAAGGGCTCTTAAAATGAAGTCTTGATTGCAATTTTGGGATTGCTCTACATACTTTGTTTTAATGGTATCACCAACTTCTAAAAGTTCTACGGTTTGTGGGTTTTTACAAACCAACACATTGCGAAGGTGTTCTGCTAATCCGTTGATGAAATTGTGCCCGTCAAAGCCTTTTTGGAGGATCTCGTTAAAGGTAAGCAGGGAAGAGGGGATGTCTTGTTTTAAAGCCTGATCTACCGCCTTAAAATAGTAATCGTAATCGAGAATATTTAAGTTCTCAATGGTGTCTTTGTAGGTGATCTTAGCTTGATTAAAACTCACCATTCTATCGAATATGGAAAGTCCGTCTCGCAAAGCACCATCGGCTTTTTGACCTATGATGTGTAGTGCATCCGGTTCAAATTCGATGTTTTCCTGTTCACAAATTTTAGCAAGATGTGTAGCTACATCTTCTACCTGAATTCTTTTGAAGTCGAAAATCTGACAACGTGAAAGAATGGTTGGGATGATCTTATGCTTTTCGGTGGTCGCTAAAATAAAAATAGCATGTGCCGGTGGCTCTTCTAATGTTTTTAAGAAGGCATTAAAAGCGGCCTGTGACAGCATGTGTACCTCATCGATAATGTAGATCTTGCGATCGCCAACTTGCGGTGGGATACGTACTTGTTCTACTAAATTACGGATGTCTTCAACTGAGTTGTTTGATGCGGCATCGAGCTCGTGAATGTTAAAGGAATGTTGTTCGTTAAACGAAGTACAAGATTCACATTCGTTACAAGCTTCCGTTTCAGTCTTAAGGTTTAAACAGTTGATCGTTTTGGCGAGAATACGTGCACAAGTGGTTTTGCCTACCCCACGCGGACCACAAAACAAAAAGGCTTGTGCCAAATGGTCGTTTACAATGGCATTTTTCAATGTATTGGTAATAGACTGCTGACCAACGACTGTGTCGAAGGTTTGTGGTCTGTACTTACGTGCCGATACAATGAAATTTCCCATAGGTTCTTTCTGCTCTTTGAAGCGGTTTCAAATATAAAAGATGTTTTGAAATTTCACCTTTTTTGATGCTTTAAGATATTAACAATTTGGTTGGGAGTTAGATAAAATTAAAAGTTAAAAATTGAAAGTTAAGGTGCGGTTGTAAAGTTTTAAGTTCTCAATTGTCAATTATCCATTCGTAATTTCTCATACCAATCTACCTACTAACCTACTAACCTACTAACCTACTAACCTACTAACCTACTAATCTACTGAGGTGATCCACTAACTTCCTCACGGCTCTTCCTCTATGGCTGATGGCTCCTTTTTCTTTCATGGACATTTGGGCAAAACTTCGTGTTTCGTTTTCTGGAACAAAAATGGGGTCGTAACCAAAACCTTCTTCGCCTTGTTTTGTTTCAATAATAAGTCCTTCAACTTTCCCTTCAAAAAGGTGTTCTTCGCCGTTTAGGATCAATGCGATGGCCGTTCTGAATTGTGCTTTTCGGTTTTCCTTTCCTTTTAATTCGTCAAGAATCTTTGCCATATTGTCCTCCGCAGATCGCTGAGGTCCTGCATAACGCGCAGAGTAAACTCCCGGTGCACGGTTTAAAGCTTCAACTTCTAATCCGGTATCGTCGGCAAAGCAATCGTAACCATAATGTTCTTTTAAGTAATGTGCCTTTTGAAAAGCATTGGCTTCCAGTGTGTCACCCGTTTCTGGAATGTCTTCTGTACAACCAATATCCTCTAAACTTAATATTTCAATTCCTGCAGGCATCAATGCCTGAATTTCTTTTAGCTTATTGGTGTTGTTTGTGGCGAATACTATTTTCATTTGCTTGTTGCTTGTTGGTTGGTGCTGGGAGATAAATTGTCATCCTGAGCTTGTCGAAGGATAAACAATTTATCAGTTAGCCATCCTTCGACAGGCTCAGGATGACATGTTTGTTTCATTTACTCTGATAAACACTCATCTTTTTAAATCCTTCGGTTTGGTATTGCAACCATTCTCCTTTAGAGCCTGAGTAGATGAGTAGGGCATCTAATTCGGGTTTATTTTTTATGAACTCAATGCTTTTTTCTACGCCCATGACCATACAAGCCGTTGCTATGGCATCTGCTAACATACAGGATTCACTGACAATGGTTACGCTCAATAAATTTGTTTGTACGGGTTTTCCGGTTTTAGGGTGGATGGTATGTGCGTATTTCGTTCCATGTTCCTCATCAACTTTGAATTTTCTGTAATTTCCGGAGCTTGCTACCGCTTTGTCTGGCACTTCGATGATGGCTTGAAAACGGTCTTGTTGAATGTTTTCTGAAGGCTTGTCAATTCCGATGCGCCATAATTCACCGTCGGCATTTAAGCCATGGCATTTTAATTCGCCACCGATCTCAATCATGTAATTGGTTACGCCAAGTTTTTGTAAATGTTCTCCGATCAGATCAACTGTAAATCCTTGTGCGATGGCATTAAAATCTATTTGGGTATTCGGATCTGATTTGACCACCAAACTATCTTGAATGGTTAGTTTTTCGTAGCCTACGGTTTTCATTAAGTCTGTAAGCATATTCTCATCTTTTTGAGGGATTTCTTCAAATCCGAAGCCCCAAAAGTTAACCACAGGAGCTATCGTTGGATCAAAAGCGCCATCTGTTTCGCTGGCAATCATCATTGCAGTTTCAAATACACGCCTAAATAAAGAGTCTGTTTGCATAGACTCGTTTTTATTGATCTTACTAATAACTGATTCTTCCACATAAGTAGAAAGGGATCGATCAACTGCGTGTAATATGCTGTCAATGTCACTTTGATGATCTACTGCATCGGCACTCATGTAACGAATGTTGTACGTAGTTCCTTGTGTGTATCCGTAGTTGCTCACCAGTACTTCGTTTGTGGGTGTAGTTCCACAAGAAATAAGTAGGAGTGAAAGAAGGTAGAATCGATTTTTCATTGTTGATCTCAAAAGTAATTAAAAAATAGCTGTCAGCAGTCAGCTCTTAGCTCTCAGCTGTCACCCTGAGCCTGTCGAAGGGATCCTCCCCTATTTATGGGGAGGTGTCACGAAGTGACGGAGGGGGAAACCACCCCGCCCTTCGGGCACCCCTCCTTGATAAGGAGGGGATTTAGTTTTGATCGCATAAAAAAAGACCCGCTTTCTGCGAGTCTTTTTTTATTTTATCCACCGAAGTCATCAAAGGCAACGTTTTCCGGAGGTACACCCCAGTCGTCGCACATTTTAAGAATGGCTTGATTCATCATTGGAGGTCCACAGAAGTAGAACTCAATATCTTCAGGAGCTTCGTGAGGAGTTAAGTGGTGCTCGATTACCGCATTGTGTACGAAACCTAAGAAACCATCTCCTTCATCATCTAAACTCTTTTTCTCTTTCCAGTTGTCTTCCGCTGCAGGCTCAGAAAGTACCAGGTGGAACTTGAAGTTCGGGAACTCCTTTTCTATCTGACGGAAGTCTTCTTCATAGAATAACTCGCGTTTAGAACGTCCACCGTAGTAATACGTTACTTTACGACCTGTCTTTAATGTGTGGAATAAGTGGAATAAATGCGAACGCATTGGCGCCATACCTGCACCACCACCGATGTAAACCATCTCAGTATCGGTATCTTTGATGAAGAATTCACCGTAAGGACCTGAAATGGTTACTTTGTCACCTACTTTACGAGAGAATACGTAAGAAGAACAAATACCCGGATTTACATCCATCCAACCATTTTTTTCTCTGTCCCAAGGTGGCGTAGCGATACGAATGGTTAGCATAACGATGTTTCCTTCGGCAGGGTGATTGGCCATAGAGTAGGCACGGAAACACTCTTCGTCGTTCTTCATCTTTAAGGGCCATAAACCGAATTTATCCCATTCACCTTTAAACTTGTCCGGCCCGGCAGGGTCGTTAGGTTCCGGGCGAATGTCCATATCTTTAAAGTCAACCTCGATCTCTGGAACGTCAATTTGGATGTAACCACCCGCTTCGAAGTCTAGCGTTTCACCTTCAGGTAATTTTACGATAAAGGCTTTAATAAAAGTAG
>Ga0207964_1000185_pt1 | contig 20316 bp, 19 predicted proteins | sample Knorr_S23_td_250_FD_185608 | JGI IMG/M metagenome (GOLD analysis project Ga0207964, IMG submission 185608) | Marine microbial communities from Southern Atlantic Ocean transect - Knorr_S23_td_250_ad_251m_LV_A (SPAdes) (version 2) | ecosystem: Environmental > Aquatic > Marine > Oceanic | place...
CCACTGGCGTCTGAAATAACATCTACGATAGGTATGTTGTATTTTTTTGCAAACTCATAATCTCTTTGATCGTGTGCAGGGACACTCATGACTGCGCCGGTACCATAGCCCATTAAAACAAAATTGGCGATCCAAATTGAAACCTTTTCGCCCGTCAGAGGGTGAATGCATTTAATGCCAGAATCAACCCCCTTTTTTTCCATTGTTTCCATTGCTGCTTCAGCCGTTTCCATTTTTTTACATTCTTCGAGAAAAGCTTGTATTTTTTGATTATCCTGTCCCGCTTTAATAGCAATAGGATGTTCTGCAGCAATAGCGAGATAAGTGACACCAAATAGAGTGTCAGGCCTTGTTGTATAAACAGTTAGAGAGTTAGAATCGTCTATCTTAAAATTAATATCAAGGCCTACGGATTTTCCTATCCAGTTTGTCTGCATCATTCTAACAGCATCTGGCCAGCCCTCAAGCTTTTGGATGTCCGCTAAAAGCTCGTCAGCATAATCTGTAATTTTCATATACCACTGAGTAATTTCTTTCTTTTCTACAGGGGCTCCTGATCGCCAACCACAGCCCTCTACTACTTGCTCGTTGGCTAACACAGTTTGGTCAACCGGATCCCAGTTGACAACTGCTTTTTTCTTGTAGACTAGGTCTTTTTCAAAAAGCTTAATAAAGAACCATTGCTCCCACTTGTAATACTCTGGATGGCATGTTGCCAGCTCTCTTGACCAGTCGTAACCAAAACCTAATTCTACCAACTGCTCTTTCATGTGAGTGATGTTTTCGTATGTCCAGCCTGCAGGAGGAACTTTATTTTTAATGGCTGCGTTTTCTGCTGGCAACCCAAAGGCATCCCACCCAATTGGCTGCATCACATTTTTGCCTAGCATTTTTTGGTATCTAGATATTACATCACCAATACTATAGTTTCGAACATGTCCCATATGAAGCCGTCCAGACGGATAAGGCAGCATAGACAGACAGTAATATTTCTCTTTGGTTGGGTCTTCAGTTACAATAAACGAGTTGTTTTTCTCCCAATAATCTTGGGCTTCTTGTTCAATAATTTTGGCGTTATATTTGTGATGCATTGCTGTACTATGATAAATTAATTAAGACTTAATGAGCCGACAAGAGAGCCGATATTTTTGAGTCCGTGTGTGTCTAAGTAGTCGCTTATTCCGTCGTTAATTGATTTGCATACAAGCGGGTCATAAAACAATGCAGTTCCGATGCCTACTGTATCTGCGCCAGCAATTATAAACTCTATTGCATCTTCTGCAGTAACTATCCCGCCCTGACCAATTATCGGTATGTTGTGTTTTTTGCTTACTTCATAAACTTGATGTACTTTGAGCAATGCAATTGGTTTGATTGCGGGGCCAGAAAGTCCGCCCTGATTATTTCCAATTATCGGTTGTTTTTTTTCTATGTCTATAGCCATCCCCATAACTGTATTGATAACTGCCAGCCCGTCGCTTCCAGCGTTAATGCAGCGCAAAGCGTTTTCAGCAATATCGGTTTGGTTTGGAGACAATTTTGTGATAATTGGCTTAGTAGTGTTCTTGCGACATATTTCAACTACGCGAAACGACATGTCCGGGTCGTTTCCAAAAGCAACACCCCCTTCTTTGACATTAGGGCAAGAAATATTGATTTCAATGGCGTCGATGTCGGTGTCATCAAAGTGTTTTGCTATCTCGCCATACTCCTCAACACTTGAACCAGATATATTAATAATAAAGCTAGTTTCATCTTTATCTAAAGAAGGCAATATCTCATTAATGACTAAATCAGTTCCTGGGTTTTGAAGCCCAATCGCATTTAGCATGCCGTTTGGCGTTTCTGCAATTCGATGGGCTTTGTTTCCAAGTCTAGGAGCTAGGGTTGTCCCCTTTAAACAAACAGCCCCCACATCTGAATTAGAAAACCCTTTTATTCGGGTGTATTCCTCACCAAACCCCACGCAGCCCGAGAGCAAAATGATTGGGGAGTTGAGAGACATTCCGCAGAAACTTGTTTTAAGATTATTTTGCATTGACGACATTATACTTTTATGGTGACTTTGGGGCTAGTAACTTGGTCTAAAATGTTGCTATGAATGGAGTTTTTATTACTGGTAGCAATACAGAGGTTGGCAAAACAACTGTTTCGGTCGCAATAATTAGGCGCCTTAGAAAACAAAGACAAATCATAGTAAGAAAACCAGTTGAAACAGACTGCGAAATGGTTAATGGCAGCTATCTTCCCAAAGATGCAATTAAACTTAATGAAGCATGCTCTTCTGGAGAGGGCCTAGATTTGGTGTGTCCCTTTTGTTATGAGCTTGAAGCCAGCCCAGAAGAAGCCAGTCTCCACGCAGAAAGGCCACTAGAACTTGTTGATCTTGTTAAAGCCTGCAGGTCAAAGGTAGGCGAACATTTTGTTTTTGTTGAGGGTGCTGGAGGAATATACTCTCCTATTGCCAACAATGCGCTTAATTCTGACTTAGCAGCGGAGCTTGGAATGCCAATAATTATTGTCGTTAAAGACGAGCTTGGAGCTGTTGGTCAGGCGCTAATGGCCATCAATGCTGCAAAGAGTCAAAAATTGAAAATAGCCTGTATTGTTCTCAATGAAATAGAGCCAAATCAGCTTTCAAATGCTAAAGCTTTGAGGGGCTATACCAAAACACGAATTGTAGAATATTCAAAAACTAAACTAGAACCTTTTTACTCAGAGATTGAAAAGCTAATCTAGAATTTTAAGACCTAGTTTTTTGCCGCCTTTTTCCTGGCCGGTTTCTTTGTTGTCAAACATCATGCCCTCGCCATTTTCTTGAGCATAAATAGACAAAACAGCATCACACGGAATAACAATTTTTTGAGGCTTTCCTTGAAACCTTGCTTTAAAACTTATTGCTTGATTGTTTATTATGCGACCAACTGTAGCAGAAGAGCTAATGTTTAATACCATTTTTCCATTTGCATCATAACCTTCAGGAACAACCACGCCGGTCTTGTTGGTATCGACAAGCAAATACGGCGTATGATTGATATCCTCTATCCACTCACAATAAGCGCGAATAAGATAGGGAACAACTCCAGACATTTAGTTGAAGTCTTTTTCAGCAAAAGTAAGGCTATCATGAAAGCCCTCTTTTTCAAAGAGCCTGTTAGCATAATCTTTGATTGGCTTGGCTTTTTCGCCTAAAGATATACCAAGAACATCAAGTCGCCAAAGAATAGGAGCGATACACACATCAACAAGAGTCATGGTATCGCTTTTGAAGTAGGGCTTATGGGCAAAAAGTGGAAGAAGTTCCAGTAAGTTTCCATTTAAAGTTTTTCTGGCAGTGTCTGCCTCTTTTTTATTTCCATTGAGTATAGTTTTAACGAGTTCGTACCAGCAACCTTCTGCCCTTGTAAAACGATAGATCAGCAGTCTTTTTTCAGCTTTTTCAATAGGGTCGACAGGCAAAAGAGGCGGAAAAGGAAACCGCTCATCAAGATACTCCATGATGACTGAAAGATCATATAGCACCATGCCTCTATCAAAAAGGGTAGGCAGAGTTTCGCATGGATTAAGCTCTAAAACCTCTTCAGGCATCTCATCAAAGCTAACCTCTACAACCTCTCTTTCAATCGATTTATGAGCCATAATAAATCTTACCGCATGAGACTCGAGCTCTTGTGATGCAGAGTAAAGGGTGGTTGAGGCGGGGTTAGGTTTTGATAGCATGTTTTTTACCAGTTTAATTAATAATACTCCTTCAGCAAAATGGTTGAAGGAACAGTTGGAAGATTGTATCAGAATTTAATCGCGTCGTCTCCAAACGCCATACTTGACGTCTTTCCAGTATTCTTTTTTTAGCATGTAAACTAGGACAAACAGGACGCCTAAAAATAAAAGAACCCATTTTCCAAGTTGCAAGCGAATAAGCTTCGCTGGCTCTCCAACATAGTCTAAAAAGTTTGTTATATCACGAACGCTATTGTCAAACTCTGCTTCAGATTGGGCTTCTCTTAGAGACCAAAGTGCATCAGGCATTGACGCATTAACAAGCACCTTGTTGTTAACACCAAAGATTCTCGACTCGTCCTCATAGAAACTTCTCAAATAAGTATAAATCCAGTCTGTGCCTTTTGATCTTGCCACTAAAGACAGGTCAGGCGGCACACCACCAAACCATGACGAGGCTGCTCCTTCAGGCATGGCGGTTGTAATATTCTCGCCTGTTTTGCTGCCTGCAAACATAAGATTTTCTTTTATCATTTCGTCTGAAAGACCCAAATCCTCTCCAATTCGATTGTAGCGCATAAAGCTAATGGCGTGACAACCCGAACAATAGTTCATAAATAGTTTTGCTCCGTTTTGAAGAGAAGCGGTATCCATAATATCTGTGTTTGCATGGTCAAGATGAGCTTTTTTGCCTGCGGCAAGCCCATTAAGCGAAACAAATGTCAATGAAAGAGCTAAGATTAGTGGTTTTATTGTTTTCATAGCCTACTCCGTAACTCTTGCCGGCACTTCTTTTGTTTTGCCAATGGACGTATACCAAGGCATTAAAATAAAAAAAGCAAAATACAAGGCTGTAAAAATTCGTGCAAGTAATGCATTTACTGGAGTTACAGGCTGAACTCCTAGCCATCCAAGCATAATAAAGCTCACTACAAAAATACCAAGAGCCCACTTGTAAATAGAGCTTCTGTAGCGAATTGATTTAACAGGGCTTCTGTCCAACCATGGCAGGGCAAAAAAGATTAGTAGCGCCGCTCCCATTGCCAGGACCCCAGGAAATTGAGATCCAAACAGTGGAGGGATGGCCCTTAATACTGAGTAGAAGGGCGTTAGATACCACAAAGGAGCAATATGCTCTGGTGTTTTTAGCGGATTAGCTTCAACAAAATTAGCATATTCAAGAAAGTATCCATTAAGAGCTGGAGCATAAAAAATCACAGCACATAAAAGCCACAAAAACCCAACAACAACCATACTGTCTTTAATTGTAAAGTACGGATGGAAAGGAATGCCATCTTTAGGTATACCATCCTTGTCCTTGTTTTCTTTAATCTCGATACCATCAGGATTGTTTGATCCCACATGGTGAAGCGCAACCAAATGCAAGAAAACAAGCACAACTAGAATTAATGGAAGTGCTATTACATGAAGCGAGAAAAAACGGTTTAAAGCAGCATCACCAACTGCATAATCACCTAATAGCCACACTAAAAGGTCTGGGCCAATTACAGGTACTGAGCCAAAAAGAGAAATGATTACTTGGGCTCCCCAAAAAGACATTTGGCCCCAAGGTAGGACGTATCCAAAAAACGCTTCAGCCATTAAGGCTATGTATAGAACCATTCCCAAGATCCAAAGCAACTCTCTTGGGCCCTTGTATGAGCCGTAAAGCAAAGCCCTATACATGTGAAGGTAGATAACAACAAAGAAGGCCGAGGCGCCGGTTGAATGGAGATATCTAACGAGCCAGCCCCATTCTACATCTCTCATAATATACTCTACAGAGGCAAATGCATTTGCTGAGTCTGGCTTGTAGTGCATTGTTAAAAAAATTCCAGTGAGAAACTGCATACCAAGCATAAGAATCGCTAGCCCTCCAAAGAAGTACCAAAAGTTAAAGTTTCTTGGCGTGTAGTATTCTGCTAAATGCTCATTCCAAACTTTAGAAAGAGGAAATCTTTTGTCTATCCAGCTTTGATTATTTTTCATGCTCTTCAATTACGTGTTTGTTTGATCAATTCCGATACGAATAAGTGAGTCTGTCACATATTGATATGGAGGTATTTCAAGGTTTGTTGGGGCAGGCACTCCAGCATAGACACGACCAGCAAGGTCAAACTTGGATCCATGACAAGGGCAATAGAAGCCCCCTTTCCAGCTGTCGCCCCCTAAGTCAGAAGCGCCCGGCTCAGGCCTGTAAGTTGGTGAGCAGCCAAGATGAGTGCAAACACCAACAATTACAGCAACGCTCTCTTTGTTTACAATAGAACGATAGTTTGAAGTTACATAATTAGGTTGCTGGTTTTTAGAATTGCCCGTTCCGTTTGGGTCCGCAAGCTTGTTAATTAGGTCCTCAGAGTTTAGGGCGTCTAAAGCAGACTCATCTCTTTTAAAAATCCAAACAGGTTTTTTTCGCCATAAAACGCGCACAAGCTGTCCTGATTCAAGCTTAGAAATGTCAACATCAACAGGGGCTCCAGCGGCCTTTGTTTTTGCAGAGGGCTTCCATGTTGACAAGAAAGGCCAGGCTGCAAAACCAACCCCAACTGCACCAACAACGCCAGTAGCGTTTGTCAAAAAGCGTCTCTTCTTTAGATCAATAGTTTGTTCAGACATATGAATTTTTGGTGATGTTAAGTTTCAAAACCGCACTATTATAATGTATAGGGTTGATTTTTAAAAGCAAAAATGATTCAACTTAACTAGTATTTTTTTTCATCAACCTTGATAGAGAGAGATTTAATCTCGGCTAGCCCATCAATTTTTTTTATGATTGATAAAAGTTTATTTTTTTGTTTCTTGGCACGAAAAGCAACTGAAGGGTTTTTTGCTGCAAGAAAGACCTTCTTGTTTTCAACTAAACATAGAGAAAGGCCGGCGAGCTCCTGAGGAAGTTCGTTCTGTAGAAGCGCATTAAAGCGATTGTGTGATTTGGCTTTTTCAAATAAAAGGCCTAGGCCTCCCTCAGGACTAAAATATGTAGGGTTTTCTTTTGTTTTATCTTGCATATATGAGAAAATACCACAGTTTTGTCAACTAATGTTTTGTTCTTCAATGAGTATTATAAATAATGTTTTGTCTAAGATTGTTGGGTCACGCAATGATCGTCTTATAAAAAAATACAGTAGCCAGGTTTCAAGGATCAATGCTCTAGAGGAACAAATGCAGTCCATGAGTGACGATGAGCTTTCTTCGACTACAGAGAGACTTAAGCAAAGAATTGAAAAAAATGAAACTATGGACGATATTCTTCCAGAAGCTTTTGCTGCAGTTAGAGAGGCGAGCCAAAGAACCCTTGGATTAAGACACTATGATGTCCAGCTTATTGGTGGAATGGTTCTTCATGAAGGATGCATTTCTGAAATGGGTACTGGTGAAGGAAAGACCCTGGTTGCAACGTTGCCAGCTTACCTTAATGCAATATTTGGCAACAAGGTTCATGTTGTTACTGTAAATGATTACCTAGCCGCGCGTGATGCAGAATGGATGGGAAAAGTTTTTTCTTTCTTAGGTCTTACTGTTGGAACCTCAATTTCAGGCATGTCGGGAGAAGAAAAGCAAAAAGCATATTCATGCGACATAACTTACGCTACTAACAATGAGCTTGGTTTCGACTATCTTAGAGATAACATGGCCTTTTCAAGCGAGCAAAAAATGCTACAAGAGCTTTCATTTGCAATTATTGATGAGGTTGACTCGATTCTAATTGATGAGGCGAGAACACCTTTGGTTATTTCTGGCCCGTCTGGAGACCATGGCCAGGTTTACAAGGCAATTAACACCATGATTCCAAAGTTTACTCTTCAAACAGAGAGGGGCCAAGGAAAAGAAATGGAAGTCATTACCCCTGGAGACTATACAGTTGATGAGAAGCATAAGCAGGTTTTTCTGAGTGATGATGGCCATGTTAAGGCTGAAGACATGCTTATTGAGGCAGGCGCATTGACCGAGGGGTCGAGTCTTTATGATGCAAGCAATATTATTTTATTAAAACATCTCATTTCTGGGCTAAGGGCCCACGTTCTTTTTCAAAAAAACGTCCACTACATAGTCAAGAATGACGAGGTTGTTATTGTTGACGAGTTTACCGGAAGAACAATGGAGGGAAGAAGGTGGTCAGAGGGCCTTCACCAAGCAATAGAGGCCAAAGAAAATGTAAGCATCAAGCAAGAAAACCAAACCTTGGCATCAATAACTTATCAAAACTATTTTAGACTTTACGACAAACTTTCAGGCATGACCGGAACGGCTGAGACAGAAGCCACAGAGCTGCAAGATATTTATGGCTTGGAAGTGGTTGTTGTTCCTCCAAACGCAATGTCAGCCAGAACAGACCTATCAGATCTAATTTATGGAACTATGGAGGAAAAGCTTGACTCAGTCCTTAAAGATATTCTTGAATGCCAGAAACGGATGCAGCCAGTTCTTGTTGGAACCAGTAGTATTGAGAGCTCAGAAAGTGTTTCTGCTATTCTTAAGAAAAACAATATTAAACATGAGGTGTTGAATGCAAAACAGCATGAGCGTGAGGCTGAAATAGTAGCAAATGCGGGAGCCCCTGGGGCAGTAACAATTTCGACAAACATGGCTGGACGTGGTACCGATATTGTGCTCGGTGGAAGGCCGTTAGAGGATGCCAGTGAGACAGAAAAAAAGTCTTGGATAGAAAAGCATGATGATGTAATAAAAGCCGGAGGTCTTCACATTATAGGAACTGAGAGGAACGAGTCTCGCCGAGTTGACAACCAGCTTAGAGGACGTGCGGGAAGACAAGGGGATGTTGGTTCAACTCGGTTTTATCTGTCTTTAGAGGACAGTTTGATGAAAATATTTGCTTCTGAAAAGACAGCCAGCATGATGAAAAAACTTGGAATGAAAGAAGGAGAGGCCCTCGAGCATAGCTGGCTAAATAGAACTATAGCCAACGCGCAAAAAAAAGTTGAAGGCATGCATTATGATGCACGAAAGCATCTTCTAGAATATGATGATGTTGCAAACGATCAGCGAAAAGTTGTTTATGAGCTCAGAGACGAATTAATGGGCAAAGAAGATGTCAAGGATCGGTTTGAAACAATAAGAGATGAGGTTATAAGTGACTTGTTTATTCAGTATATTTCTCCAAAAACCCTTGAAGAAGATTGGGATGTTGACGGCCTTCATCGCATCTTATTAGAGTCTTATGGAGCCGATATCCCCTTGCAAGGAATGATTGATGAGGGCTTGGACGTAGATGAAATTTTAAAAATGATACAGTCTGGCTTTGCTAAATCGCATGAGGCTAAGGAAAAAAACCTTGGGCCAGAAATGATGAGGACATTTGAAAAGGCTGTAATGCTTAGAGCGCTTGACCACCACTGGAAAGAGCATCTTGCGGTTATGGACCAACTAAGGCAGAGTGTCAATTTGCGAGGCTATGGCCAAAAGAACCCCGTTCAAGAATATAAACGAGAGTCATTTGACATGTTCACAGACCTTCTTGACACTATTAATGTTGAAATTGTGAAGGCATTAAGTAGCGTTAATCTTGAACAAGTTAGCGCCCAACAAAAAGAAATTATTGAAGAGAGAGAGCGGGCAGATCACTCTGAGCCAGCTCTAAGAAAGGCGTCCCCTCCTAGAAGAGCAAGCATGCAACAGCCTAAAAGAAATGTAAAGGTTGGCAGGAATGACCCATGTCCGTGTGGATCTGGTAAAAAGTACAAGCAGTGCCATGGTTAAACCCAAGAGCTTACTTGATCTTGATCTTGATTTTTGATGAGACAAATTAAACTAACAAAGCCAGATGATTGGCACCTTCACTTGAGACAAGGTGACGCAATGAGCTCTGTTGTTGGCATGACAGCCAGACAGATGGGCAGAGCAATTATTATGCCAAACTTGTCCCCACCAGTTAAAACAGTTGAACATGCTTTGGCTTATCGAAGAGAAATTATTGACTCACTTCCAGAGAGCTCAAGCTTTAATCCTCTAATGACGTTGTATCTAACTGACAACACAACAAAACAAAACATAATTGATGTAAGCAACGAACAGCATGTCTATGCAGTAAAGCTTTATCCTGCCGGAGCAACAACAAATTCAGATAGCGGAGTAACAAGCTTGTCAAACACATATTCAGCTCTAGAGCAAATGCAAAAAGAAGGCATTCCGCTCTTAGTTCATGGCGAAGTTACTCAAAGAAGCGTGGACATTTTTGACAGAGAGGCGGTTTTTATTGAAACTGTTCTTGAGCCCCTTGTAGAAAATTTTCCTGAGCTTAAAATTGTTTTAGAGCATATTACAACCAAGGATTCAGCAGATTTCGTATCTCAAGCAGGTCCAAATATAGCAGCAACAATTACAGCACACCATCTGCTAGCCAATAGAAACCACATGCTTGTCGGTGGTATTAGGCCCCATTATTACTGTTTGCCTGTATTAAAAAGAAAGACGCCACATCAAGAGTCTTTAATTGCGGCAGCAACTTCTGGAAGCTCTAAGTTTTTTCTAGGAACTGATTCAGCCCCTCACAGTCAAAACGAAAAAGAGTCGGCTTGTGGGTGTGCAGGGGTTTATAGCGCTCATGCTGCAATAGAGTTTTATGCAGAGGCCTTTGAAAAGGCGAACAAGCTTGAAATGTTGGAAGGCTTTGCTTCTTTCTTTGGGGCGGATTTTTATGGCCTGGAGAGAAACACTGAAATAATAACACTGGAGAAAAATTCTTGGACCATTCCAACAAGCTACGAGTTTTCTGGCTCAAGGGTTATTCCATTTTTTGCAGGAAAAGAGCTCTCTTGGAGAGTTTTTTATTAATCGACCTCGCTTTGAAAAAAAAGCCTGCTTTTTTCCACGTCTTTTTGTATTTGTTTTTTGAGTTCTTCGAATGATTCAAACTTTATTTCGTCTCGACATTTTTGTTTAAAAACTACTTTAACCGGGTCGCCATAGATTTCTTGATTAAAGTCAAAAATAAAAACCTCTAAAAGCGTTTTGGTGCCACCCAATGTTGGTCGCTTTCCTATATTACAAACACCCGTATATGTTTTTGAGTTATGCTCAATTAGCACACTATATACTCCCAAAACAGGGCTAAGCCTTCTTTTAATGCTAATATTTGCTGTTGGAAAGCCTATCGTTCTGCCCAGCTGATCCCCGTTTGCAACCTTGCCACTTATTGAAAAGGGCCTTCCCAAAAAGGCCTCAGCAGACTTAAAGTCACCAGCTGTCAGAGCTTTTCTGATTTCAGTGCTGCTAACGCGACGTCCATTGACTGAAACACCACCAATCTTTTGCACAGTAAAGTTTTTTTCTATAGAAGCTTTTTCAAGCATAGAAAAATCGCCTTCACGACCACTTCCAAACCTAAAGTCGTCACCAACAAAACAGTGGCTCATGTTTATTTTTTTTATAAGAACATTATTAATAAAGTCGTTTGCACTTATTTCGGAAAATGCTTTGTTAAACCTGATCAATAGGTGCTTGTCTACCCCAAGCGATTGAAGAAGCAGGTGTTTTTCTCTGAAGCTGCTTATTCTGGCCTGAGGTCGTCCAAAAAAAGTTTGTGGTGTTACAGAAAAAGAAATAACGAGAGAGCAAGCCCTTTGTTTTTTTGCTTTTTTGACAAGGTTTTTCAATATCTCTTGGTGGCCAATGTGAACGCCATCAAAGTTTCCTACAGTAAGAACACAGTCAGACAGCTTTTTTAAATTGTGAAGACCTCTAATCAATTCCATGAGCTTATTTTACTGTCGACATTGTCTCTTTATCAATTAAAGAGTTTGAATTATTTTTTTAACAGGTGTAGGCATTCCTTTCAGAATAGAGTGCTTTTGAAAATAGTTATTAGAACCTCCTGGGGAGTCAATTAAAACAGGCCTTATCCACAAGTTATAATGAGTGAAGGTGTGCTTAAACTTATTAAGACGCCTTATAACGGTTGCATTTTTATTGTGCCTCTTGATTGTTTTTATGATTGTGCTTGCCTCGTCTTTGCATTCTTCAAAGCTCCAAAGACTGCCCCAAACTCCTTGAGCTGGCCTTTTGTTAAGAAAAATTTCTTGTTTTTCATTTGTATAGATTAGAAAAGCTAAGTTTTTTTCCGGTTTTGAGGCTTTTTTTGGCTTTTTCTGTGGAAAAAGCAGTTGTTCATTATTGAGGAATGCCTCACATTGGCTTGAGACTGGGCAGCTATCGCAGCTTGGATTCTTTGGAGTGCAAACTGTTGCTCCAATATCCATAATTGCCTGAGTATAGTTTGCATTTTTTGTTGAAGGTGTGTGAAAGCTTGCCAACCTCCAAAGCTTTTTCATGACGGCGGCTTCTGAATAATGCCCTTTTATTCTGTGATATCTCGCAAGAACCCTTTTAACGTTACCATCAAGTATTGGCGCCTCAAGGTTGTACCCTAAAGACAAGATTGCGCCAGCGGTTGAAGACCCAATACCAGGCAACGAGACAAGCTCCTTGTGGCTTTTTGGAAATATGCCGCCGAAATCAGTGGAAATTATTTTGGCGGTTTTGTGTAAGTTTCGTGCGCGGCTATAATATCCAAGTCCTGCCCATAGCGCCATTACTTTATCTTCTTTTGCCTTAGCGAGCGCATTTATATCTGGAAAAGTCTTTATGAAGTCCTCAAAGTACTCAATAACTGTGGCCACTTGTGTTTGTTGAAGCATAACTTCAGAAAGCCAAACGTGATAAATATTGGGTGGAGATGACTGCCAAGGAAGATTTTTTCTTCCATGGTCTTCAAACCAAGTTAATAGTTCCTTTGCCAGCTCTGTCACTTTTATAAGCCAAGTGGATTTAATGGGTTGATTGAGTCCATAAATGGTAGTTTTATGTCCTCATTTGTAATTTGATAAACGCCCCCTATCCAGTTATTGATAATAGCGCTAGCACTATCATGCCATGTGTTATCGAGTGTTTTTATGATAAGCCTTTCTGGAAAGTCTGTGATTGCAGCAGAATTATTTTCAAGTCTTGTTTTGTACTCATTTAGGATGGCGCAGTTTTGGGGCGACAGATAGTTGCTTGGAAAAGGCGGATAGTCTGAACGCCCCTCCTCCAAATATAGAGCAACTTCTCTTTTGTATTCTTTTAGAAGGCTAATTGAGTCATACTCAGGGTGTCCTTGAAAGAAAACAAGTCGAAACTGATCTGGACTAACAGCCAAGTGGACTCCAACAGGGCTTGTGGCCAAGACTTTGGCGCCTGCTTTTTCAAACTGGGCCTCTGAAATCCCGTTGTAGCGAGAGTGTGGAATATCGAAGCGGGTGTTTACGCCTTTGACCAAGGGATGCGATCTATCAATGACTTTGTGCGGAAAAACGCCCCAATGCTTTTTGCCATTAGGCGTGCGTTTTTGAGAGTACATAAACTCTAAAACGGCATGAGTGGCAAGACAAGAGCAAAGGGTTGAGGTAACATTTTCATACGACCATTCAACTACCTGGCGTAGCTCTTTATAAAAAGGGGCTCGCTTAAGGTCCGGGTGAGATACGTTTGCTCCAGATATAATGAGAGCATCAAGGCCCTGAGACTTGATTTCATTAAATGTTTTGTAATGTTTTTCAATGTGCTTTGTAGCAGCATCGCCTCTATTGATGCTTTTGAGAGAAAACGGATGTATGTAGAATTGGGCAACCTGGTTTGAGTGACCAATTAGCCGAAAAAACTGTCTCTCCGTAGCCTCTAGTGCAGAGTCAGGCATCATATTTAAAAGCCCTATGTGAAGCTCTCTTATGTCTTGATGAGCGGCCCTGTCTTTTGTGAGAATCGTCTCTCCCTGTGCTTTAAGACGCTCAAAAGAGGGTAGTGAGGAGTGTGCTATTAGTGGCATTTTATTTAAGCGCGCTAGAGATTAGATTAAGAACGTCATTGGAAGATTTGCAATTATGCAGATCGTCACTTTTTATGGTGCAGCCATATTTACCTGCAAGGCTAGAATATTTTACAAGCCTGTCTTCGATAAGTTTTGGAAAAACCCAGCTAACAAAAGAGTCCGGACTAATTTGAGCAGCATATTCTAGATTGTTTTCAGAAAGGAAGGCCTTCACCGAGCGTTCAAAAAAAACTGGATTATAGTACACTGGTTTGGGGTTTTCTTTGGCCCTCTCAATAAGCACGCGCTCATTTTCTTTGCTAGTTTTAATATAGACAACAAGAGTGTTATCAGACAACAACTTAAAAAGATTTGAGTCTTCAAGCTCGCAAAGACTTCCACCAGCGTCATTAATAAAGTGGGAAAAACCTTTTGCTTGAGATTTTGAAATAAACTCTGGAACTTCATACATGGCCTTTCTTTCTGCCTCGAGAAATAAATGTTGTCGGCGAACAAACTCATCAAATGGCAGCCCTCCCTCCTCTGGATTGCCAACCTTTCCAAGAAAGGCAGAAATCGGCTCTAGATTGTCAAAAGTAACTTGGCTGTTTACGCTAATCGAGTTATTGTCTAAAAGGGTTTTTAGCCAGCTATCGGAACTCATTTTGTTTGCAATATTTGCAATGATTTCTTCCTTTAAATGGGCGGCCCCAATTCGGTAGTCGCCAGAAAAATGAAACCAGTCCCCCTCTTCTCCAATCAGTTTTGCAAGATGTGTTTTTCCAACACCAGACATACCTAAAAGTGTGATACGCTTATTTTTATTAGCTATAAAGTCTTTCGCTGAGGTCATCTTATAAGCCCGTCTTCTTTAAACATGTTTCGTATGCCTCTTATTGCCTGACGAATCCTGTGTTCATTTTCAATCAAACAAATGCGCACATACTCATCTCCATAGTTACCAAAGCCAATGCCTGGAGACACTCCAACTTTGGCGCGATTAATCAGCTCTTTGCTAAACTCTAACGACCCCATGGATCGATAATGTTCGGGTATTTTAGCCCATACAAACATTGTTGCTTTTGGTTTATCAACCTTCCATCCGATGCTTTCTAAGCCTGAACACAGGATATCACGCCTATACTCATACATTTCACAAATTTCTTGCACACAAGATTGATCACCTTCAAGAGCCTCAATAGCAGCAACCTGAATTGGAGTAAATATTCCATAATCTAAATAAGACTTAATTTTTGTAAGTGCTGCAACTAGGGAGCGATTGCCCACCATAAAGCCAACTCTCCATCCCGGCATGTTATAGCTTTTTGACATAGAAAAAAATTCGACCGCTACTTCCTTAGCGCCCTCGACTTCAAATATACTTGGGGCCTTATATCCATCAAAAACAATATCGGCATATGCCAAGTCTTGAACAACCCAAATTTGGTTTTCTTTTGCAATCTTGACTATACGCTCAAAAAAATCTAGCTCAACACACTCGGATGTCGGATTTGAGGGATAGTTAAGAACTATAACCTTTGGTTTGGGCCAGGTGTTTTTTATGGCTTTTTCTAGCTCAGAAAAAAAATCATGTTCAGGCCCACATGGAACAGATCTAATGTCTGCCCCAGCTATTGCAAAGCCATAAGGATGTATGGGGTAGGCGGGGCTTGGAACCAGAACTGTATCTCCTTTGCTAACAATTGCCTGAGCCAGATTGGCGAGCCCTTCTTTTGAACCTAAGGTGACAATGGCCTCGGTTTCGGGGTCAAGTGAGACGTCATATCTATCCTTATACCAGTTAGTGATAGCTCGGCGAAGTCGCGGGATGCCTCTTGATGCAGAATAGCGGTGAGTGTCTGTTCTTCTAGCAACTTCAACCAATTTTTCAACAATATGAGGCGGCGTAGGCTGGTCTGGATTGCCCATACCAAAATCAATTATGTCTTCGCCTTTAGAGCGCGCTTTTGCTTTAAGCTCGTTTGTAATTGCAAAAACATAAGTTGGCAATCTTTCAATTCTTGCAAAATTTTCGTTCATTATTCTAACTTGTTCAACTGGAAAGCCCAAGGTGATATGAGCTAAATTTACGCAGATTGAGTACGCCACAATCAAGGAGCAAATACTGTCCCTTTATCCCATCTAAAACTCCTGAAATAATCGGCGTCTTATCAAAGTTTAAGGACACAATCTTGGTTGGATATTTTAGCACAGGGTAACTAATATTTATCATTTCATCATCAAGCCATTGCGCCCCCAGTTCGTCTATAAGTTCTGGTATCTCGGCTAATAGCTCTATTTTTTTCGCAAACAGGTCTACTAGCTCAACCTCGTTTTTTAGCATTTTGCGCCAGTTTGTCTTGTCTGCTATAAAAGGCTTAAGGGCTGATTCTATCTTTCCGGAGTCAATTCTTGAGTTAACCTTTAGAATTGGCAGGGCGCTAATTGCTCCTTGGTCAATCCATCTGCCAGGCATATTTGTCGCTCGAGTTATTCCTACCTTTGGCCCCGAAGAGTTTGCCAAATAAACCACATGCGATGTAAAGCAATTTGATAGCCCCCAGTCAGGCTCACGGCAAGTGCCCAGATGGTGATGACATGTTTCGGGTTTCATGATGCACATGTCACACCTCGCAAGAGATCTAGCACAAGGAAAACAGTATCCCTGCGAGTAGCTTTTGCTGGTTCTATTGCCGCAGTTTGAGCAGGTTATTTCACCTTTAAAGCTTAACTCAATTTGCTTGCCTATCAGCGAGTTCATTTCTACAGTCTCGTTTCCAATGGATAGAGAATAGTTTGCCTCTCCCTCAACTAGAGAGGTTTTCATCATTTTGATTTGACCAGCTAGCTGCATAAAATTCTCTGAATATCTTTGTATTTGTTTGCAGCCTTAGTCATTATCTCGTCGGGAACTCTAGGGGGTGGTGGGGCCTTGTCCCACTCAAGCGTTTCTAGATAATCTCTGATGATTTGCTTGTCAAAGCTTTTTGGGCTTTGCCCAGGCAAATAGTCAGAGAGCGACCAAAACCTTGAAGAGTCTGGAGTTAATGCTTCATCCATGAGGGTAAGCTGGTTCTTTGAATCCAGGCCAAACTCAAACTTTGTGTCAGCAATTATGATGCCGCGAGTTTCCGCATGGGTTGACGCATAGTTATATATTGCAAGACTCTTGTCTTTAATTTGTTTGGCTAGTTCTGATCCAACTAAGGCTTCGGTTTCAGCAAACGAAATATTGGCATCATGCTCTCCAACAGCGGCTTTTGAGGACGGAGTGTAGAGGGGGCTTGCCAGTTTATCCGCCAGTTCAAGTCCATTGGGAAGGTCAATGCCACAAACTGAACCAAGGTTTAAATATTCTTTCCAGCCGGAGCCAATAATGTATCCTCGAACTACGGCCTCAATAGGTAGTGGCTTGAGTTTTTTTACCACTATTGCGCGACCCTCTAGCGCTTTAGATTCATTTACAGGAAGAACCTTGTCCAGAGAAATTCCTGTGAGGTGGTTTTGAATGATATGGCTAGTTTTATCAAACCAATAATTAGCAACTGAGGTAAGAATTTTTCCTTTGTTCTGAATAGGCTGCTCAAAGATTACATCAAAGGCGGAAAGCCGATCAGAGGCTACAATCAACATATTGTCTTTGTCAATATCATAAATGTCTCTTACCTTGCCTTGATGAATAAGAGGAAGCGACAATTCTTTATGAGTTATAGCAGACATATCGATTAATTAAAGTTTTAAGGCTATATTTTAATCGATTGAGACAGGTGTTTGTCTAGTTGCTTGGGGTAAAGGGTTATTTTATATTTAGTTCAAAAAGTATTCTTTTTGCTCTTTTCTGAAAGCTGGGCATTTCGCTGTTAGGAACCGCAGATTTTTTTTCAATCTTAATTTTTTCAGCGTCTTTGTGGACTCCATTGACCCTAATTTCATAATGGAGATGAGGCCCCGTTGACATGCCCGTACTTCCAACATAGCCTATTAGTTCTCCTTTTTTAACGCGATTTCCTGACTTAAGGCCTTTTGCAAACTTAGATAGGTGGGCATAGACAGTTACTAGCTCTGAGCCATGCTTTAAATAGATTACATTTCCGTATCCTGACAATGTAGCGACAAACTTCACAAGACCTTTTGCTGGGGCATACACAGGCGTTCCTGTGGGGGCTGCAAAATCAGTCCCTCGATGGGGCCTATAAGTTTTTAGGGTTGGATGGTAGCGCCTTTTTGAAAAGCCAGAGCTTATTCTGTTGTGTTTGACCGGGGCAAAAGCGAACGTGTCATTGATCGAAAAACCGTTTGATGCGTAGTATTTTTTCCTACCTTGTGAGTCCTTGTGAGAGAAAAGCGCAATCGTTTTTCTGTCCCCAATATAGATCATGGCTTCAGGTGTTTTGCCACCATTCCAAGACAAAACAAATCGATCTCCTTTTCTAAGGTCTCGACTAAAGTCAATTTCCCATGAAAAATGATTAACCATCATTTTCACAACTTCAGCATCAACCCCTGCTTTTTTTGCGTCATAGTTTAGAGACTTTTGAATGTTTACAATGGTATAGGTAAGCTTGCTGTCGGTACGAGCATCATTTTTTTCGTATGTAAAGGCGCTCCCATCATAATAAATATTTAGTGGATTGTCGTTTTGAGGGCTGAATACTATCTGCTTAAGCGAGTGATCATCATTAAGAATAATTCTAAATCCGTCTCCTGGATAAATATTGTTTAACCTTTGAGCTCTATTGTCTGAGCTCATCAGTTTGGCCAGCAAGTCTCCAGAGAGCCCAGCACTAAAAAAGAATTTGTAAAAGGCATCTCCTCTAGACACTTTAAAGCTGAAGTCGTGCTTGCCTCCAGCTAGCGAGGGTGCGCACAGAAGTGATAGCGCCAAGAGTAAAGAGGGTAAAAAAAACTTTTGCATCAGTGTGTGGGTTTAGTCGTCAGATCCAATAAACGACCGAGCTACTTGTCGAGAAAGCTGGTCATTTTCCACAACACCGCCTAATGTGTCAAGATTCCGACAAGTGACCTCGCGAAGAGTTTTTTCTACAATTTTAGGGATATCTAAAAAACCTGCTTTGTTTTTTAAAAAGGCTTCAACTGCAACTTCGTTTGCAGCATTAAGAGTTCCGGGCGCGCTTTTTCCTTGTTCTAGGGCCTCATATGCAAGCTCTAGACATTTATATTTTTTCATGTCGGGGTGTTTGAACTCTAATGATGGCTCTTTTGTTAGATCAAGCTGCCTTACGCCAGAGCTTTTTCTCCCTGGGTATGAGAGCGCATAAGATATTGCACTTCTCATATCTGGCAGGCCAAGTTGAGAAAGAACGCTTCCATCATCAAAATATACAAATGAATGAACAATGCTTTGAGGATGCACAATGACTTCAATCTGACTAGCATTCAAGCCAAATAAAAAGCTTGCTTCAATCACCTCAAGGCCTTTGTTCATCATTGTCGCCGAATCAACCGAAATCTTTTTACCCATTTTCCAATTTGGGTGCTTACATGCTTGTTCAGGGGTTGCTGTGGCTAGCTTTTCAAATGACGTTTTTAAAAAAGGCCCGCCCGATGCGGTGAGCTGTATTTTGGAAAGTCCGTCTCTGCCTCCCTCAAGACATTGAAAAATTGCACTGTGTTCAGAGTCAACAGGAATAATTTTAGCGCCTGAATTTTCTGCTAAATTCATCAATAAGTCGCCACCTAAGATCAAAGACTCTTTGTTTGCCAACATAATTCTTTTGCCGGCCTTAGCCGCACAAAAAGTTGATGACATTCCCGCGCCGCCAACTATTGCAGCCATAACAAAGTCTGTTTTTGGGTGGGCCGCTATTTCATCTAAAGAGTCTTTGCCAAATAGTACTTCAACGCCTGAAGGTGCAACCCTTCTGAGTTTCTCAGCTGAAGCCTCATCACCAAGCACTGCAAAAGAAGGAAGGTGATCATTGCAAATTTGAAGAAGGCCTTTCCAGTTTGAGTAGGCACTAGCTGCAAAAACACTAAACTGATCTGGATGACGGGAAATGACATCTAGAGTGTTTAAGCCAATAGAGCCAGTTGCTCCAAGAATTGCGATGTTTTTCATAATACAAAAACGACTAGCATTAAAAATATTGGTGCAGACGCTGTAAGGCTGTCAATTCTATCAAGCAAGCCTCCATGGCCAGGAAGTATATTGCCACTATCTTTTTGATCGCTCATTCTTTTTAAAGCGCTCTCAAAAAGATCGCCGAGAACGGACACTAAGGATATCACCAAGGCTAAAAAACAAAAAACTAAAAAGTCATTTATTTTTGGGTTTTGAGTCGCAATAACCACATAAGAAATAGCAACAACTTGTGTAAGCAAGATTCCACCATAGACTCCTTCAAAGGTTTTATTTGGGCTAACCGGTAGGCAGAGTTTATTTCTGCCAAAGCGCCTCCCCGAGAAATAAGCACCGATGTCAGCTGCCCATATGAACAACAGCAGAAGAATAACCAGGGATCTATCTTGAGAGTGGAGTATTGCCAATGAAGCTGACATTGGAGCTAAAAGGAATAGGCCATTAGCTAGACCTATTGTTATGTTTTTGTTGAGTAGTCCAGTATTGTTTGGAAAGCCTAAAACAAAGAACAGTGCAGCGAGCCACCAAGCAGATGTTAGATATAATGCTGGTGCTAGAATCGAAGGGCTGATTGCCAATAAGAAGGCGCAGGACATAACAACAATAGCATAAAAAGATCTGTTAGAAAACCCACTTAGTTTTATAAGTTTGCAGTATTCCCATGATGCAATATAAACCATAATACCGAGGACCA
>Ga0207964_1000187_pt1 | contig 20242 bp, 18 predicted proteins | sample Knorr_S23_td_250_FD_185608 | JGI IMG/M metagenome (GOLD analysis project Ga0207964, IMG submission 185608) | Marine microbial communities from Southern Atlantic Ocean transect - Knorr_S23_td_250_ad_251m_LV_A (SPAdes) (version 2) | ecosystem: Environmental > Aquatic > Marine > Oceanic | place...
CGCATACGATCCATTTCAATGATCTCATCACCTTCCATGGCAGGAATCGCAGAAGCTGTCATTTGAACCGGAGATCCTGTACTTACTTCAGGTGCCGGAACTGAAGTTCTTTTTGACAGGTATGTTAAAATATCTTTTTTAGTAACCCTTCCTTCTTTTCCGGTACCGGGAACGTTCTCCAGTTCAGACATACTGATGCCTTCTTCCTGAGCAATAGAACGAACCAAAGGAGAAAAGAATTTATTTGAATTTGAAGATTTAGGAAGTGAAGTGGTTTCCATAGCTTTTTCAACAATTTCTTCAGCTACTGCAACTTCTTCAGTAACTTTAGTTTTTGCTTCAAGAGTAGGAGCAGGAGCATCTGCAGAAGAAGCATCTGTTTCGATGATGGCTACGGCTTGTCCTACCTGAACGACATCATCTTCGCCGAATAATTGCTTTACAAGAACACCATCAATTGAAGAAGGAATTTCAGAATCTACTTTGTCCGTGGCAATTTCTAAAACAGATTCATCCATTTCAATATTCTCACCAACGTTTTTAAGCCATTTAATAACGGTTGCTTCTGCAACACTTTCACCCATTTTAGGCATAATTAATTCTACCTGAGCCATAAAAATATTTTGATTTGTTTTAATTTAATATTCATTGCGCGAAGATACAATAAATGCCCTTGTGTACAAAGAAAAGTGTTTGATGAACTTGCTTCATCTATGCCAGGCGGTTTAAATTTTTTAAAATAATATTTAAGTCGTTTTTTAATCGGTATTCTTTAGCATACAGCATGTTAAGTTTGAAAATTGTCAATGCTGAATACTCCGATCTCAGATGTGAAACAGGATTTAGAATTCCCTCTTTGATCTTAGGTAAAGCATCATTTTTATCAGATTTATGGTAGGAAACCCATGATTTCAAACCAAATAGTACCGATAGGATATTTTTTAACAAACCTAAAAAGCTTTTAGATACGAGTGTTAAAACGGGGAAGAAGATTAATAGAATGATACTCGATACAATATCAAATAATCTTTTGTTGCGTGTGTTTTCCGGCTTATTGATACTGTTTAGTTCGAAGGCATAAAGCTCGCCCTGAGTGTTGATCGAATTTGAGCCAATCACATACATACTCTCTTCGGGAGCAATTTTGAAATCCAGATCATGCCGATCGATGACAGACATTTGTGTGATGATCTTTTGAGCTGACAAATCTTTTGAACAGAAGATCAATTCATCGATATCATAAATACCTACAGCTTCTTCTAATTGATCGAGTAAACCCACATACAGATCATGGTGATCTTGTGTTTCTTCTAAATGAATGAAGCCGATAAAACCTGTTTTTATTTCCGTTTGTTGTAGCAGATTGTAAACCCGGACACATTCTTCCTCAGAGCCTGCAATTAAAAAGCGTTTGTAGACTTGTTCTCCCCACTGGAAAGACTTTAGCTTTAATACTTTAAAAATACTTCTACTGATTAATATTGCAATTCCGGCCCATACCGAACCGAGTAATATTAATGCCCTCGAAAAACGATAAGCTTCAGGTAGTAATGCATAAACAGCCAATAAAGTAACGAGTCCGTAAAGTGTTCCTCGCACTAGTTTTGGGAGCTTAAAGGGCTTGTCGTAAACACCACTTAACTTATTTATTCCCAACCAAAGTAAAATGTAAGCCGGTATTATTGCCTGCCAAAGAATATCAGGATACGAACCTCCTTCAATGTATCTGTGATTGGCTTCCCAGTAATTTTTTAGATAGATCATTCCGGCGAAAATCATGGCAAAGTCAAATACCGGAAGTACTATTTTATTGAAGTATCTGCGAATGACAGATAGAAAAGCCCTTAAATAAATAGCCAGATTGATGAGCATACTAAACAGTCGGGCATTTTTATTGGAAAAATGCTTTTTAGCGAAGATGATCATTGCTTTGTAGAATAGGAACACATAGTTCAAACTACCTTTTTTCGTACTTTCTCCTTTGTAGTGAATGATCCTGGTTTCCGGAAAATAGTAGTTTTTGTAGCCTCCCTTTACGAGTCGGTAAGACAGGTCGATGTCTTCGCCATACATAAAGAAAGTTTCGTCTAACAAACCAACTTTATCGAGGGCTTCTTTACGCATGAGCATGTAGGCACCTGCTAAAATATCGACTTCATTGGTTTCATCTTCCGAAAGGTGACCTAAATGATAGGCTCCAAAACGTTTTGATCTGGGGAATAGACTTGAAAGACCGAAAATTTTGTAAAATGCCACGGCAGGTGTAGGTAAACTACGCTTGGATTCGGGTAGGAATTTCCCTTTACCATCCACCATTTTTACACCCAAACCACCGGCCTTCGGGGTGGCATCCATAAAAGTGACACATTTTTCAAAGGTATCATCTTCGACGATGGTATCCGGATTTAAAAGAAGAATGTATTCTCCTTTAGAGATTCTTATGGCCTGGTTGTTTGCAACCGAAAAACCGGTATTTTCTTTATTCGATATTAACTTTACCCATGGAAATTTCTCAGCGACCATCTCTACAGAACGATCCACGGAATTATTATCAACCACAAATACTTCAGCTTCCATGTTTTGGATAGCTTTATGTACCGATTGTAAGCACTGTTCAAGGAAGTGCTTTACATTGTAGTTAACAATAATGACGGATAGTTTCATAAAGGATTAGCTGTTTATCGAGCTTTCATAAGGCAATCTGTTGGCAATAGAACGACCTAGTGTTATTTCATCGGCATATTCCAGTTCATCACCAAAGGCGATTCCCCGGGCAATGGTAGATACTTTGATTGAATATTCTTTTAATTTCTTGAAAATGTAAAAATTGGTGGTATCACCTTCCATAGTGGTGCTTAGAGCAAAAATAATTTCTTTCAATTCACCGGATTTTACTTTTTGTATCAGCGATTCAATATTCAGATGTTGAGGTCCAATTCCTTCCATAGGCGATATGACTCCACCAAGAACGTGGTAAAGACCTTTGTATTGTTGTGTGTTTTCTACCGCCATCACATCGCGAATGTCTTCTACGACACAGAGGGTGTAAGCATCACGACTTGGATTGGAACACAGTTGGCAGATTTCTACATCAGAAATATTATGACATTTCTTGCAGTAGCGAATACCATCGCGTAAATTTTTTATTGCCGAAGCAAAGCGATCTACCTCGTCCTTTTCGCGTTTTAATAGGTTTAAGACCAGGCGTAAAGCCGTCTTTTTTCCAATCCCCGGGAGTTTGGAGAATTCCTCTACGGCCAGTTCCAATAACTTTGATGAGTAATTCATAGCTCAAAAATAGTTTTTTAAGACCAAGTATCAAGGGAAATTAATGTATCAAAATTGTAGAACTTCCTTAACCTGGGGTTTGAACCCCAGGTTAAGGAAAGTCAGACACTACCTTTTAACTGGTCACTGATCAAAAAAAACTTTTAGGGATGGAAGTGAACTAACAGTAAATCTTATCTTAGATTTTTTAAAATGACCTTATGACACCCATAAGTTAGTTGTTAACAGTTAGCTATTAGTATTTAACTTTTAACATTTAACGTTTAACTTTTAACTTTTTATGACACCCATAATTATTATTAGCGTTCTTTTAGCGTATTTCGCCTTGTTAATTTTCATTTCCAGGATGACTTCCGCGGATGAGGGAAATGAAAGTTTTTTTGTGGGTAAAAGACAGTCTCCCTGGTATGTGGTGGCTTTTGGGATGATTGGTGCCAGCTTGTCGGGAGTTACCTTTATTTCCGTTCCCGGTTGGGTGGCCACAAGTCAGTTTTCGTACTTTCAAATGGTGCTTGGGTATTTGGTGGGTTATGCTGTGATCGCTACGATTTTAATGCCTTTGTATTACCGTTTGAACCTTACATCTATCTATTCTTATTTGGAAGATCGCTTTGGCTTTTGGTCATACAAATCAGGTGCTTTTTATTTCCTTCTCTCAAGAACCATAGGAGCTTCTTTTCGATTGTTTTTAGTGGCTAACGTATTGCAGATTATTGTTTTTGATGCCTGGAATGTGCCCTTTGCCGCAACGGTTGCTTTAACCATTGCTTTGATCTGGGTGTACACACATAAAGCGGGAATTAAAACCATTATCTGGACTGATACTTTACAGACCTTATTTATGATTGTGGGGGTAATTCTCTGCTTCTATTATGTAGCTGATGCTCTGAATTTTAGTATTAATGATGCTATAGAACAAATTTCGCTCTCAGAATACTCAAAAATGTTCTTTTTGGAAGATGCGAATTCGGCATCATTCCTTCCAAAGAAATTTTTTGCCGGTGCTTTTATTGCCATCGTTATGACGGGACTCGACCAGGATATGATGCAGAAAAATTTGTCTTGTCCTAACATTAAAGACGCTCAAAAGAATATGTTTTGGTTTAGCATTGTTCTGGTTTTTGTAAACTTATTGTTCTTAGCACTCGGAGCTTTGCTTTACATCTTCGCAGATCATTTTGCAATTACGGCTTCCGGCGACGATCTTTTTGCCACCGTTGCCATGCATGAAAGTATGCCGATTGTTGTAGGATTATTCTTTTTACTGGGATTAATTGCTGCAGCTTATTCCAGTGCAGATTCAGCTTTAACCGCCTTAACAACTTCTTTTTGTATTGACTTTTTAGACATTGAAAAGAAAGAAGCAACCAAACAAATTCGCATCCGAAAACGAAGTCATATTTTATTTTCTGTAATCTTGTTTTTGGTCATTCTGATCTTCAAACTCATCAATGATGAGAGTGTTATTTCGGCCTTATTTAAGGTGGCGGGTTACACCTACGGGCCTTTATTAGGGATGTATGCTTTTGGGTTATTCACCAAATGGAAGATTAAGGATCACCTCATTATTCCTGTGGTTTTATTGGCTCCGACATTAAGTTATTTATTGCAGTTAAAAGCACCTGATTGGTGGGGCTTCCATTTTGGGTTTGAACTTTTGATCGTTAATGGTGCACTTTGTTTTTTAGGGATGTTGTTGATTCGAAAGCGGTAAGACGGTTTGATGATAAAGCATGTCATTCTGAACTTGTTTCAGAATCCCATAGATAACGTACTACTTGGTTGTCATGCAGTATTGCTTTCGTGCAGTCATTTAAAGACTATGATAGAGAAACACCCCTCTGTCACTACGTGACATCTCCCCTAAAGGGGAGAATTAAATTTCTACTTTAAATCTTCTTTATTCTCCGGTTTAACAATTATTCATCAGTCATTATTAATTAGTCATTTCTCCACTGACTCCTGATACCTAAAAGCTGATACCTGACAGCTTAAATTAAGACCCTTTCGTTACCAACATATCTTTGATACCTCCAACAGAGCTTAATACACCTGTTGCTTCATACGGAATGTAAACCACTTTATTATCTTCTCCGGAAGTCATTTCTTTAAGAGTTTCCAGGTACTTCATGGCAATTAAGTAATTCACAGGATCGCCACTAGATTCTTTAATCGCCTCGGTAACGACTTTTAAAGCTTCCGCTTCTGCGTTTGCTACGGTAACTCTTGCAGTAGCTTCCCCTTCGGCACGGTTAATTTCTGCTTGTCGGTCTCCTTCTGCTTTTAAAACTTCTGATTGTTTGAACCCTTCGGCTTCAAGAATGGTAGCACGTTTATCTCGTTCTGCACGCATTTGTTTTTCCATGGCTTCACGAATATCCATTGGAGGATTGATGTCCTGCAGCTCTACGCGGTTGACTTTTACACCCCATTTGTTGGTGGCATCGTCTAAGATTTCTTGAAGTTTCGTGTTGATGGTATCTCTTGATGAAAGAGTATCGTCCAGATCCATTTCACCGATTACATTACGCAAAGAGGTTTGTGTAAGTTTTTCTATGGCTTGTGGCAGGTTGGCAATTTCATAAACGGCACGAACAGGATCCATGATCTGAAAATAAATTAAAGCGTTAATTTCCGTCACAATATTATCGCGGGTAATTACATTTTGTTTTGGGAAATCGTAAACGGTTTCACGTAGGTCAATCCGATTTTCTTTTACATAGCGAATCAATACATTGCCCATGGGCCCTTCAGAAGAATAGCGCCAGATAATTTGTCGGGGTCTGTCTACAAAGGGGATAATAATATTTAAACCCGATTTAAGAGTGTTATGGTATTTACCAAGTCGTTCAATGATAACGGTTTCCGATTGTTGAACAATCTTAATTCCACGAAAAGCAAAAGCGATAGCCAGTATGGCTATGAGTGATGTAACAATTGTAATTCCCATTTTATATTTTTTTAACGGTTACTATGGTGCTATTTATTGAGGTAACTTCTACCTGCGTATTTAATTCAATAATTTCATTGTTTTGTGAATGTGCTCTCCACTGATCTCCGTCGATCAGAACTCTTCCCTGGTTGAGCTTGTTGTCGATTGATTCTGTAACGGTACCTCTTCGTCCGATCAGTGCGTCAGTATTTGTTTTGATCTTATCCTCTTTTTCACCTTTTTTGTAGAGTAGGGGACGAATAAGAAATAAGCTGATTAAAGTACTGATGGCAAAAGCCATAAATTGTGCATCAATGTCGTAGCCTAGATAAGCCGTTATCGAAGCTGTCAGTGCTCCTAAGCCCAGGCATGCAACAATAAAACCGGGAGTGAAAACCTCAAAAATAAACAAGAGTATGGCTGCGTACATCCACCAGTGCCAGTTTAATATTTCTTCCATTTTTTAATTATTTGAAATTGAGCTACAAGATAGGTATTTTGAACGTATTGATTTCTATTTAAATCCGTCTTTTTATTTGCTTTAAGTTCAATCAAAATTATTAGTTTTGACACAAAGATACTTTATGGATCTTTTGTTTAAAATTCACAATCTAATATTTATTAATCGTAATTTATTTAAAATGAGAATAGAATTTTTAATCGTATTGTTTTTTGCATTTATCTTGAATATTAAAGGGCAAAATTCCCTGGGTCTGGAGTATCAGCGTAATATTGAATGTGTTCGTTTAAGTGATTATGAAGATCTTGTTTTAAGTAATTCGTCCTATTTACTAACGAAGTCTGAAGGAGCATACAGATTTGCTTACGGATTGGAAATTCAAGAGGCCATAAAGGGTGAGTTCGGAGGCTTGTATGTTTTTGGTTTAACCACTGATCTGGATTACAGAATAAAAAACTCCCCGGTTTCTTTAAATGTAAATGGATTTATCGGCGGCGGCGGCGGTGCCGGAGCTCCAGATGGATCCGGTTTAGCTTACAGGTATGCTTTCGGTTTGAAAGGTCATGTAAATTCAAATTTCAATGTTTTAGCCCGATATTCCAATTACAATTTTCCTACCGGAAGCATAGGCGGGAAACAAGTTCAACTAGGTTTCTCTTATGGCTTTGAATCTATTTTTAATCATGAACTTAACAGTTCCCGGATCGCTAAACAATCGGTTTCCATGCAGGGTTTATTCATGGATTTGGATGAGCATGATTCTGGGCGTTTAAGTGCAGATTATCGTTCAAAATTTATCAGTGTTGAATACGCTACGTATTTGAATGATCATATTGAAGGTTTAATACGTTTGCAAGCTGCAATTTCAAGTCAAATTGACGGCTTTATGGCCTATTATTCCGGTTTATCGTACACACTTATAAAAAGCAGACATTTCGCATGGAAACTCAGTTCTTTACTGGGTAGCTGTGGTGGTGGAGCAATGAACACTTCCGGAGGTCTGGCTTATTTGTTGGAAACAGGTATTGATCTTACTTCTTCCAATAAGACTTTAAGTATTTCCAGAGGGTACAATGCCTCATCTGCCGGTTCATTTTCGGCGAATTATTTTCAGATCGGCTTAAAATATCATTTTGAAAGTAGCTTGCGACTGGGGTCTAAAGGGAAAGAACTTGGATCTGTTGAGGGCTTTAAACGGAGCCATATTGGTGTAAAGGCCGGGTTAGAAGTTCATAAAGCTCCAAATGCTATGGATGGTAATGGACTGTGGTATGAGGATATGACATTAATGCATTTTGGTCTTGCCTATCCGATTCATAAGAAAGTTAATTTACTCGGTGAAACCCGATGGGCAATGGGAGGGGATTACGGAGCCTATGCAGAGGGGGTCATCGGTTTATCTACCCCGATTTTTAGTTCTAAAAAACTAAGTTTAAATTTACCTGTTCAGATGGTTGTGGCCGGCGGTGGCGGAGTTGATGTGGGAAAAGGAGTAGGTGTGCAATTAAACTTAAGTGCTGATTATTTTTTATCTGAAACCGGTTCAGTATCTTTCTCAATAGGAAAGCTGAGTATGATCGAAGGGAATTACAAGCCTTTAAGTTTTAATTTAGGGTATCGGCAGAATATGTTTTTTTATATGAAATAGAGAAGCAAGTCGTGGGTTTAAACCCGGGGTTAAGATGGAGATAAACCTTGGGTTTAAACCCAAGGTTTGTAAGAATTACACCCAAGGTTTGTAAGAGTTACATGCAAGATTAAGGAGGACCCCATTTTTTATAAATTTTAACCTTAGGTTTTCAGTAATTTAAATATTTCCATTGCGGGTGTTTATTGCTTGATAATCATTGTTTAATAAATATGATTTTGTAGATTTGTCACCATAATATGTATTTAAGAATACGTTTTTAAAATAAAATAAATTCAAAGTAGATTTCCCCTTTCTTGATGACTGGCTCCACTTTTACCAGAGTTGAAATATAGGAATGGTTGTATAATTATGAATTAATGAATTAAAAATGTTAGGTGATTGGTATGCAGGCTACGTACTGAAACGTATAGGCATAAATAATATTAGAAATAAAGAGGTATTCAATTTACAAGACGCAAAGCGAATAGCGATTTTATTTGATGGAACAAAAGTAAAAGACATCGAGCTTATTAAAAGATTTGTTGCTAAATTTGCAAAGGGAAAAGAGATGGTGACTGTATTGGGCTATGTGAATAGTAGTCGTAAATCTTTCGATCATATTTCCGTATTACATTTTGATTATTTTTCTAATGGTGAATTGAGTTGGTTTGGAAAGCCTAAGGGAGTGGTTATTCGGAATTTTTTAAGAGAAGAGTATGACATTCTTGTAGATTTAAGCTTAAAAGTGCACTATCCTTTGACTTATTTGGCGATGGCATCACTTGCCAGGTATAAAGTTGGAAGATTTAGAAAAGATATCAGTATATTTGACCTGAAAATTGACAACAAAGAGGATAGGAGTTTAGAAGCTCTTATAAAACAAGTTACACATCATTTAATTCCTAGAGAGGGATATGAAAGTAGAATTAGGAAGAACGGGAGTCGCATTGATAACCCCGTTTAAGGAAGATAGAGAGATTGATTATGAGGGCTTATCAAGCTTGATAGAATACCTCATTAGTGGGGGGCCGGAGTTTTTAGTTTCCTTGGGAACAACCGGCGAAAGTGTAGTTTTATCTAAAGAAGAGAAACGAGAGCTTGTAGCTTTCACCAAGAAGAAGATTAACGGAAGAGTTCCATTTGTGCTCGGAATAGGTGGAAATGATACAAGAGCAGTTGTGCAGGAAGTCGAATCTACTGACTTTACTGGAGTTGATGCTATTTTATCCGTTTCGCCGGCATACAACAAACCTACTCAAGAAGGAATTTATCAGCATTTTAAAGCCATTTCTGAAGTGTGTCCTGTAGGAATTATCTTGTATAATGTACCCGGAAGAACGGGTTCTAATATTTCTGCAGAGACTACCCTAAGATTAGCCAATGATTTTGACAATGTAGTAGCTGTAAAGGAAGCTTCAAGAGATATGGAGCAGATTATGCAGATTTTAAGAGATAAGCCTGATGATTTTAAAGTACTTTCCGGAGATGATGCCTTCACATTGCCTATGATATTAATGGGAGCAGATGGTGTTATCTCTGTGCAAGCTATGGTGCAACCTAAAGAATTTTCTGAGATGGTTCGACAAGGCTTAGCTGGTAATCTTGAAAAAGCAAGAGCCTTGCATTATCCACAACTGGAAATCATGGATCATCTTTTTGCAGAAGGAAATCCTGCAGGGGTAAAGGCTTGTTTAAAAATTAAGGGTATTTGTGAGGAACATGTCAGGCTTCCTTTGGTATCCATATCTAGAGAAAGATACAAGAAACTTGAAGATCTATTGAGATTACATCAAGAGACAGGTGTTGGATACTTAAAAAGTTTACTGAAATAAAAAAAGGCTCCAAACGGAGCCTTTTTTGTTTCAGTTTAAAGCCAACCCTTCGACAGGCTCAAGGGCCACGCTTCGACAAGCTCAGGGTGACAACTCAAAACTTATCACCAAAATGATTTGAAATCAACTTAAAACTCATCACTGATCACTGATCATTCTTTCTGGGTCTTCGCCAGCGTCTTCTGCGCCAGGGAGCCTTATGCGCCATATCCATTTCTGCGCCGCTTCTTGGGTAAGCTACATCACCGTAATAGAATTTGGTAGTTTTCTTTTCATCAAATAAAATAGCATTTTGCACAAAGTCTTTTGAGCTGTACACAGACCAGGGAATTGTTTTTCCATGACCCTCATACAAAATACCTTCCTGTGCATGAATTTCACCATTAAAACGGATGACCACTCCATTTTTAGGTTGGTTGGTAAAAGAGTGATCACCACGTCTTACCCCTAAAACCAGGTGTTCTTCATCTTGTTGAAAATTTTTCCAGTTATAATTGACCAGTTTTCCAAAGGAAGTAAGTTGTACAACCACGGGAACGGTATCTCTCTCAAAAATAAAAACGGATTCCCAATCGTGCTCATGATTTTCCAGATGTGAGTTTTCTCCGTAGTAATACCAATATTGATACACATTATGACTGTAGGTTTCCGCATAGTTAAAATACACAGCCGGCACCTGATTGTTAGGTCCTCTGTTATCTAAGCCTGTTCTGCCTACACCTTCTATTTTATTGCCAATAACATAAAGAACCATATTCTCCATATTATCTTCGGCATCTGTTTTATCATCGCCATTGGCATCTTGAAGAGTGTTAAAATCTACGGGAATAGGAAAGTTTTTTTCAGAGGTTTTTAAAAAGCCACCTTCCTGAAATGTAATGGTCGGTAGATATTTTAAAGGGTTAACCGTTTCGTTACGTCTTTCCTGGGCAAAAAGATGTAAGCTAAAAAGAAGGTATGCGCTGTTAATTAGTATGAATTTCTTGTTAAAAAGTTTCATTAAAAAGAAGTATTTTATTTTTTCGAATTAGTTACTTTGGGCTTAAGAATTTAACAATCTTTAACAGATATTAACCATCGCTTAACCCATGAAAACAACATGATAATTTATGTTTGTTTTCATAAAATCGGTACAAATATAAACACAATAGAATGGATCGTGTAGACATTGAAGAAATTAACGAAAAAATTAAAGAAGAAAGTGCTTTTATCGACTTGTTAACCATGGAGGTGAACAAGGTTATTGTCGGTCAAAAGCATATGGTAGAACGTTTGTTAATTGGTTTGCTCGGAAACGGACACATCCTTTTGGAAGGTGTTCCCGGTCTAGCAAAAACATTAGCGATTAACACACTTTCAAAAGCCATAAACGGTAAATTCAGTCGCATACAATTTACTCCGGATCTTTTACCGTCTGACGTGATTGGTACGACGGTTTACAATATGCCAAAAAATGAATTTAGCATTAAGAAGGGCCCTATTTTCGGAAACTTTATTCTTGCCGATGAAATTAACCGTGCTCCGGCTAAAGTTCAATCTGCTTTATTAGAAGCCATGCAGGAACGCCAGGTGACCATTGGCGATAAAACGTTTGTCATGGAAGAGCCTTTTTTAGTCTTGGCAACACAGAATCCGGTTGAGCAGGAAGGGACTTACCCTTTGCCGGAAGCACAGGTAGACCGTTTTATGTTAAAAACGGTTATTGATTATCCGAAACAGGAAGATGAGCGTACGATTATGCGTAACAGCTTAAAAGGGCAATACGAAATTGTAAAGCCTGTAGTTAGCATGGAGGAAATTCTAAAAGCTCGTGCGGTTGTAAAAACGGTTTACATGGATGAGAAAATTGAGAATTACATTCTCGATATCATCTTTGCAACGCGTTTCCCGGAGCGTTTTGGATTAGAAAACTTAAGTCCCCTAATCTCTTTTGGAGCTTCTCCACGTGGATCTATCAACCTGGCCACTGCTGCAAAAGTTTATGCTTTTATTAAACGCAGAGGTTATGTTATTCCCGAAGATGTAAGGGCCGTTTGTCATGATGTACTTCGTCACAGAATTGGGATTACCTACGAGGCAGAAGCCGAAGATGTAAGTTCTGAAGATATTATCAATCAGATATTGAATAAAGTAGAGGTGCCATAGAATGGAGACTAAAGAGCTTTTAAAAAAGGTTCGGAAGATCGAGATCAAAACACGTCGGTTGTCCAATCACATATTTTCGGGTGAATACCATTCCCACTTTAAGGGGAGAGGTATGACATTTTCGGAAGTTCGTAAATATCAGTTTGGAGATGATATTCGTGATATTGACTGGAATGTGACAGCAAAACTCAATGAACCTCATATTAAAATTTTTGAAGAGGAGAGAGAGTTAACCATGATGCTTTTGGTAGATGTTTCCAAATCAGAATCTTTTGGTACGCGTTTGCAACAAAAGAGAGATTTGATCACCGAGCTCTGTGCGGTACTCGCTTTTTCGGCCATTCAAAATAATGATAAGGTAGGTGTGGTGTTTTTTACGGATCAAATAGAACTGTTTATTCCACCTAAAAAGGGAAAGTCTCACATCCTCAGGATCATTCGGGAGCTGATAGAGTTTAAACCGAAAGGTACGGGGACAGATATTTCTGAAGCTTTAAAGTTTTTAAGCTCTGTGGTTAAAAAGCGAAGTATTGTTTTTGCCCTTTCTGATTTTCAGGATGAAGATTATGACAAAAACTTAAAGATCGCTTCGAGCAAACACGACCTGACGGCACTTCGGATCATCGACCCTGCAGAAGAACAGCTTCCTGATATTGGCCTGGTTCAACTTCAAAACCCTGAAACAGGAGCCATAGATTGGGTAGATACCAGTTCTAAATTGGTAAGAGCAACTTATGAGAAAGATTACAAAAATTTTGTCTCAAAGTTTAAGTCGTATTGTACGCATTCCGGAACAGATTATCTCGATTTGAGAGTGGATCGTTCCTACACAAAACAATTATTAGAATTCTTTAAAAGAAGATAAATTTGAATAGATATTTACACATAGTTGCCTTGTTTATTTCTGCATTCACATACGCTCAAACGGAAGTGAAAATTTCAGCAGATACAAACCAGGCTCTAATAGGAGATATTATTAATGTGGATCTAAAGGTTTACAGTAGTGAACAAATTTTGTGGCCGGATATCGAAGAGGCTATTGCACCTTTAGAAGTTCAAAAGTTGGGTTCTATTGATTCATCTTTTGTCAAGCGTAAGAATGTATATCATCAAAACTTATCCGTTCAGCAATTTGATACGGGGCATTTTGTTTTACCTCAGCTTCCTTTTGTTAGTCTTGATGGAGATACATTTTACTCAGACTCTTTGGCTTTCTCTTTTTTAGCCGTACCGCTAGATACGACCAATGCTGTTTTCGACATTAAGGAGCCGAAAAAGGTGCCGTTTAACTTTACTGAGGCGAAACCCTACATCTTCGGTTTTATTGGCTTGATCCTTCTTGTTGTTCTTCTGTATTATTTAATTCAGAGATTTAATAAGAAAGATAAAACCATTGAAGAGCTTGTTGAACTTATTCCTTGTGAATTTGAAGCCATCAGTGCATTAAAGAATTTGGAATCTCAAGCTTTGTGTGAAAGCGGATTTGTCAAAGAACACTATGTTCAGCTTACTGAAATTTTGAGGAGATATTTTGACAGAGAATACGTAATAGATACGCTGGAATCTACAACGGATGAGACGATAGAGCTATTAAAGGAGATTAAATTAGACAAAGTTATCTTAAAACAAATTTCAGAGCTTCTAATAGAAGCAGACTTCGTGAAATTTGCCAAAAGCAAGCCTGATAATAAAACAAATGCTGCCTTTATGAGTAAATCGTATGCAATTGTAGAAGATTGTCACAAATTGAAAGAGGAGGGGCAGCATGTTTGATCACATAGAGTTTTTAAATCCTCAGTTTCTTTACCTTCTTTTTGTTGTCCCAATCATTTTGGCCTGGGAAATATTTCGCAATACAAAGAGAGATCCAAGTATTATGTGGTCCTCAGGTTACATGATCGAGAAGAAATTAAACTGGAAGGTTATTTTAAAATACGCTTTATGGGTGACAAGATCAGTGGCTTTATCAGCGATTATCATAGCTTTAGCTCGACCGCAAACCACAGAAGTTAGTACCGAAACTTTGAGTAAAGAAGGGATTGATATTGTTATTGCCATGGATGTTTCTACCAGTATGCTGGCCGAAGACTTTAAGCCCAATCGTTTACAAGCGGCAAAACAGGTAGCACACGATTTTATTTCCGGAAGACACTCTGATCGTTTTGGCTTGGTTGTTTATGCCGGTGAGAGTTTTACGCAATGCCCTTTGACGACCGACCATAAGGTGGTGAAAAATCTTTTAAAAGATGTGAAAGACGGCCTCATTGAAGATGGTACCGCCATTGGTATGGGCTTGGCTACTTCGGTGTCCAGACTGAAGGAAAGTAAAGCCGATAGTAAAGTAATTATTCTTTTAACTGACGGGGAAAATAATTCAGGATTTATTGATCCGATGACGGCTGTAGAGATTGCTCAAGAGTTTAAAGTAAAGGTTTACACGATTGGTGTAGGTTCTTATGGTACAGCACCTTACCCAACACAAGACATGTGGGGTAGAGATACCTATGTTAATGTAGAGGTAAAAATTGATGAAGAACTACTTATCAATATTGCTGAAGCTACCGGAGGGATGTATTTTCGGGCAAACAGTAAGGATAAACTGGAGAAGATATACGAACAAATAGAAAGCCTGGAAAAAACAGAACTGGAAGAATTGAAGTTTTACAATCACGAAGAAAAATTTGAGTTTTTTGTTTTAATAGCTCTAATTTTAATGTTTTCAGAATTTATACTTCGGTACACTCTTTTAAAAAGTATTGCATAATGTTTGATCTGGGAAATCCACAATATCAGTATTTAATAGTGTTACCTGTACTCGTATGGGTGGCTTACATGGTTTATAGATCCTGGCGTAAGAAGAAACAGGAGGAATTAGCTGATTCAGTTTTATTCAACCAAATAAACCCGAATCGATCAAAAAGAAAGACGGTCATTAAACTGGTTTTACGATTTTTAGGTTTAACTACTTTGGTCATTGGATTGGTAAATCCAAAAATAGGTACACGCATAGAAACGGTTACCCGAAAGGGTGTGGATGTGGTTTTTGCCATTGATGTGTCTAAAAGTATGTTGGCTGAAGATGTTTCACCGAGTCGTATACTCAAGGCAAAACAGATTCTTTCAAAAGCGATTGACGAACTGGTTAACGATCGTATTGGAATCATTGTTTATGCCGGTAAAGCCTATGCACAATTACCGCTTACAACCGATTATACGGCTGCTAAAATGTTCTTAAGAACCATTGATACCGATATGGTTCCTACGCAGGGTACAGATATCGGGAATGCCGTTGAGATGGCCTTGAGTTATTTTGAAAGTGGCAAAGAGCAAAATCGTGTTTTATTTATTCTTTCCGATGGAGAAAGTCATGAAGAAGGAGCTTTGGAGGCAAGTGAATTAGCTTCTGAAAATGGAATTGTGATCCATGCCATTGGATTGGGAACTTTGGAAGGAGGCCCCATCCCTATAAAACGTAATGGTGTCATAAAAGGCTACAAAAAAGACAATCAGGATAAGGTCGTAGTTACTAAAATGAATCCGGAAATGCTTCAGCAATTGGCAGTGAGTACGGAAGGAAGTTTTATGGACGGCACAAATACGAAGGAAACCATTGAATTTATAAAAACTTCTTTGGCAAAAATGGAGCAGGTAGAATCTGAAACAGAGATGTACACAGATTATGAAGACCAGTTTCAATGGTTTTTAGCTTTGGCTTTGTTCTTTTTTATGCTTGATTTTATCGTGCCAAACCGCAAAACGCTTTGGCTTAGAAAAATAAAACTTTTTGGATAATGACTTTAAAGAATAGCATATTCATCGTACTTACTTTAGGGCTTTACCTGTCTGCAATGGCACAGTCTGAAAGGAAAATTACGCGCAAAGGAAATACGCAGTATGAAACAGGAAATTTCATTGATGCTGAAATAAATTACAAAAAAGCATTGGCAAAAAATGCGGATCTGTTAGAAGCACAATTTAATTTAGGTGATGCGTTGGTTAAACAGAAGCGGTTTGATGAGGCTTTAGAATCTTTTGAAAAAGTGAGTGCTGCTACCGATGACCCAAATCTAAAAGCGAATGCTTTGTACAATAAAGGAAATGTATTGCTGTCTCAACAAGACCTGGAGGGAGCTTTAGAATCTTATAAAGATGCTTTAAGAATTGACCCTAAAGACCATGAAACACGCTATAATTATGCTTACGTAAAAAAACGCCTTGATCAGCAGCAACAAGAGCAAGAGCAGAACGAAGAAGATCAGGACGATAACAAGGACGATAAGGAGCAAAACGAGGAGAATAAGGATAAAGGTGATCAAAAGAATGAAGATTCTGAAGATCAAGATCAGGAGAACTCTGAGAATGAGAACAAGGATAAAGAAGAAGATCAGCAGGATAAAGGGCAAACCGATGGAGAAGATTCTGATGAAGAAAAGAAAGGCGAGCAGCCTAAACCGCGTGAGAATAAGCTGAGTCCTGAAGAAGCACAAAGATTACTGGATGCTTTAAATCAACAAGAAGATAAAGTACAGGATAAAATGAAAAAGCATAAATTAAAAGGTGCTAAGGTGAAAATTGAAAAAGACTGGTAATTTTACGAGATGAAAAAGAATTTACTTTTTTTAGTGTTTGTGTTTCAGAGTTTTTTACTGCTTGCACAAACTTCATTTACAGCATCTGTCAACAAAAACAAGATAGGTTTAAATGAACAATTTAGCTTAACTTTTACGGTGAACGATAGTGGGGATCGCTTTATAGCCCCTAATTTATCCGATTTTTCTGTTCTTGCCGGACCAAGCACTTCATCGAGTACAACAATAATTAATGGCAAAATAAGTAAGGAAAATTCATACACGTATTATTTGCGAGCAAAAAAAATAGGTGTTTATACCATTGGGTCTGCACGTATTGTTGTTAAGGGTAAAGAGTATCGGTCCAAAAGCATTTCTGTTCAAGTACTTAAATCTGCACCAAATACCACTTCAACTCATAGTCCTGAAGCTAGAGCGAAAGAAAATGTTTTTTTAGAATTGGAACTTAGTAATTCCAATCCTTATGTTGGTGAACAGATCATTGCAACTTACAAGTTGTATTTTAGTCAGGAGATAAGATCGCCGGAATTACTTGAGGATCCCGGTTATACGGGATTTTGGCATGAAGACTTTGATTTGGGTGAAAATTACCCGATTAATGAGGTTCGTAGAAACGGGAAGTCCTGGCAGGTAGCAACTCTAAAAAAATTGGTATTAATTCCACAGCGTTCCGGAAAACTTACCATTGCTGCTATGGATCTGGAAGTTCCGGTGGCGATACCAACAAACCAAAGAGATTTTTTTGGTCGGCGTCGCTCAAGAATAATCAATATCATCTGTTCTACCGGAAACAAAATTGTGCAAGTAAAGGAATTACCTACGCAGGAAAAACCAAGTAACTTCAGTGGAGCAGTGGGTGAATTTCAATATACAACAAAGCTTGATCGTGATTCTATTCAAACCAATGAGTCAGCAACATTATCCATGCGTGTATCCGGTACAGGTAATTTGAGAATGATCGACTTGCCGGAATTCGATATTCCTAATGATGTTGAGGCTTACGAACCAAAATACAAGGAAAGTATAAAACTTCAAAAACAAGGGTTGACGGGTTTTAAAAGAGTAGAATACCTGTTAATTCCGAGAAATAGAGGGACTTATAAAGTTAGTTCCGGTAGTTTCAATTATTTTAATCCGAAAACAAAAAAATATGTAACTGTAGATAGGCCGTCATACACTTTAACTGTTGAAGGCGAAGCAAATGGAACTACCGGTACTGTCGTATTAAACAATATTACAAAAGAAGACGTGTCTTTTATTGGTAAGGATATTCTTTACATTAAAACATCCTTAAAGGATCTTAAGAAGTCTAAAAAGTTATTTTTTGGGTCTTACAGTTTTATTACACTGTTGATCATTCCGATTGTATTGGTTTTTATTGCTCTTATCCTTATTGTTTTACTTCGCAGATCCATTATTGATATCGAACAATGGAAGAAGGGGACAGCAGGTAAACAGGCGATTAAAATACTTCAATCAAAGGCTGCGGATCCTTATACAGCCATCGAACAGGCTTTACAAACGTTTTTTTATAAGAAATGGCGGCTTGACAGAGCTCAATTTAACAAGGAACGGATTGAAGAACTATTGAAAGAAAATCAGGTGGAATCTGAAATTATTGGAGGTTTGACAGAGATTCTCGAAGCCTGTGAAATGGCACGCTTTACCAGTGTTCAGAGTAAAGAAGATGCACAGGTATCTTTACTACTCAGCAAAACAAAAAATATGATTGAGAAATTAGAAAATTATTAGAGCTATGAGGATTTTAATTGCATTTCTATTTTTCAGTTCCGGTGTACTTGCGCAAGATGCAAACACACTTTTTGAGCAGGCTTCTTCAAGCTATGAACAAAAAGAATATACGGAAGCCCTTAATAATTTCAATGAAATTCAAAAACTTGGCTTGCATTCTTCTGATCTCTATTATAATATAGCCAATTGTTATTATAAGCTACAACAAAATGCTGAAGCTGTATTGTATTATGAAAAAGCATTAAAGTTAAACCCTTCTGATGAGGATATTTCCTTTAATTTGAAACTGGTTCAATTGCAATTGGTTGACAAGTTGGCGGAGGTGCCACAAGCATTTTATCAAAAGTGGGCTGAAGGTATAAAAAGTATGTTGTCCATCGATCAGTGGGCTAAATTGGGCATATTGTTTTTATTCATCTTCTGTGTGTTCTTTATCCTATTCCTGTTTACTAAAATATATCGTTTTAAAAAGAGGTCTTTCGGTCTTTCTATGATTTCTCTTTTGGTAAGCCTGTTTTCATTGTCCTTAGCATACTACAGTTATAAAACAGTCAAGACAGAAGCTATTTTAATGCAGACCAATGCGTATATTAAGAGTGCTCCTTCTATTCAAAGTGAAGACTTGTTTATTTTACATGAGGGGACAAAGGTTCAGGTATTGGAAGTTTTTAACGACTGGACTAAAATCAGATTATCTGATGGCATGATCGGATGGTTGGAAAGTCAGGCTGTGGAGGAGATTTAAAAGTTGTAAGTACTTAAAATGCCTAAAGTGAAAGTTTTGTCCCGATTCTGTCGATCGGGATCTAAGTTTTAAGTTGTTGTGATTCGTTTGTCGAAGCGTGACAAGTGAATTGTTTATCCTTCGATAGGCTCAGGATGACAATCCTTACTAACGCATCAACACATTAAATTCTGAAAGCTGACACCTGATTACTGAAAGCAGCTTTGTAGTTTTCAATTATCAATTTCTACGATCTACTACTTAGTACTCACACATTGGTATATTTTTTAAAAACTGATAGCGTTTATTTTCATGATCCATTATGCAGGTATAATGTTGTATGCCGTTGGTGACGATCAATAGGTTTGTTTTGAGTGTCATATTATAGCGAGCAATCTGGTCGAAAGTATCCTGAGAGATCTTTATTGATGGGGCTTTACATTCCACAATGATGTGGGGCAACCCTTTATTATTGTATAAAACAATATCACATCTTTTTTTAGTGTTTACCACGTCAATCCCCATTTCTACAGCCATTAAAGAAGCAGGGTAACCTTTTTCCTGAATGAGGAATTGAATGAAATTCTGACGTACCCATTCTTCCGGAGTAAGAACGATATATTTCTTCCGTATAGGATCGAAGATCAAGGTTTTGTTATGCTCCTTTTTGAGTTTAATGGAATAATTAGGTAAATTTAGTTCTTGCATACATATAGTTGAGAAACGAATATACATTAAACGCAGATAAAAAATACAATAAGTCATTTATGAAAAACAAAAATGAAATAGTAAAAGATTGGCTACCAAGATACACTGGTGTTGAATTGTCTGAAATGAGTGAATATGTTTTGCTCACTAACTTTCAACATTATTTAAATGAGTTTGCAGAA
>Ga0207964_1000189_pt1 | contig 20121 bp, 16 predicted proteins | sample Knorr_S23_td_250_FD_185608 | JGI IMG/M metagenome (GOLD analysis project Ga0207964, IMG submission 185608) | Marine microbial communities from Southern Atlantic Ocean transect - Knorr_S23_td_250_ad_251m_LV_A (SPAdes) (version 2) | ecosystem: Environmental > Aquatic > Marine > Oceanic | place...
AGTTTTTAGACTTTTTTAATGCCAAAGGTCATTCGGTTGTCAGTTCAGCACCGATCGTCATAAAAAATGATCCTACTTTGATGTTTACCAATGCCGGGATGAATCAGTTTAAAGATTTATTTCTCGGTATTAGTGAAGTGAAAGATGCTCGCGTAGTAAACAGTCAAAAGTGTTTACGTGTTTCCGGTAAACATAACGATCTTGATGAGGTAGGTCATGACACGTATCACCATACGATGTTTGAAATGCTGGGAAACTGGTCTTTTGGTGATTATTTTAAAAAAGAAGCCATTGACTGGGCATGGGAATTGTTGACTGATGTGTATGGTATTGATAAAGATCGTTTGTATGTTACGGTTTTTGAAGGTGCAAAAGAAGATCATCTTGAGAAAGATCAAGAGGCTTATGATTGTTGGAAAGTTCATATTCCCGAAGACCGTATTCTAAACGGAAATAAAAAAGACAACTTCTGGGAAATGGGAGAAACAGGTCCTTGTGGACCTTGTTCGGAAATTCATATTGATTTACGTCCGGATGAAGATCGGGCAAAAATTGATGCAAGAACCCTGGTAAATTACGACCATCCGCAAGTGGTTGAAGTGTGGAATTTAGTTTTCATGCAATACAATAGAAAGTCTAACGGAAGTTTGGAGAATCTGCCAAATACTCACGTAGATACAGGAATGGGATTTGAGCGTTTGGCCATGGCACTTCAAGGCAAACAATCCAATTACGATACAGATGTTTTTACACCATTAATTCAGAAAGTATGTGCTATTACAGGCTTTGAATATGGTAAAGATGAGAAAACAGATATTGCTCTTCGTGTTGTTTCAGACCATGTAAGAGCGATTGCTTTTGCTGTTGCCGATGGTCAACTTCCATCGAATAATGGTGCCGGATATGTGATCCGAAGGATTTTGCGTAGAGCGGTCCGTTATGGATTTACCTTTTTAAATGTAAAAGGGCCGTTTATGTATCAGCTGGTAGCCGTTTTAGTTGATCAAATGGGCGAATTTTTCCCGGAGATTAAAAAACAACAAACGCTTGCTGAGAAAGTAATTCAGGAAGAAGAAAATTCGTTTATGCGTACTTTAGAAAATGGTCTGAAGCGTATTGATGATATGATAAATTCTTCAAAAGAAGTTGTTATTGAAGGTGCCAAAGCCTTTGAACTGTATGATACTTACGGTTTTCCAATTGATTTAACGGCTTTAATTCTTTCCGAAAATGGAAAAGAGGTTGACATGGAAGGTTTTGATGCTGAAATGAAAAAGCAAAAAGAACGAGCACGTGCCGCTTCAGCCGTTGAAACAGAAGATTGGGTAACTTTATTTGAAACGGAAACAGCCTTTTTAGGCTACGATCAATTATCTGCGGATATTAAGATCAGTCAGTACAGAAAAGTAAAGCAAAAAGGGAAATCGTTCTACCAATTGGTATTTGATAAAACACCTTTTTATGCTGAAGGTGGTGGCCAGGTAGGAGATAAGGGAACCATTAGTTCTAATGGCAAGCATATTTCAATTTTTAATACGAAAAAGGAAAATAATCTTATTGTTCACTTTACTACAGAATTGCCTGAAGATCCATCGGATGCATTTGTAGCAGAGGTGGATACACATAAAAGATTGTTAACAGAGAATAATCATTCTGCAACGCATTTATTACACGAAGCTTTAAGAGCTGTTTTAGGTACGCATGTAGAACAAAAAGGTTCTTTGGTTAACGATCAATATTTGCGTTTCGATTTTTCGCATTTCTCTAAAATGACTACCGAAGAAGTTCAGCAGGTAGAAGATCGTGTGAATACTAAAATACGTGAGAATATTGCTTTAAATGAAAAGCGTGCTATTCCAATGAGTGAGGCTGAACAAATGGGAGCCATGATGCTTTTTGGTGAAAAATATGGTGATGCTGTACGTGTTATTCAATTTGGGAGCTCTGTAGAACTTTGTGGTGGATGTCATGTGGCATCTACAGGTCAAATAGGGGTGATTAAAATTACATCCGAAGCCGGAGTTGCGGCAGGAGTAAGACGTATTGAGGCCATAACTTCCGAGCAGGCATTCGATTACTACAAAAAACAAGAAGAAACCTTAAATGAACTTCGTTCTTTATTAAAGAATGCAAATGATCCTGTAAAAGGAGTAGAAAGTCTGATAAAGGAAAAAACGGAGCTTGAAAAGAAATTAAGCCTATTCGTTGCAGAAAAGGCGAAAGGTCTGAAGTCTGATTTAATAAAGTCAGCGACAGAAATTAACGGTGTTAACTTTATTAGTGCTATTGTTGACCTGGAACCCGGAGCGATGAAAGATCTTTCTTTTGCGTGTAAGAAAGAGCTTGGCAATTTGTTGATGGTTTTAGGGGCTGAAAATAATGGTAAAGCTAATTTAAGTGTAGCTATTTCTGAAGACCTTATTGATCGTAAAGGGTTAAACGCCGGTCAGATGATACGAGAAATCGCTAAAGAGATTCAAGGTGGCGGCGGTGGTCAGGCCTTCTTTGCTACCGCAGGTGGTAAAAAACCTGAGGGATTGCAGAATGCTTTGGAGAAAGCTAAGACCCTTTTGTAGGAATATTTTAGCACCAAAAACCCGTGCCGTCTCAGCAACGAGACAGCTTTTCCTACACCAATATCTCCATGAAGGTAGTTGAAACAACTCACTTTGGGGCGGGCGTCAAACAAAAGTCAATGGACTTTAGGATGTTTTTTTTGCATTTTTAATCGCTTGCAACGCCTCGGTAAGGTCTTCTTTTGCCACCATTACCCGAACAGAATTTTCTGAACCCGGATTAACCCATCCGGCCATCATACTGTTTTGGAAATCGTCTCTAATTACACACTGTATCTCTTTTTCCTGAAGGACGTCGGCGATAAATTGTGCATTAACAAAAGAACCTGAGTAAATAATCTTTAAATAACCTGTGGGCATGTAAAATGATTTTGATTATTAATTATCTTGGGCTTCGAGTTTATGTTGAAATCTCATTATTATTTAACAGAGTACAATTTACTGAAAATAAATGAGAGGACAAAGAGATATTTAAAAACTTCTATTTGTTAATAGGTTGCATTAATTAATTGATTATGAAACTTCTCCAAAGTCATTATGGTTTTTTTTTATTGATATTTTATTCTTATTGAACCCATAAGGGCAGTGTTTACAACTATTCTCGCAACAATAACCTCTTTTTAGATGATACTTTTCTGTGTAAATAATGTATCCTTCTTCGGAATGATAATAATCTTCCGGGTCTAAATTTCGAAATTGAGAAAAGTTATCTGATTCCATAGTTGCCCAATTTACGATTTTCCCTTGTATCTTTGGCCTATGTATTTGCCCGTTAAAGCTCCATTACAAGAAATAAGGGATCCTTTGTTAGAAGAGAAGTCTTTACGCGTGTTTGTAAAGCGTGAGGATCTGATTCATGAAAAAATCTCAGGAAACAAGTGGCGGAAATTAGTTTACAATTTGCAATATGCTAAAGCGAAACAATTTTCAACGCTGGTAACTTTTGGTGGTGCTTTTTCAAATCATATTGCAGCGACGGCTGCTGCCGGAAAAGAATTTGGGTTTAAAACGATCGGCGTGATTCGGGGGGAGGAATACTGGCCTTTAAATTCAACACTACATTATGCGAGTGGGTGCGGAATGGAATTCCGCTATGTAGATCGAAGTGCCTATCGTGAAAAGACCTCCAAAGAATTCCAGGAAAAATATTTATCAGACATTCAGGATTATTACTTAATCCCGGAAGGTGGAACGAATGAATTGGCAGTAAAAGGATGTGAAGAAATTCTTGGAGATATGGAGCTTGATTTTGACGTGGTTTGTTGTGCTTGTGGTACAGGAGGAACAATTTCCGGGCTTATTAATAGTTTAAAACCCCATCAAAAGGCAATTGGTTTTCCTGCCCTAAAAGGATCTGGGTTCCTTAATGAGGAAATTAATAAATATGTAAGGAATTCGCAGTGGTCGTTAAATTTGGATTATCATTTTGGGGGTTATGCTAAGGTGAATGAAAATTTAATCGATTTTGTAAACACGTTTAAGGTGAAACACAAGATCCCTTTGGATCCGGTTTACACAGGAAAGATGATGTTTGGTTTGTGGGACTTAATTGAAAAAGATTATTTTCGTAGAGGTTCTACGATCATTGCGATCCATACAGGAGGACTTCAGGGAATTGAAGGCATGAAAGAACGGTTAAAAAATAAAGGCTTACAGATTTTATGAGAAGAATAATTTACTTATTTATTGCATTATTTTCTATTTCAGCTTTTGCTCAGGAATCTACTTCTGAGAATTACATTCGTAAGTATCACAAAATTGCTATTGATGAAATGCACTCTTATGGAATTCCCGCCAGCATCACTTTGGCTCAGGGAATTTTAGAATCCGGGAATGGGAATTCAACTTTGTCGAGAAGGTCAAAAAATCATTTTGGGATTAAGTGTCATAAGGGTTGGGCCGGAAAAAAAGTGCATCATGACGATGATGAGGAAAATGAATGCTTTAGAAAGTACAAGAAAGTAGCTGATTCTTACAGAGACCATTCCGCATTTTTGAAAAACAGAGATCGCTATGCTTTTCTATTCGATTACAAAATGACGGATTACAAGTCCTGGGCAATAGGTTTAAAAAAAGCGGGTTATGCCACGCATCCGGAATATGCAGATAAACTGATCAATTTAATTGAACGCTATGACCTGGCTCAGTATGATAAAGCCTCAAAATCCGGAAAGAGAAAGGTGAAAAAGCCGAAGCGCAGAGATCGAAAAGAAATTTTTAAAAGTGAAAATGGGTTAAAATATGTGTTGGTAGAAACTGGCGATACGTATGATCTTATTGCTACGGAGCAAAGTTTGTGGTTGTGGGAATTGTTGGCGTTTAATGACAGGCAAACCGATGAGAAATTACACCAAGGTGAAAGGGTTTATTTAGAAACTAAAAAAACGAAGTCTAAATCAGAGTTTCACATTGTTAAAGAAGGTGAAAACCTCCACAGTATCTCTCAAGTTTATGGAGTTCAACTGGCAAAACTGCGATTTAAAAACAGGCTTGAAACCGGACAAAAAGTTGAGGTTGGACAGAAGTTGTTTTTAAGAAAACGAAAGCCTAAAAATTATTCTGCTGCATAGTTGTAGATGATGCCGGACTCTCCTGCTGTGATAAAGTTGAGTTTGCCATCAAGATCTGTATCTTCAACGATTCCGCTTGTTTTTCCGTAAATAGGAAAGCCTTCTGCCAGATCGTTTGGTGCTCTAAAAAGATAGGCTTGAGATGTTTTGGTGTCTGTGATACTTAAATAGTGTTGTTCCTTAACTTTGTAAAGTTTTGCCTCACTTAAATGTTTATTGTCGAAAGTGTAAAGAAGGTTCATTTGGGGGCCATTTACTTTTAAATTTTCACCCTCAACAAGTATGTGGTGTTGGTTTGTGTAGCTGTATTGAATGGTTTCATCAAACTCAAATTGGATGCTGTTGTCAATGGTTCCGTCAAAAAGAATGTTTTGTTGTACCCCGTTTTTGTCAATCGTTACAATTCTGGTTTCTGCCAGACTCTTGCCTTTTACCACCTGAAGTTTGTTGTGAGAGAAGTCAATTTTTTCTTTAACCTTAATACGTTTTTCACCACGTCGGTTTAAAATGTTCAGTGTTCCGTTTTCTTCTGCTAAAAGTATGTAGTCCTTTCCTGCGACAACAAAGTGTCCGGCAGGATGAATGGCATTGCTTTTTGTCTGTTTTAACTTCCATCCGCTAATTACTTTTCCATTCTTATCGTACATGTAATGATGTTTGCTACAAGAAAGAAGTATGCGGTAATTCCGATTCTTTTCGTAGTCGAAAAGTGCCAGAGGAAGCTCTGTGTTATGTTTTAATTTAATTGGATAAGCTCCAACATCTCTCCCTTTTCTATCAATTAAAAACAGTTTGTTCTTCGTGTTAAATAAGAGTTGTAGTTTTTTGTTTTTAAACAGATCTATTTGCTGAACAGGCCCAATAACAGCCTCTTCTAATTTTCTTTTCCAAAGAATTTCCCCTTCCGTAGAAATTAAGTAGAGATTTAGGTTTTTATCCTGAACAACGAATTCTTGTTTTTGGTTGTAATGATTTTTTACCAGGCTAATTTCTGATAGAATAGGTGCTTTTAATTGTCTGGCCCAAATGGCTCTGGTTTGATCTGCCTGAGATGGGTCGAAATGTAAATATGCGTTTGAGTAACAATTAGAACCATCGGCAGTAAATTGAATGGCAAATGCTCTGAATGGATGTAAAGCTTCAGCATATTGGTTCATAAAACCGGCCAGACCTTCTTGAAGGTAATGGTCAGCGAGTTGGATTGCCGACGGATTTTGAAGGTAAATTACATAGTTTGAACTATGGTTGAGCTCCTCCATGCAGTTTTGAAGCTCTTGAGAATTTTCTAAAGACCTGTCTGCCTTAAAGTCGTTAATTAAATTTTTAAGTAAGGCCAGATCCTCTGTTAGCACAAGTTGTTCTTTAAGAATGCAGGCATATTCAAAATCACCGCTTTTATTGGAGTTGCATAAATTAGCAAAGTATTTCAGCTGCTCCCATTTAAACACTTTTTCCTGTCTGTATTCAAAAATGGAATCTGCTTGTGCGTTTATGTAATTCTCCACATCGGCACTGTTTGCTATGTGGATCACAAACCCCGAATTTAGCTTGTTGCTGTTTTCTGCTAAAAACCAGGTGATCTCACTATCTATCCAGGTTTCAAATTCATTTTTATGCTCTTGTTTTAATGGGATCAGTTTTTTATCGTAATTATTTTTTTGGTGATTCTGTGTCAGGGCATTTATTTGTTTGCGTTGATATTGTTTGAAGTTTTCAAAGGATTTACTCGTAAAGAGTGCTGTATTTTTTGGCAGTACCGAGGGAGCGATCAAAGCATGCCCGTTGTTACCTTTAAAAAAAGTTAGCTCCTGAGCCAGTGAATCATGACTTAGACTTATGCCGCTTAGGAGTACGCCGTTTTTAAGCAAGTCTACGTCCCATTGAAACCATTCTGCCTGAGCTTGTGTGTTTGACGCTTGCTTAAGAAGCACTGTACTAATTTTATCGAAATTTTTACTATTGATAAACAGGTTGAAATCTTCTTTTTTGTTGGATGAGTTGTAAATGCTTTGAAAAGATCTGTTAGAGCTTAGGTTATTCGGTGTTTTTAATTGCCTGATTGCATCTTCAACGAGTATTTTTTCCGGACTCACTAATAACAGACCTTTGTGAATTGAATAGAATACTCGCTCGGTTTCAATATGAACTTCTATGATGGTAGCATTACTGTAGGGGTGTTCTTTTGTGTCTGAAAAACTTTTTAAACCTATTTCGAGTAATTGTAATTTTTGTTCCTGATTTTCTGTAGCACTTATTGCCAGCCAGTTAAAAGATTGTGCACCTGTTAAGTGTAGAGATATGAATAATGGATTTATGCTTGTTAAGTGCGAAGCGTATGTAGCAAGACCGGAGTCTATGCTTAATAGTGTTTCTTGATTAGCCCCTACAGAAGTCTCAGCACTCAAAAGTTCCCATAAAGCATTCCGTGAAAGCTCTTTTAAACTTTTAGATAGATCATTGGTTTCAAGAATTAATGCTGCGTCGACAGGAATGGCGTGTATGGAATCACTTTTTTGTCGCTCCTCTTGTTGACATGCAAAAAAGGTAATAATGATAAGTAGTAGAAATAGTGCCCTTTGCATAGTTTTATTTTAAGCTTATCAAAAATAGAAATATTATTAAAAGTCCAGGCTTAATTGTTCGGGAAGTAGTCTAAAACTTCGTCGGTGATTTGAGTTTACCCCAAATTCTTTAATGGCTGCCCTATGTGCTTGTGTAGGATAGCCCTTATTTTTCTTCCATAGATATTGTGGGTGTTCCTCGTGGAGTTTTTCCATAATATCATCCCGGTAAGTTTTCGCTAAGACAGAGGCCGCTGCGATGTTTAAATATTTCCCATCGCCTTTAATGATGCAGTGATGCTCTGTTTCCCCGTATTTTTTAAATCGATTTCCATCTACTAAAATACTGTCGAAAGGTTTTTGGATCTGGTCTAAGGCTCTGTGCATTGCCAAAAAAGAGGCATTTAAAATATTGATCTCATCAATTTCCTTATGGTTTACAATTCCAACAGCATAAGCCAGTGCCTGTTCTTTGATTACAGTTCTTAGATGAATTCTCTTTTTTTCGCTTAGTTGTTTTGAGTCGTTTAGCAGCGAGTGTTTAAAGTCTTTAGGTAAAATTACTGCTGCCGCAACAACAGGGCCGGCAAGACAACCTCTTCCTGCTTCGTCGCAGCCCACCTCAATTTTGCTTTTATTTAGAAAAGAAGCTAACATTCCTTAAGTACTTTTTCTACACTTTCCCATAAAGCTTTGGCCGTAGTATTCCAATTAAAGTGTTGAGAATGGATCTGTCCCCTTGCAGAAAGTTCTGATCTTAATTCACTATTAGCATTTAGTGTGATCATGGCATTCGTTATTTCGTTTATCTCGAACGGGTTAACCAGAAAAGCAGCATCGCCTGCAACTTCGGGCATTGCCGTGCAGTTTGAAGTGATCACTGGACAGGCACACCTCATAGCCTCAATGATCGGAATGCCAAAGCCTTCGAAATAAGGAACAAAACAAAAAGCCAGTGCTGAAGCGTAAAGTTGGTTAAGCTCTTCAGGGCTTTTTCTTCCGGTGAAAATGACATCTTTTTTGTGTTCTAAATTTTCGAAGCTGATTTTAAGGTCTTTATTCCACCACATTTTAGCTCCAACAATAAGAAGTTTGTTAGTTGATTTGGTGCTTGATTTAAATTGATCAAACGCCAGTAAAAGCCTTGAAATGTTCTTCCTTGGGTGAAGGGCGCCTACAAATAAGAAGTAGTCTTTGCCTTCGCTGTATTTTTTTCGAACAGCAATTTGTTCTTGTAAGCCTATGGGGTGGAAGTTTGAGTTCACACCATTTAAGCTGACGTCTATTTTTGATTCTTCGATATGATATGTGTTGCAAATATCCTTTTTAGAATAATTTGAAACGGTGACTATTCGAGCTGCTTTTTGAGCATATTTTTTAAAAAAATGATTGTAAAATATCCGATGATTGTATTTTAGATCTTTGGGGTGATGTTTAAAGTTTATGTCGTGAATGATAGCTATTGAAGGAATGTCGCTGGCAAGTGATAAAAATCCGTCAGGAGAAAGAAATACATCAGCTTTGATTTTCTTAAGGACTTTTGGAATGCGTAGTTCAAACCAAATGTACCATAAGATCGGGTGTCTTGTGGGAGGGTTGACGACCACGGCATGAACATTTTTTTCAAAGATAAATTCCTTGGAATAAGGTCTATCAAATAAAAAGTAAAACTCGTGTTCCGGATGTGCTTTTACTATTCTCGAAAGCGTTTCAAAGGTGTACCACCCTATGCCTTCAAGCTTATCTTTTAACAGGAGACGTGTGTTAACCGCAATTCTCATAAAGGCGAAGATATGCTTTTAGACTGAATGTAATTAATCGATAAAAAAGTAATTACCTTTGAAGAGGTCAAATTAAAATGAGATTTTTGTCGTTATATTCTGAAACCCTAATTTTAATGCTCGCAAAGCTAAAGAGTAAATTTATAAAAGATGTGCAACTTAAGGAACTACTTTCGGGTAGCGCGGTTGTTCTTGCGTTTAAAATATTAGGAGCCTTCTCTTCGTATGTTTTTTTCTATTTGTTAGCTCAGAATTGGGGTGCAAAGGGTGTAGGATTGTTTAGTTTGAGCGTTACAATTTTGAGTGTTTTTGTCATGCTTTCTAAGTTGGGCTTAGATGGCCTTATTGTAAGACAAATCCCCGAATATAAAGCTCAAGGAAGAACAGGAGAGGAACGCAATATTTATGGGAATTTAATGCGGGTAGTTCTGGTGTTTTCAATGCTGATATCTATTGGTGTTTATTTTTTAGCAGAACCTTTGGCGCTTTTGTTTCTAAATGAGCAGCTTGTACTCTGTTTTCAAATTGTAGCTTTTGCCATTATTCCTTCAGTTGTATTAAGCATGAATGCAGAGAGTTTAAGGGGCTTACAACACATGCGATATTTTTCGTATTTACAAAATGGCTCTGTCATGCTGCTGTCAGTATTGTTGTTGTTATTATTAAGCTCTGTATTCGATAAAGGTATGGCAACACCTATCTATATTTATCTTCTTTCTATTAGTGTTTTGGCGATACTTAGTTTTTTTATGTTGAAAACTAAATGGCCAAAATCCAATGGAAGACGAAGTTCAATTGAACTTAGAAAAACACTTAAAATGTCTATTCCAATGCTCGTGTCGGGTACCGTGTTTATGATTATGAATTGGACAGATGTATTAATGTTAGGTTTCTTTAGTACCGAAGATCAGGTTGGGATTTATAATTTATGCTTTAAACTGGCATCGATAATTACCTTTGCTCAGTTTGCCATAAATAGTTACGCAGCACCCCGAATTTCAAGCTATTACCACTCAAAAGAAAAATTAAAATTAAAGGCATTAATTCAAAAAATTGCCTGGTTAAATTTTGTTATATCCATACCTTTTTTTGTGATATTATTGTTTTTTGGTAAACAAATATTGCCTTTGTTTGGGGCTGAATTTACGAATGGGATTACGGTTTTAATACTTTTAGCTATAGGACAATTAGTGAATGCACTTTCGGGTCCGGTTTTATATATTTTAAATATGACAGGCAAAGAAAAAGTGTCGAGGAACATTGTTGTAATTGCAGCATTTTTAAATATTGTGTTGAATTATATTTTAATTCCTGTGTATGGAATAATAGGAGCCGCCCTGGCTGCAACGATTTCTATGTTTGTGTGGAATGTAACTTCATTAGTCTATATTTATAGAAACTACGGACTTTTAACGGTTGTATATTTTAGTACAAAGTAAATGAGAAAGGCAAATTTCTTTTTGGTAGGAGCTGCAAAGTCCGGGACAACCTCTGTGTACGATTTTTTAAATCGGCATCCGCAGGCTTTTATGAGTCCTGTAAAAGAGCCAAACTACTTTTCTACTGATATTCGTATTGAAGATTTTAGTGACACTTACAGAATAACAACCTTTTTGGATACTGATACTTATTTCTCTTCTCCTGTTTTAAAACCATTACAACTGACTTTTGTTAGAGCTAAAGAACACTATTCGCGTTTGTTTGAGAAAGTTGTTGACGAGCGGTTGATTGGGGAGTGCAGCACCTCCTATTTATTTTCTGAAAATGCTGCTGAAGAGATCTATAGTTATAATCCGGAGGCTAAGATTGTCATCGTAATTCGGAATCCCATTCAAAGAGCTTATTCTCATTATTTGATGGCTTTGAAATATGGTTTTACCAATAAAGACTTTTTATCAGCCGTAAAGAAGGATGAAAGAAAAGAATTGAAAGCGTGGGGCTGTTCAGAGCTTTTTATAGAACTGGGCTTGTATTCCAAACAAATTGAAAGATATTTTAATGTTTTTGGAAGAGCCAATGTACAGGTCATGTTTATGGAGGATATGTGTAATAAGCCTCAAAGTTTTTATGATACACTATGTAATTTTTCGGGGATAGAAAAATTAGATATTCAGGCAGAGGGTCTAAAAAGTAATTCTGCATTAATTCCAAAATTCCCTTTGATAAATAAGTTTTTGGTAACTACGGGTGTAAAGAAAGTAGTAAAGCAATTTTCACCAAATATCTTCGTTAAGTTTCTCAAATCATTGGTGTTTAATTCTAAAGTGCCTGTGATGACTGAACAAGAAAAAAGTTACTTGAAAAGGTGTTATGAAGAGGAGGTCAAAGCTTTGTCTGTCTTGTTAAATAAAGATCTTAAACATTGGCTTTTATAGTTGTTGTATATTTGGCTGAAATTAATAAACCCAATTATGAGTAAAGAATCCCTATCTAATTCAGGAAATATAATTTTAGATATCTATAAGTGGCGTAAACCCTTAGTGGTTTTCACTTTAATTGCTTCTGTTTTAGGAGCGATTGTTTCATTACCGATAATTACAACTCCTAAGTTTAAATCTACGGCAGTTATTTATCCAACAACAACAAATTCTATTTCTCAGGCATTACTGGTTGAGCATAATCCATATCGTAAGGATGTTTTAGAGTTTGGAGAAGAGTTGGAAGCGGAGCGGTTACTTCAAATATTAAATTCTGATGAAATGCGAAATCGCATTATTGAGGAGTATAATTTGTTTGAACACTATGAAATAAACCCTGAGGCAGAATATGCTAACACATGGATGAATTTAGCTTTTGATGAGCACTTTAGTTTTAAGCGCACCGAGTTAATGTCGATAAAAATTGAAGTTTTGGATGAAGATCCTAAGCTTGCTTCCATGATGTCTAATCGTGTGGTTGATTTGATTGATGTGGTAGTGAAACGTGTAAAAAGAGAACGTGCCGAGCAGGCAGTGGTCATCTTAGAACGAAGAGATGAGGAGTTGTCTACTCGATTATTTTCAATTCACGATTCATTAGAAGTGTTGCGTTCTCATGGAGTGCTTGATGTTTCATTACAGGCTGAAAGATTAACAGAGTACTATGCACAGGCATTGTCGAAAGGAAATACTGCAGGTGCGCTGGCATTAAAAAAAGAATTTAGTAACCTGGCTCAATATGGAGGGGCTTATTATCGATTGTTTGAAGAGTTAGAATTGGTGCAAGAGCAATTGGAAATTATCAGACTTGAAAAAGAAAATATTCGTATTGAACTTGATGCAGAGCTTACAAATAGATTCGTGATCAATAGAGCTGTTCCTGCCGATAAGAAAGCTTACCCGATAAGGTGGCTTATTGTTGTATTGTCCGGTATGGCAACTTTTGTGATGACTTTAGTGCTTTTGTATATTCGTCAGACTCTATCATCCGCAAACCTTGCTTAAGAAGTATAGCTTATATATTGTCCCTGTATTAATTCTTCTTTTTGTTGTTGCAAACTCGTATTTAATTTCTGAAGAAAAGTATTGGGGGCTTTTTATTCCCTTTTTGATTGCCATCATAGCCATGGCCGTTTTAAGAGTTGATTTACTGTTGACTTTAGTAGCCTTCTTAACTCCTTTGTCTACCAGCTTAAAGGAGTTGGGTATTTATAACCCTATTGGTGTTGAAATGGCTTTACCTACAGAACCCTTGCTTTTTGGCTTGATGATTATTGCCTGGGTAAAGATGTTTAGCGATAAAGAGCTTTTTAAAGGATTGTACAAGCACCCTGTTTCTATTGTTATTGGACTTTATTTGGTGTGGCTTTTAATAACAAGCATTAGCAGTTCAATGCCTTTGGTTTCGCTTAAATTATTTATCACAAGGTTGTGGTTTATCAGTAGTTTTTATGTGCTGGGTTTTGCCTGGTTTCAGGACAAGGCAAATGTGCATCGTTTTGCGAAAGCTTATTTGTCAGGACTTTCTCTGGTTGTCGTATACACAATTATTCATCATGCTACAAAAGGCTTTGAGCACGAAGCAGCTCATTGGGTGATGTCTCCATTTTTTAAAGATCACACCTCTTATGGGATGACTTTAGCGCTTTTATTACCCTTTGCTTTTTATATGCGAAAATGGATGAGTAAAGGGAGTCTGAAGTTGTTGTTTACTTCTGTTCTGATCTTGTTAATCGTTGCCATAGTTTTATCTTATACAAGGGCGGCATGGCTAAGTCTTATTGCTGCAATCTGTGTGTATGTAGTTATGAAATTCCGGATTCGGTTTTCACTATTACTTACACTAGCTACTTTTTTTATAGGCTTTGTTTTAATTTTTCAAACGGATATTTTAATGGCGCTCGAGAAGAATAGTCAGGATTCTTCAGATAGTTTTACGGAGCACATAGAATCTATGTCTAATGTAAGTACTGATGCTTCAAATTTAGAGCGAATAAACAGATGGAAGTCCGCACTTCGACTTTTTGAAGAACGACCCCATTTGGGATGGGGGGCAGGAACCTATCAGTTTAATTATGCACCCTATCAAAATTATTATGAGAAGACCATAATTAGTACTAATGCAGGCAATATGGGTAATGCACATAGTGAATATTTAAGTGCTTTAGCAGAAACGGGTTGGCCGGGTTTACTCATTATTTTAATTCTTATTGCAACAATTTTTACCAAGGCCATTGTGTTGTATCATAAATTAGATGACAAACAAGAACAATGGATGCTGATGGCGTGTATTTTAGGCTTAGTGACTTATTTTACACATGCGGTCTTAAATAATTTCCTCGATATGGATAAGGCTTCGGTGCCCATTTGGGCTTTTGTGGCAATTATTGTGGTGTTAGATTTAAAGCATTCACAAAGAAAAATAGAAGCGTAAAAAAAGAGGACTTCATGAAGTCCTCTTTTTTATGAATTCTAATACCAATTTATGATTTTACCCGCTCTTGATAAGCACCTTTTACGGTGTCAATTTTAATTTTATCACCTTCGTTGATGAACAGCGGTACGTTTACATTTGCGCCTGTTTCTACTGTGGCAGGTTTTGTAGCGTTCGTAGCTGTATTTCCTTTTTCACCCGGTTCGGTATAAGTAACTTCTAAAATTACGGATGATGGCACATCACATGTAAGTGGGTTTTCCTCGTCTGCATCGAATACCACTTCAACGATTTCACCTTCTTTCATAAATTCGTAACCGCCAACTATGGTTTTCTCTAAGAATATCTGCTCGAATGTATCTGTATTCATAAAGTGAAAGCCACTATCTTCAGCGTATAAATACTGGTATTTTCTAGTTTCCACTCTTACAGCCTCGATCTTAGCTCCTGAAGGGAAGGTGTTATCTAACACTTTTCCGCTTGTTAAGCTTCTCAATTTTGTTCTAACGAAAGCCGGTCCTTTTCCAGGTTTAACGTGAAGAAATTCGATGATCTTAAATAAGTCGTGATTGTGTTTGATGCACAATCCATTTTTGATATCTGATGTACTTGCCATGATCTTGGGTTTAGGATTTCAAGGTATTAATTTTTTATGAGATGGAACTCTTAATAAAGTCTTCCATATTAAGGCTGTGTTCACAGAAAAAGAATTCGTCTGGAATGTTATTGGAACATACGATGACGAGTTTGTCTTTAGTATATTTTGTTGCCAGATCTTTGTACCATTCAATTCCTTTTTTGTCGAGGTTAGAACAGGGTTCGTCTAAAAGTATAATTGATACATCGCTCAGCCAGGCAAGTGCTAATTTTAATCTTTGTTTCATTCCTGAAGAAAAGTTTTTTATTTGCTTGTTTCTTGATTCCTCCAAATAAGCAATTTTAATTAAATCGTTTTTAGAGATGCCATCTCTTAAAGGTTTGAATTTGATGTAAAATTCAACAAATTCATTAAGGTACATCTCCTCAATTAATTCAAAATAGGGAGCTGTGAAAGCGATGTGTTTAGGCCAGTTTTCAATAAATATGTCTTCAGAGTTTAGGATGAGTTTTTGCTCTCCTTCACTTGCGCTTAAATAACCGGAAATAAGTTTGAGTAAAGTAGATTTACCTGAACCGTTAGATCCTTTTATGACATAGGTTCCTGGGATTTCAAATTGATAATTAACATTTCGAAATACCCAGTCTTTTTTAAACTTTTTAGCAATATTTATAAGGTTTAAAGACACTTATTTGGAAAAATAACCTTTCATGATACCTCGTTGTGAAGAACGAATGAAGCTTGTAATTTCATCTCTTTCTTTGCTCGCAGGGAAATCAGTATCTATAACTTCCATTGCTTGAGAAATGTTATTCTCTGTTTGGAATAATTGACGATAGATATTTTGAATTTCGGCAATTTTTTCAGGAGTAAAACCGCGTCTACGCAGTCCTATAGAATTAATTCCCATAAATGATACGGGTTCTTTTGCCGCCTTTACATATGGTGGAATGTCTTTACGTACCAATGCTCCACCTGAGACCATAGCATGAGCCCCAATTGTTACAAATTGGTGTACTGCAGAGAGACCTCCAAGTATGGCATAATCACCAAGGGTTACGTGTCCGCCAATAGCAACATTGTTTACGATGATACAGTAATTTCCAATTACACAGTCGTGTGCCACATGAGAATATGCCATTAACAGGCAGTTATTACCAACAACAGTTTTTCCCGAAGCATTTGTACCTCTATTAATGGTAACACATTCTCTTATTGTTGTGTTGTCACCGATAATTACCAGACTGTCTTCACCACCAAATTTTAGATCTTGAGGTATAGCCGAAATTACAGCACCCGGAAAAATTCTACAATTTTTACCAATGCGAGCACCTTCCATAATGGTTACGCTCGAGCCAATCCAGGTACCTTCTCCAATTTCAACATTTTTGTTGATGGTGGCAAAAGGCTCGATGACTACGTTTTGTGCAATTTTAGCTTCGGGGTGTATGTATGCAAGGGGTTGATTCATCTCAGTTTTTTTTAGCAATTTGAGCCATCATTTCTCCTTCCATGACAATCTTAGTGCCAACAAAAGCACGGCCATACATATGGCATATACCTCTTCTAATTGGGCTGACCAACTCTAGTTCAAAGATTAAAGTATCTCCGGGTAGAACTTTGTGTTTAAACTTTACTTTATCAATTTTCATAAAGTAAGTTAAGTAGTTTTCCGGGTCGGGAACCGTGTTTAAAACAAGAATGCCTCCAACTTGTGCCATAGCTTCAACTTGAAGTACCCCGGGCATTACCGGTGCTCCCGGAAAATGCCCGTTGAAAAAATCCTCATTCATGGTTACATTCTTTAAACCGACAACCCTGCTGTCACTTAGTTCAAGAATTTTGTCTACCAGTAAGAATGGTGGACGATGTGGAAGTGTATCCATAATTTGATGGATATCCATAACAGGCACCACGTTTGGATCGTAATGTGGAGGCTGATTTCTCTGTTTTTTTATTACTTCTTTCATAATCTTTGCAAATGTTGTATTTGGTCCATGACCAGATTTGTGAGCAATAATTTTTCCTTTTATTGGAGTGCCGATGAGCATTAAATCTCCAATAACGTCGAGTAGTTTATGTCTTGCCGCCTCGTTTGGGTAGTGAAGGGCTAAGTTGTTTAGGTAGCCGTCTTTACAAACACCTATAGTTTCTTTATTGAATAGCGTAGCAAGTCTTTCGAGTTCTTTTTCCACTACAACTTTTTCTACATAAACGATTGCATTACTTAAATCGCCACCTTTTATGAGACCGTGTTGTAAAAGTAATTCGAGTTCATGTAAAAAACAAAAAGTTCGTGCATCGGCAAATTCTGTTTCGAACTGATCGATTGTTTTAAGTTCGGCTTTTTGATTTCCTAAAACTTTGGATTTGTAATCAATTGTTACTGTAACACTGTACTCATCAGCCGGTAAAGCTTGAATTCTACTACCTGTTTCCGGGTCTTCGTAATTTATTTCTTCTGTAATTACAAAATACTTTCGAATGGCGTTTTGTGCCTGAGGAATAGCTTTTTTTAAACATTTAATAAATTCTATCGAGCTACCGTCTAAAATTGGAGGTTCTTCTCCATTGAGTTCAATTAACAGGTTGTCTATTTTTAAACCTGCACATGCAGCCAGAACATGTTCTATGGTTTGGAGTTTAATTCCTTTTTTGTTGAGGGTAGTCCCCCTGTCGGTTTCGCTAACGTATCTTGCGTCTGCCTTGATAAGAGGCTGCCCCTCAAGGTCTATTCGTTTAAAACAGATCCCATGATCTATAGGAGCCGGTTTAAAGGTTAGAGTTGCTTCATTCCCAGTATGTAAACCTATACCGCTGATGCTTATTTCATTCTTTATACTGTGTTGTTGTTCCATTTATTTTTTGGTAAGCTGTTTTTCTAATTCATCAATTCTTTTGGCCCATTTTGGTAATTGGCGGAAGTAAATGTATGAACGTTGGAAGTCTTTTAAATTAAAAGCAAGTGGCCCTTGTAAAATTTCACCATCCTCTTTTACGTCTTTTGCTATACCTGTTTTGCCGGCAATTTTAACGTTGTTTGCTATCGATAGATGCCCTGCTATGGCAACTTGTCCTCCAATCATGCAATTTTCACCGATTTTACTTGATCCTGCGATTGCAGTATGTGAAGCAATAACAGTATTTCCCCCAATCTCCACATTGTGTGCTACCTGGATCATATTGTCAAGTTTCACGCCTTTGTGTATCATTGTGGAGCCCATAGTGGCCCTGTCAATACAAGTATTTGCACCAATTTCTACACCCTCTTTGATGTGTACATTTCCAATTTGAGGGATTTTGTCGTACGAGTTTCCGGTGTTAGGAGCAAAGCCAAATCCATCGGATCCTATGATTACTCCTGCATGTATTGTGCTGTTTTTTTCGATCTTGCAATTGTGATATACTTTTACTCCGGAATAAAGAGTGCAGTTATCATCAATTTTTACATGGTCTCCGATATAACACTGTGGATAAATTTTTACGTTCTTTCCTATTTGAACGTTTTTGCCAATATAAGCGAAAGCACCTATATAAGCATTTTCACCAATTGCCGCAGTTTCGTGGATGGAACATGGTTGTTCAATACCCGCTTTTTTCTTTTGCATATCTTCAACGATGCGAAGTAGTTGAGCAAAAGAAGCATAAGCATCTTCAACTTTGATTAGCGTTGTGTTAACTTTTTTCTCCGGAACAAAACTTTTATTTACAATGACCGCAGAGGATTTTGTTTGATATAGGTATTCGTTATATTTCGGATTTGACAGAAAAGATAGAGAATGTGCACATCCTTCTTCTATTTTAGTAAGTTGATTAAGTATAACATTCGGGTCGCCATCAATCACCCCATTTAGCATTTCTGCTATTTGATTTACTGTAAATTTCATAAGTTGCTAAAGTACAAATTTTCTAGACTACACAGTTTTTTGGATAACACAGAAAGTGTTTTGTGACAGTTTGTGCTAAAACAGATATATTTAATTGGTCTGCAGCTTCGGCAATGTCAATAATGTCACCATTTTTATATAGTAAATTGATTTTATCTTTTTTAGGGTTGTAGGCTTTGTTATCTATTTTGTTGGTAAAGACTAAATGTTGACAGTTTTCTGGTTTAATGTTGTATCGTTTGATTGCTTTGGTCTTAATTTTTTCAACGTAGGATGGGTCGAATTCGGTATCCTGAAGTTCAATTTTTAGTAGTTTTCTTTGAATGATCTTTTGACTTAGGATAGATAAAATTTTGTCAGGGTGTTTCGTCCATTCTTTAATGGAAGTCATAATGTCGAAGTCGTCTAACTCACAGAATAAGGCTAAAAGTTCCGGGTTTTTATTAAAATCTTCGAGTGTATGATTGTTTTCTAAGAATTCCCTTAATGCTGAAGTGCAAAATAAATTAACACCTTCGTTTGTTAAAGTTTTAGCTCTTTTTAAAACTTCAACCAGGGTGAATTCAGCAGACAAGACGGCTTTATGGAGGTATACTTGCCAGTACATTAGCCTGCGTGCAATAATAAATTTTTCTATAGAATAAATGGCTTTGGCATCTACCACTAATTCTCCATGACTCACATTTAGCATACTTATTATTCGGTCAGAATTGATAATACCTTCTGAAACACCGGAATAAAAACTGTCTCTTTTTAGATAGTCGAGCCTGTCTACATCCAGTTGACTTGATATCAATTGATGTAAAAATTTTTTTGGATACTTGTTTTGGAATATTTGAATAGCTAATGACAATTTTCCGTCAAATTCATCGTTTAGCTTATTCATAATCATCATAGAGATATGTTCATGGTTAATACCGTGGACGATACTATGTTCTAATGCATGTGAAAATGGACCATGACCTACGTCGTGAAGAAGAATAGCAATTAAAACGGCTTGTTCTTCATCTTTAGTAATTTCATGCCCTTTGTCCTGAAGGGTTTTGATAGCGATTTGCATAAGATGCATTGCGCCAAGTGCATGATGAAAACGGGTGTGGTAGGCTCCCGGATATACCAAATAGGTTAGCCCCAGCTGAGTTATACGACGTAATCGTTGGAAATATGGGTGTTCAATAAGGTCAAAAAACAATTCGTTAGGAATGTTTGTAAATCCATATATTGGGTCGTTAAGAATTTTTCTTTTATTGGCAGTTTTGACCTTCAATTGTTTTAAATTTAGTCGGATTAGTCGAAA
>Ga0207964_1000191_pt1 | contig 20075 bp, 10 predicted proteins | sample Knorr_S23_td_250_FD_185608 | JGI IMG/M metagenome (GOLD analysis project Ga0207964, IMG submission 185608) | Marine microbial communities from Southern Atlantic Ocean transect - Knorr_S23_td_250_ad_251m_LV_A (SPAdes) (version 2) | ecosystem: Environmental > Aquatic > Marine > Oceanic | place...
GTTTGTTATTAAAAAGCTCAGCAATAACTGGGACAGCATCGTTCCAATTGACATTAATAAAGAGCTTAATTTAGATAATTTCTTCTTTATTTTCGACATGCATAAACTTGACATACAAGAAGAGGAATCATTGGAATATTACTTTGAAGTTTATGACAATGATGCGGTAAATGGATCTAAAAAAAGTCAAAGCAGAACGTTTGAATTTAAAGCTCCAAGTATCGAAGAGCTCCAGGAGCAACAGGCGGAAAAAACAGATGCGATAAAAAAACAACTGGAAAATAATGTTGAATTGGCCAAAGAACTACAGGATGAGTTTGAAGAACTTCGTATGAAGTTGTTAGACAAAGAAGCGTTGAGTTGGGAGGATAAGCAGCAAGTAAAAGAGATCCTTGAAAAGCAGAAAAATTTAGAAAAAAATATTGAGCAGATTTCTCAAAAAAATAAAGAGAAAAATGCAATGATGAACGAGTTCACAGAACAGGACAAACGCATCTTAGAAAAGCAAAAACAACTCGAAGAATTAATGGATGAGTTGATGTCAGATGAAATGCGGGAACTTTTTGATGAGATGGACAAACTCATGGAAGAGATGAACACCGATGAGTGGATGGAGAAGCTGGAAGAACTCCAAATGAGTCATGAAGATCTCGAAAAAGAGTTGGATCGAAATTTAGAAATGCTAAAGAAGTTTGAGTTTGAACAATCCCTGGAAGAAAGCCTTAACAAACTTCAAGAGCTTAAAAATAAACAGGAAGATCTAAAAGAGGTAAACGACGAAAAAACAAAGTCACAGGAAGAGATCAGTGAAGAGCAAAAAGAACTTAAAGAGGCGTTTGAAAAACTTTCGGAGAAGTTGGACGACCTTCATCGACAAAATGAAGAATTAGAGCAAAAAGAACCGCTTGATTTTACGAAGGAGCTTCAGGAATCTATTCAACAACAGATGCAGGAAAGTCAAGAAAACTCTGAAAATAATAAGCGTAAAAAAACATCTCAATCTCAACAAAAGTCGCTTGACGAAATGGAGCAGTTGGTTCAAAAATTACAACAAGCGCAACAGCAATCCGGGGAAAAAGGACCTGCAGAAGACATGGATGCACTGCGTCAGATTCTTGAAAATTTAATAGACCTTTCCATAGAAGAAGAAGCTTTGTTAACTGATTTGTCAGAAACAAACAAAAATGATCCGGAATACGTCTCTCTCATACACTGGCAAAATAAGCTTGGCGATGATTCTAAAATTTTGGAAGATTCGCTTTATGCATTAAGTAGACGGCAGGTACAGATTAAGGCAACGATTAATAGAGAAATGAGCGCGATCAGCAATAACGTCCAAAAATCATTAGACCATATGTCTGAGCGCGAATCGAAGAAAGCGCTTACCAAACAACAATTGGTCATGACCTCTGCCAATAATCTGGCTTTAATGCTTAGTGATGTTTTACAGGCCATGCAGGAAGATTTGGGGAAAAAGACACAAGGTCAACAGCAATGTAATAAACCGGGATCCGGAAACCCTACCCCCGGCGATTTAAAGAAGATGCAGGAGCAATTGAAAAAACAGCTTGAGCATATGAAAAAAGGGAATGAGAAAGGGGAAAACCCCAAAGGCAAATCAGGACAGAGTAAAGGCTTAGCCAAAATGATGAAGCGACAGGAAATGATTCGACAACAGCTGGAAAAGATGGCCGAAAAAATGGAAGGATCTAAGAACGCCAATAGCGAAGGGTTACGTGATGCTATTGAGAAGATGGAAAAGACGGAGGAGGATATTGTAAATGATAATATTACTCAAGAAACACTTGATCGTCAACGTCAAATAATAGAACATTTACTTGAAGCTGAAAAAGCCGAACAGGAAAGGGATAAAGAGAAAAAGAGAGAAGCAAAAGAATCGCAGCAACTTCCACATCAGGTACAGGATCTTTTAGAAGAATACCAAAGAAATAAACTCAAACAAGTAGAATTACTCAAAACAATTCCGCCCAAGTTGAGACCGTATTACAAAGAGAAAGTTAAAGATTATTTTCAAAACATCGAGCAAAACTAATGGCGCAACCTCAAATTGAATTTCATTCGGAATGTGATTTTGAATTAAAAAATCAACAAGTGATTGTAAGCTGGATGAATACGATCTCAAAAGAAGAAGGCAAACATATTGGCGTTTTAAATTATATCTTTTGTGACGATGAATACCTTCATAAGATCAATGTTGAATTCTTAAATCATGATACGTATACAGACATCATCACCTTTGATTACTGCGTAGGTAATGAGCTTATTGGTGATATTTATGTAAGCGTTGAAAGAGTGAAAGAAAATGCTAAGGAATTTAGCGATTCCTTTGAAGAGGAGCTACACAGAGTCCTCGTACACGGCTTGCTTCACCTTTGCGGCTATAAAGATAAAAGTGAGGATGACGAAGCCTTCATGCGAAAAAAAGAGAATTATTACTTATCTTTGCGCGCTTAAAACGCTGACATTCAGAACGATAATAAGTAAGGCGTTATTGCGCTGATTTTCAACAACTTAAAAATGTTCCACGTGGAACTTTGCTTATGTTTCAAGGAGAATACGATGTGATTGTAGTAGGAGCGGGTCACGCTGGCTGTGAAGCTGCTGCTGCCGCTGCCAATTTGGGGGCTAAAACCTTGTTGGCTACCATGAATATGGATACTATTGCGCAGATGTCGTGTAATCCGGCTATGGGTGGGGTTGCTAAAGGTCAAATAGTACGGGAAATTGACGCCTTGGGCGGGTATTCGGCTTTGGTGACAGACGAAACCATGATTCAGTTTAAGATGTTGAATCAATCAAAAGGCCCAGCTATGTGGAGCCCGAGAGCTCAATCAGACCGCATGCTTTTTTCTAAAAAATGGCGCATGATTCTAGAAGGCCTGGACCACTTGGATTTTTGGCAGGAGATGATTGTTGGATTGTTAGTCGAAGATGGCGAAATAAAGGGGGTGCGAACCAGCTTAGGAATCGAATTTAAAGCTAAAAATGTGATTCTTACGAACGGGACTTTTCTTAATGGCTTGATTCATATTGGAGAGAAAAATTTTGGTGGAGGTCGGGCAGCCGAAAGAGCCTCTACAGGAATTACAGCCGAATTGGAAGCCCTAGGATTTGAATCGGGACGAATGAAAACCGGAACGCCTCCACGCGTCGACGGAAGAACCTTGGATTATTCTAAAATGGAAGAACAACCCGGAGATGATGAAGTGGTTGGGTTTTCGTACATGCCGACAAAGAAACCATCAGAACAAAGATCTTGCTATATTACCTATACTTCGGAAGAGGTGCATGACATCTTACGTACCGGCTTTGAAAAATCACCGATGTTTCAGGGCAGAATTCAAGGTTTAGGGCCCAGATATTGTCCATCTATTGAAGATAAAATCACACGATTTACTGATAAAAACAGACATCAGATCTTTGTGGAACCGGAAGGTTGGGAAACGTGTGAAGTTTATGTTAATGGTTTTTCTACTTCGCTTCCCGAAGATGTGCAAATGGAAGCGCTTCAAAAAATCCCCGGCTTTGAAAAGGCTAAAATGTTTCGACCCGGTTATGCTATAGAATATGACTACTTCCCTCCTACTCAATTACAGCATACCCTGGAAACAAAATTAGTAAAAGGCCTTTATTTTGCCGGACAGATCAATGGAACGACCGGTTATGAAGAGGCTGCTTGCCAAGGCTTAATGGCCGGAGTAAATGCAGCGCTTAGAAGTCAAGAAAAAGAACCATTTATACTAAGTAGGTCTGAAGCTTATATTGGCGTTTTAATAGACGATCTTATTACCAAAGGTACGGAAGAGCCGTACCGCATGTTTACGTCCAGAGCAGAGTACAGAATACTACTTCGGCAGGACAATGCTGATATTAGGCTTACGAAGAAAGGATATGAATTAGGTCTGGTAAAACAAGATCGATTGGATCGGCTTAATGCCAAATTGGCGTACGTAGAAAAACTAACAAAGTTCTTCACCACTACCTCTGCGATTCCCGAGGAAATGAACCCCGTTTTAGAGCGTCTGGGCTCTTCTAAAATCGCCCAAAAGATGAAGCTTATTAAAATCATGTCCAGACCGCAGGTTAACTTTAAAGCTATAGAGGCCATAGAATCTATCCAAAGTTTTTTAGACGAAAACGGAACGGATCTTGAAGCGATTGAGCAGGCGTTTATTCAAATAAAATACAGCGGCTATATTCATCGTGAAAAGGAAAATGCTGAAAAGATCACGCGTCTGGAAAACATTTCCATTCCGTCAGATTTTGAATACCGAAAACTGGCTTCGCTTTCTTCAGAAGCTAAACAAAAGTTGGAGGCGATTCAGCCTAAAACAATTGCTCATGCCGGAAGAATTTCCGGAGTGTCTCCTGCAGACATTTCTGTGTTACTTGTTTATATGGGACGATAGTTCCACGTGGAACTATCAAATGAAAAGAGGGCTGACCTTCTTTTTTGCCCAAAAGCTATTTTAATGCGTTTTAAGAGCCGAGCTAATGTTTTGAGGTGGAAACACCTTGGGCTCGTGCCAAAGCAGCTTTAGATTGCACGCCTGAAGCTCTTTTTTTTAAGAAATCTTTAGTTTATTCAACGATTAATTTTGATTGTTGAACCGTTCCATCTTTTGTGGTCATCTGTAAGAAATAAAGGCCTCTTTTCCAAGAAGAACAATTTATAACATGCTCATTTTCAGATGTTTGACATGATAAAACGTTAGAGCCAAGAATGTTAAAGACTTGAAAATGAGCATTTTTTACATTTTTCACAGAAAAAGAATTTGTTGCGGGATTGGGATAAACGCTTGTCTCATCTTCCAATTCAGACAAGCCGATTTCATATTCTGAGAAAGAAACATTGTCAACATAATATAAGGCATCTTCTTCGCCAGATGCTGCCGGATATAAATCGAGTGCAGCAAGTTTCGTGCTTGATGAAGGTGCCTGATTCATCGACCCTTCAGACCAAGTCCAACTAAATATAAAGTTTTCATCAAGAGTTAAGGAAGCCAGATTATTGTCGATATCAATATTAACTTTGACCTCAAACCATGAACCCACAGGATGATTAAAATTACTGTTTACAAACCCGCTCCCAACGGTCAAATACCCAAATCCTGTTTGAGAAAAATAAACCTGAACGGCCCAGTTTGATGCTTCAGAATCAAATTCATGAAGTAAGTTAAAGTAAGCACCATATCCCGATTCAATTCGCATCATATAGGATAAGACCCAATTGCCTGAAGTTTTGTTCCCTAGAGGTAGCACCACGTCTGTTGAGTCACCCGATTGAAGTTTAATGGAATTGTTTGAACTGTATGAATGTTCGTTATTAATGATCACGTCTTCATGCCCACCCGGGTTGTTGTTCCACGTGGTCCATAAGCCATTTGATTCTATGCCAAGATATTCGCCAACTTTATAGTTGTCAAAGTTATCGTAAATAGATTGAGACCAACAAATATTTGCGATTGACAAACATGAAATCAAGAATAGCTTTTTCATTTTTTTATAAGCGTTTAACTTAGACCAAGATAATAAAAAAGGCCGCTTTTTCAGACGGCCTTTTTACGATATATTCATATTAAAACAAGACCAAGACAGAAAGAAGTTATTTTACAATAAATTTTGTGCACTGTACAGAGCCGGACTGGTCGGTCATTTGCAAGAAATAAACACCGGGAACCCAGCTAGAACAATCAACAAACTGATGATTTGAAGAAAGGGTTTCTCTGTAAACCATAGATCCTAAAACAGAAACGATTTCACACGTTGTGCCTAAATTTTCAGTTTCAATAATTAGGTGATTAGACACCGGGTTTGGATACAAATTTACCGATTCACCCAACTCTTCTATTCCAATATTTGTTTGCTGAAAACTTACATCATCAATGTAAAATAAAGCCTCTTCTTCTTCAGGTGCTGCCGCCACCAGGTTGAGTGCGGCAATGGTTGAGTCTAAAGTGCTATTTGAGCCGAGACACCAGGCCCAGGGTCGGTCATTAATAGGAGTATCATTTATTGCAAAAAAAGCGGAAGCATCATCGACATCAATGTCTACTTTAACATTAAACCATTCTCCTGTAGGATGTGTAAACTTTTGCGTTATAGCTCCCGAAGCAGCCTTAAAAGTACCGGAACCTGTTTTAGAAAAATAAGCGTCAAAGGCCCAGTTTGATTCAACACCGGCAAATTCATGAAGCATATTAAAATAAGCCCCATATCCGGTCTCAATTCGCATCATGAAAGATAAGGTCCAATGACCTGTTCTTATGTTGCCAAAGGGCAAAAGAATGTCTGATGAATCTGACATAAATTTAACAGAATTGCTACCACTGTATGAAAATTCGTCGGTAACGTATGCGTCTTTTGATCCTCCGGGATTATTGTCCCAGGTTGTCCATAAATTATTTGACTGTGGGCAGAGGTAGTCGCCAACGGTGTATTCAACAAAATTATCTAAAAGAGATTGTGCCAAAGAAACATTTATGACTGATAAACAAGAAATAATAAATAATAGTTTTTTCATTTTATAAGATTTTAAATTGGTTGCAAATTTACATAAAAAAGAACAAAAACAAAAATATATATAGGTGTATGGCGAACTTTATTTTTGTCATTCTGAATGAATTGGCAAACCTTAGTATATACACAGGTTAATATCTTTTTCGGGTTTTTTGAACAGTAATAAACAATATCACTGTTACAATAAATAATAAAAAAACCACTCCAAAAAGGAGTGGTAAAAAGACGTGACCCTAAAAGTTAAATCTTCGAACTTTTTAGAAGATTTAAATAGGTTTATTTGAGTGATTTTAATTCTAAATTTCCCTCTTGAATTTTAATATTAGAGTTAATTAAATCTATATTTCTTATATTATGCGACAGAACCTAAGTGTCTGATTTAGCTACACATTATGAAATATTTAATTTTAACTTTAGCTCTTTTTAGTGGAGTCCTTTTACATGCTCAAAGCGTAAGAATTAATGAAGTTGTCTCGTCCAATTCTCTCTATATTGACGAAGATGGAGATACGCCAGATTGGATAGAACTTTACAATTATGGATCTCAAAATGTGAATCTTGAAAACTGGACTATTTCTGATGATGTAAACGAGTTATCAAAATGGAGCTTTCCCAATGTAACGATTCCTGCTAATGATTATTTACTCTTGTGGGCTTCAGACAAAGACCGCGATCAAATAATTTCAACAAGAACGCTGGTCAATCAAGGTGATTTGTATAAATATTTGATTCCAAGTTCCGAACCAAACTTAAATTGGACCAATTTAAATTTTAATGATTCGAATTGGGACAATGGTGCTTCTGGTTTTGGTTATGCAGATGGAGACGATGCTACCCTATTACCCAATGGAACCTTATCTGTATATCTGCGGAAAAATTTTAACGTCAGCAGTGTTGGGGAAGTAATTTCTTTAATTCTCGATATTGACTTTGACGATGCTTTTGTGGCTTACATCAATGGGGTTGAAGTAGCACGTGCCAATATCAATGGTGTACCGCCCTTCAATGCTCCTACAAATCAAGATCATGAAGCTCAAATGTATAGTGGAGGCCTCCCCGATCGCTTTATTATACCTGACTTTAGCTCGATTTTGGTTGAAGGAGAAAACGTTTTAGCTATTCAGGCTCACAATGTAAGCTCGTGGTCATCGGATTTTACAATCATCCCATTTTTGTCCGCAACTTTTTCATCAGCTAATCATTTAGGTGTTGAACCACCTGAGGTTTTAAACTTAAATAACAATCATTTTCATACAAATTTTAAAATTTCATCGAATTCTGAAACCCTAACGCTTTCAAATCATACAGGAAACATTATTGATCAATTATTGATTGAAGGATTGCCACCTAATGCATCTATTGGAGCATCAGCTACTTCTGGAAACATTGTTAACTACATTGAAACTACACCAGGTTATCAAAATTCTGCCGAAGAATTTTTAGGAACTGTTCAAAATGAGGTTGTTTTTTCTGAAAATGGCGGTTTTAAAGACGCACCTTTGAATCTTTCTCTTTCAGGAAATGATTTTTCTCAGGTTATTCGTTACACGACTGATGGAAGTTCCCCAACTTTATTGTCTCAAATCTATACATCTCCAATTCAAATTTCAACTAATGTTAGCGTCAGAGCTCAAATATTTTCTGATAATTATCTCCCCTCACCAGTTTTCACTGAGTCATACATCTTTGGTTCTAATCATGATATTGATGTTTTGCTGTTAAGTGTTGATCCGATTGATTTTTTTGATGAAGATTCTGGAATTTATGTGTTTGGTACCGAAGGAACTTTTGATACAGCGATTCCACATTTAGGTGCAAATTTCTGGGAAGATTGGGAGCGCCCAATTCACTTTTCATTTTATGAAAATGACAATGATGAGTTTGTTGAGTATAATGCAGGAGTGAAGATTTTTGGAGGCTGGAGTAGAAGTAATGGACAACGCTCACTTTCATTTTTTGCCAGAGGGAAATACGGAGATTCAAAATTTGAGCACACCTTTTTTGACAATTTAACCTACAACGAGTTTGAAGCGTTTACCATTAGAAATTCTGGTCAAGATTGGTTAAGATCCAGCATGAAGGATATCATGCTCACCAGCTTAATGCGTGGTTCAGAATTGGATTTTCAAGATCACAACCCTGTTGCCACATACATTAATGGAGCGTATTGGGGAATGTATAATATGCGTGAAAAGACGAACGAACATATGTTGGCCTCTAAACACAATGTTGATGCTGAAAGCATTACACTTTTGACTAATAATGCACAAGTTATAGAAGGGGGTAATGAAGAATACAACGAGCTAATCGCTTATATTGAAAACACAGATTTATCAGACGATTCTAATTTTGAATACATCAAAGACAGAGTTGATCTTAAAAATTATACACTTTACCAAGCAACGAATATATTTACAAACAATACGGATTGGCCCGGAAACAATATTAAATTTTGGAAACACCCGGACACCAAATGGCGCTGGATCATGTACGATACTGATTTTGGTTTCGGACCACCTTGGAATGTTTCCAACTATCACGAAAACACCCTTAGTTTTGCATTAAACCCTGATGGGCCAGGATGGCCTAACCCACCTTGGTCAACTTTATTGTTTAGAAAACTGATTACAAATGAAGGTTTTAGAAATCAGTTCATTAATCGCTATGCTGATGAATTAAATACCAGGTTTTTACCCAATAATGTGAGCAATCATATTGATCAAATATATTCAACGATTGAACCCGAAGTGCTTGCGCATTACACTCGATGGAAAGATGATTCTTCGTTAGGGTTTGAAATAACAGACATCAACGCACATGTTAATTATTATGTTGCTAACATGAAAAGTTTTGGAGTTAATAGGCATCCTATCGTTAAAGAACATATCAAGCAGCAATTTGATCTTCCAAACTTCCATCCACTTACTATTACAAATCCTGAAATCAGTAAAGGTTTTGTAGAGGTTAATGAAAATCTAAGTATTCAAGACGGCACATGGACTGGAGATTATTTTGAAACGGTACCTGTAAAGCTAACAGCAATTGCTGAGTTTGGATACGAATTTTCTCACTGGAGTGGCAATTTATTTTCCAACAGTGAAACCATTGAAGTATTGCTTACGGGATCTTTTGAAGTCAGTCCTAATTTCACGCCCATAGAAACAACGAATCCTCTTGTAATTAACGAGATCAATTACAAATCTATCGACACGTTTGATGCTGGTGACTGGATTGAACTTTATAACCCTAACACCTTTGCAATGGATGTCTCTAACTGGGAAATAAAAGATGACGACAATACGCATGTTTTTGTAATTCCTGAGGGAACAAAAATTGAAGGGGAAGACTATCTTGTGATTGTTAAAAATATATCTGATTTCAGATCTGTTTTACCGGGTATTCCGTATGTAGGTGAATTGGACTTCGGTTTTGGAAGCTCGGATGCTGTTAGGCTTTATGATCAAAATGGAATGTTACATGATATTGTAGACTATCAATCTGTAGCTCCCTGGTTAAGCTGTGCAGACGAAACAGGTTATACATTAGAATTAATTTCACCTGAGTTAGACAACGTGTTGCCAGAAAATTGGGCTTGTATCAACGTCAATGGAAGCCCTAATGCTGCAAACAATGACGGTTCTTGTCAGTATGCTTGCCCGTCCGGATGGGATGTAATCGTTACGGGTCAAAATCACTCTATCTTTGTTGATGGCCCATGGCTAGGTATTGATGGAAATTCATTGACTGATTGTTCTCTGCTAGGTGTTTTCTACGAAAATGACAACGAAGAATTGGTTTGTGCCGGTTACACTGAAATGGCATCAGGCACATCTCAGATTACAGTAATGGGAGATGATGCCTCTTCTGAAGCTTTAGAGGGCCTTTTTTCAGGACAAGAACTAGTATTTCATGTTTGGGATGCTTCAAGTTGTGAAGAGTATGCAGTAATACCAAACTTTACAAATGGTCCTGAAGTATTCACTCTTAATGGCGTTTCTTTTATAGGGTCTGTGCAAGCTGAGTTGTTTGGGCCTTCGGAACAGATGATTAGCCTCCCAATGGGGTGGTCTATGTTCTCTACGTATATGATCGCAGAAGATATGAATCTGGTGTCTGTACTATCTCCAATAGTTGATGGTGTAATCATCGTTAAGGACTTCAATGGAGATGCTTATTTAAGAGAGTGGAACTTTGATGGAATAGGAGATCTTCAAGTAGGTCAAGGATACCAGATAAAAACAAGTGCTGAAGTATCTTTAAAGCTAGTTGGAGATTACGCCTTCCCGGAGGATCATCCAATATCACTAACTCCAGGATGGAACTTGATAGGTTACTTAAAAGAGGAGCCATCTAATACAGCAGCAGTATTCTCAGAGATCAATGACTCAGGAAACTTAGTGATTGTTAAAGATTATACAGGATCTGCTTATCTTCCAGCATTAGAGTTTAACGGTATAGGTGATATGCAACCAGGTCAAGGATATCAGTTAAAGATCATAAATGAAGATGTACTGAACTACTTGCCAAATGACTAATCGTATAGATATGGACATGTGGGAGTAAAAAAATCTAAAAAAAGTATTGATAATCATTTTTTTAACAGAAAAAACCCCCACATTTCTGTGAGGTTTTTTTTGTGACCCCGGAGGGATTCGAACCCCCAACCGTCAGAGCCGAAATCTGATATTCTATCCAGTTGAACTACGGAGCCATTTGCAGCAAATATATTATTTTTACTTTCGATGCGTTCTATATTCGATTTAAATTTAGCAGATGAAAAAAATTGTTGTTTTCAGTGTATTTATGTGTTTTATACAATCTAATGCACAAAGCCTTAAAGTTGGTGAATGGCGAGACCATTTATCCTATAAAAGTGCCTATGATGTGTGTCGGGTAGACCATAAAATTTACACATCAACCGATAGGGCTCTCTTTGTTTACAATACAGAAGATAATAGTGTAGAAAGAATAAATACCCTTAATGGATTATCTGACACCGGAGTAAGCTGTATTGAAAGCGATGCTAACACTGTAATTATTGCTTATGAAAACGGAAATATTGATCTGATACAAGGGGTGAATACGCTTAATTTACCCGATATAAAAAGAGCATCTCTTATTGGTAGTAAAAGAATAAACCATATTGATGTAGTGAGTGAGTTTGCCTACTTGTCCTGTGGATTTGGAATAGTAGTTTTAGATTTGGAGAAACAAGAAATAAAAGACTCCTATTTTATTGGAGAGAATGGGGGGCATATGAACATACTTTCCACAAAACAGGTTCATAATTCAATATATGCAGCCACAGAAAGCGGTATTTACAGAGCAAATTTGGACCAACCTAATCTTGCTAATTTTGAAGTATGGGAAAAATTAAATTTCCATACACAATCAAGAGTTGATTTATTAGAATCGTTTAATGATTTGTTATTTGCCAATTTTCAGGGAGCAAGTTTCAACACAGACACACTTTACAGTTTTGATGGAAATAATTGGGAAGTTTTCAATCAGGGAAACTCTAACGTCTCGCTTAGCGTTTCAGGTCAACATTTTACTATTGCGCGGCGTTTTGGGGTCGTAGTATACGATCAACAGCTCAATCAGATTCGTCATTTATCAAGTAGTGTTTTTGATGAAGAAAAAACCGATTTTAGTGCTGGCTTATTTACAGAAGATGAAGAATATTGGATCGCAGACAGGCACAATGGCTTATTACACCACCGTCATGGATTTTCTGAATCGATACAACCAAGCGGACCCTTTCATTCAGATGTGGTGCAGATAAAAAATTTCGGAGACGAAATTTGGTTGGCACATGGAGCCAAAGATGAGAATTGGGATCCTGCCTGGGCTAAAAGGGAATTGTCAATTTTAAAGACTGACGATTGGTCATTGTCAAACGGTCTTATAGCGCAAGAATTTGGCGATGTTGTAGCTTTAAACCAAAATGCAGGAGTTACCTATGCCGCGAGCTGGCAAGATGGAATCGCAAAAATGAATGGAACAGAAATTGAAGTGATTTATAATGAGACGAATAGCTCTCTACAAAAAAGAGCCGTTTATGATGATTGGATGGAGATTGGCGATATTCAATTCGATCGTGAGGGAAATATGTGGTGCACAAATTCTCAAGTGTTTGAACCTTTGTCTGTTTTGTATTCAAACGGAGAATGGGCATCTTTTTCTTTAGGGAGTGGTGTTTCAGAATACCAGGATATTGCGAAAATGCTCATTGATCAAAACGATCAAAAGTGGATACAATTAAAAGATAATGGGATTGTTGTCTTTGATGAAAAACGATCTGGGCTTAACATTCGAAAACTTATGAGTGGTGAAAGTGCCGGGAACCTTGCTTCTGACCGGGTTTTTTCTTTCGCTGAGGATTTAAACGGTGAAATATGGGTAGGAACGGATAATGGTGTAAGCGTTTTTTATGATCCGGAAGACATTTTTGAAGGAGAAAATGCTTCAAAAATTATGGTTACTTTAGACGATCATAATACCTATTTATTAGATGGGCAGCAGGTAAATGATATTGAAATTGACGGAGCAAATAGAAAGTGGTTTGCCATGAACAACAGTGGGGTTATTGTAACCTCTGAAAATGGTACTGAGGAGAGACATCATTTTACATCAGAAAATAGTCCCTTGTTTTCTAATAAAGTCCTGGATATTGAAATTAATGATGTGACAGGGGAAGTTTTCTTTGCAACCGACAAAGGCCTGATCTCCTTCCGATCGGGAGCGACGAAAGGAAATGGTAATTTTTCTGAGGTATTGGTGTTTCCAAATCCGGTTAAACCGGATTATCAAGGATTAATAACCATTCAAGGATTGATTACTGATGCTGTGGTTAAAATTACCGACATCAGTGGGAATTTAATTTATGAGACGGTAGCCCTTGGAGGGCAAGCCGTTTGGGATGGAAAATCGTTTGAAGGAAAAAAAGCTCATACAGGCGTATACCTTATCTTTTGTTCCGATGAAGATGGAAATATGACCCAGGTTACGAAACTCTTATTTGTTAGAGGCTAATGCATCAATCCAGAGCCATAGTCATTCGTCAAATTAAGTATTCGGAAACGAGTCTTATATTAAAAATCTACACAGAAAAGGAAGGGTTACTCTCCTTTATCGCTAAGGGAGTTAGAGGAAAAAAGGGAAAACTTCGCTCTGCTCAATTCCAGGCACTCAACCTTTTAGACTTAAGTTACAAAGAAGCTAAAAAATCGCAGTTAAGATACATTGTTGACCTAAAGATATCAGAGCCCTTTACAGACTTGCTTTTTAATCCCATAAAACGCTCAATAGCCCTATTTATGGCAGAGCTTATTGAACAATGTATAAAAGAGGAAGAGCCTAACCCAGAACTTTTTAATTTCCTACACTCTTCTATTCATTGGCTCGATTTAAATCGTGGTAATTGCAGCCATTTTCATCTTTTGTTTATGATGAAATTTACGAAATACCTCGGTTTTTACCCGATGCTTGAAGGTCATCATCAAGAGGGTTATTTCGACTTGCAACAAGGCGTTTTTTCTACACAAAAACCGTTACATGCTTATTACATGGAATCTGAAGAGTTGAATGCCTGGAAAGAACTGATCAATTGTAAGCCGGAAACACTTGATCGCTTAATGTTTTCTAATACACTTAAAAGAAGATTGGTACAGGATTTGATGATTTATTATAAATTGCATTTGATTCATTTCAAAGAATTAAATTCGCATCATATTTTGCATACGGTATTTAATGATGAGTAAACTGGTTTACATAATTACCTTTTTGTCTTTTATCTCCGGCCTTGTTACGGCTCAGGAGCTTACAATTATTGACGAATTGGGAAGTCCGATTAGAGAAGTGCACCTTGTGAATAACGATGCAAGTGTTCATGCTTTTACCGATAAAAACGGACGAGTGGATTTAAATATCTTCACCGAAGATGATATGATCAACATCAATCATTCAGGATTTTTAAGTATTTCATTAAGTAAAAAGGAGATAGATGCTTTGGACAACCAAATCACATTAATTTTCGACTCAGAAACTATTGGAGAGGTAATCCTTTTAACACGCATCAGTGATGAAAATTTAAAAATTACAGCGGATCGAAGGGTAATTTTACACGCTAAAGAAATAGAGCGTTTAAATGCGCAAACGACAGCGGAGTTACTTGAAAAAAGAGCAGGAATTAATGTTCAAAAAAGTCTGATGGGTGGCGGAAGCCCCGTAATCAGGGGTTTTGAGGCCAACAGAGTATTATTGGTTGTTGACGGAGTGCGTTTAAATAATGCAATTTATAGAGGAGGGCATTTACAAAATATTATATCTGTAGATAACGCCTCTTTAGAACAAGTAGATATTATTTTTGGCCCTGGGAGCTCTGAATTTGGTAGTGATGCATTAGGGGGAATTATTCACATGCAAACGAAACGACCTAAATTTACTGAAAACCGAAAATTTTCTCACTCCTATAGAACCCGTTATGCCAGCGCCAATAAAGGGCTAAGTAATCATTATGACATGCAGTATACGGGGCCTGATTATGCTTTGTATACTTCTTTTTCTCATAGCGATTTCGACGATTTACGCATGGGGGCAAATCGCGCACACGGTTATGCAGATTGGGGTAAAGTACATCATTATGTTGAAGATGGAGAAGAAGTAGCGAATGAAAATCCAAATATTCAGAAAAATACGGGCTATTCTCAAACCGATATGATGCAAAAAATGATCTTCCAGTTGGATCCCAATTGGACGCTTACAGGGAATTTTCAATATTCCAATAGCACTGATATCCCTCGTTTTGATAAGCTCAATGATTATACTACTGTTGAATATGATCGTTTAAATAAACAAACGATTTTTGAAGGTTTAAAATATGCTACCTGGAATTATGGCCCACAAAAAAGATATTTTTCATCTATACAACTGGATCATTCTTTAAACGCTTTGTTGATGGATTTTGCACAGGTTATTTTTTCTTATCAGGATGTATACGAATCCAGACATGTTCAGAAACTCGATACAGAAGAACGAGTAGACCGGCATGAAAATGTTGATATTTATAGTATGAACGTGAATTTTAGAAAGCAAAATTTACATTACGGCATCGAGTATTATTACAATGATGTTAGTTCAAAAGCATTTCTTACAAATGATAGAGATGTTCATGCTCCGTACGCCCAAACTCGCTACCCTAATGGAGGGTCATCGATGAGTTCGTGGGCCGGGTATCTGTCTTACAGGAAAAAATTTAATGAACGATTCACATTAAATTCCGGGATTCGTTATACTCAAAATCACTTGGAAGCACGATTTCATAATACCCCTGACTGGAACCTTCCTTTCGAAAACATTTCATACAATTATCGGGCTTTAACCGGAAATTTAAGCCTTGTTTATCACCCAAATGATTCGTGGAAAATTGCAAGTATTGTATCAACAGGTTTTCACGCTCCAAATATAGATGATACGGGAAAACTTTTTAACAAAAGCAACATCCTTACGATACCTAATTTCAACTTAGAACCGGAATATGCTAAAACCATAGAGTTAAATGTTACTAAAAACATTAATAATCGTCTCTTGATAAATGCCAATGCGTATTATACTCATATTGATGATGTGATTATGAAGGTTAATACAGATCAGGATTGGGAAATAAACCCTGATCCCACAGAAGTTTTTTCAGAAATTAAAACAAATATGAACACGGGGCAAGCCGTAATTTACGGAGCTACTGCGAGTGTTTCAATGCGTATTGCCAGCAACTACACGTTTGAAACGGATTACACAATAATAAAGGGTCGAAACATCGACAACGACCTTCCTTTTACTCACATACCTCCTGGTTTTGGTAAAACAGCTTTGTATGCTGATTTTGATGATTGGAGAGTTTCTTGTTTTGTTTTGTACAATGGGAGAAAGTCTATTGATGAGTATGATGTAGAGTCCGGAACGGATAACGAAGAAGAATCTCCGATAGAATGGGTCTTAACTAATGAGGAGAATTGGATTAAAGAATATCAGGGAACCCCTACCTGGTATACGCTTAACCTGAGCGCTATGTATCGCTTATCAGAGGCTTTCACGGTACAAATGGCTCTTGAGAATATTCTTGATCATCATTATAAAACCTTTGCCTCCGGTCTTTCAGCCCCGGGCAGGAATTTAATTTTAACATTTAGAGCGACATTCTAATTGGGCACTTTGACTGCAGAACCTTCTTCGTCAGGATTAGAGCGAACAATCCCCATTCCTCAATAATAAAACGTCTTATTTCAGTTTAATACCGGAAAGGACAGCTTCCAGCTCAAGAATATGTGAACGCTTTCGTTCGCTTGGGCAGTATAAAAAACCTTCTGCGTAGATTATTCTCTGCTTTTTTTTGTCGAGAATAGCATAAGCGATGTAAGAACCTCCTAAAAAATCGTTTACCATGGTCCACAAGCCTTTGGTTTCAATAGTGTAAGGGCTTTCTTTTATGAGTTTATAATCCGGTTCATAGATCATTTCCGTAGTCATAAAGGATTGTGGTTGAGATCCCTCTACATGTACTTTGCCTAAAGAATCGCGTAGTTGTATCAATCGCTTTTTATTGAACTGCTCAGCACGGTGATAATCTTCGGCATGAATCCAGATGTTGGAAATTACATTCACTTTTGGGTTGTCTCTGCGAAGCCAGATAAAATTTTCCTCTGTTGCTGCTATCTGATAGCCTTTGGGAATGGTTATGTTTATTCCATAAGCCTCATTTAACTGCTTTTGTATTTTCTTTTCAGCAGAGGGCTTGAGTTTTTCTAATCGTCTTTGTTGATCTTTATCTAAAAACCAGGCCCTGATCTTATAAACGTGATCTTGCAGGCTTTGTGCTAATTGTTCCTCTGTTTCATGCACCACATGCACGTAGACTTGATTTTTAGCCCATTTCTGATCTTTTCTTTTAATAGAAGCCTTATCACCTACCGATAACCACAAAATGTTTTTGTGCGTCTGAAAAATGCTTGAGAAGTCTTTTGGCTCAATGGCATAAAGATCAAATAGTGCTTCTTGCTGAGGAATTGCCGGAATATTTTCTTGAAATGCAGTCTTTAAAATCGTTCCAATCTCCCCTTGCCAAAACTCGTCGGAAACAACCACAACCAATTCTGATAAATTCCCCGTACTAGGTGGTAAAACAGAGCGCGTTTCTGTTGGTTGATTTTTTTTATCAGCTTTATTCTGACAAGAAGAAAAGCAGAGGGGTAAACATAATATGAGAAGAAACGAGTATAGTTTCATGATACTATTTTATACGTAATCTGGCCGAACATATAAGATCAACCTCTGCCCCACTCTAATATGATCGTTCTTTAAATTATTCCATTGTCGGATTTTCTTTACGGAACAACCATAACGCAAGGCGATCTTTCCAAGATATTCGCCGCTTTTTACTTTATAAACGATGCGCTCATCTTGTTCGGTATATTTTGGATAATCTTTTTGTTTTTGATTATTTAATTCGATGAAATGTGCGTAGATATCTTTTTCGTTGGCTACAAATATTCCCATCTTATTGATGGGTAAAGAGAGGTAATATTTTCTTCCTTTTATGTTTGGAATAACGTTGATCTTATAGGAAGGATTTAAGAATTCCAATTCGGTCATTGACATATCTAATGATGCGGCAAGGTATTCGAAATCTATTTGATATTTTACCTCAACGGTATCTATTTCATAGTAGGAAGCGCTTGGTTTTCCAACGCTAATTCCATGTTCTGGAGCATAATTCATAGCGTAACAAACGGCAATAAATGCAGGCACATAACTGCGGGTTTCTTTAGGTAAAAAACGCCTGATGCGCCAGTAATTTTTGAGCCCCCCGGAGCGTCTTATGGCTTTATTTACATTTCCTCTTCCCGAATTATAGGAAGCCAACACCAAAGACCAATCTCCATACAATGCATAGGATTGTTGAAAAAATCGGCATGCTGCTACGGTAGCTCGATAAGGATCCATTCGTTCGTCTACATAGGAGCTTACCTTCAAGTCGTATTCCTTGCCTGTGTTGTACATAAATTGCCATAGGCCGGTTGCTCCCGCCCACGATTTTGCGCGGGGATTTAATGCTGACTCCACAATGGAAAGGTATTTTAATTCGAGCGGTAAATCGAATTGATCGAGCACCTCTTCAAACATGGGAAAGTAATATTCTGCCAGACCCATCATTCGTGACAACTGAGTTCGCCTTTGCTTAGTGTACACATTGATGTACTGTTTTACGTAAGGATTGTACACCAGGTCTATAGGCGATTTTGCATTTAAATGTCGAATACGTAAATCATAAATGCTGTCTGAAAATTCTGGGATTGTTGTTAGGGCTGAATGAAGGTCTAAATTAAAAAGGTCTTCAGTAGAAGTGTAATTTGCCAGGAGAACACTGTCAAAATAAGCGACCATAGGGTCGTCGGTGAAGGTAACTTTCAAGCTATCCTTATTTTTATCGGGATCCTTATGTGCCGAAGCCACCTGACTAAGGCTGATAAGCGATAAAAGCAGAAACCTGAATAGTTTGTTCATCTTAGTTTTTAGAATTCATCAAAAGTTTAGAAAAAGAAAAAAGTTCTTCTTCCTTAAAAGAAGCGGCCATTAACTGAACACCAATAGGCATATTTTCAGAAGAGTTCCACAGAGGTAAAGAAATCGCAGGAATACCTGCTAAGTTGGCATGTACCGTGTAAATATCTTCCAGATAAACGACCGTAGGATCTTCATTTTTAACCCCGATTTTAAAGGCTGTACTTGGTGTGGTAGGCATCAAAATAAAATCATAATCTTTTAAGATTTCTTCCGTCCTATCCTGAATAAGTCTACGAACTCGTTGAGCTTTGGTATAATATGCATCGTAGTAGCCGGAGCTTAATACGAAAGTCCCTAGCATGATCCTACGCTTTACCTCTTCCCCAAAACCTTCCGTTCTCGAAAGTTTATAGGTGCTTTCTATGTCGTGGGCATTTGGGCTTCTGTAGCCATAGTGAGCGCCATCAAATCGAGCTAGATTTGAGGATGCCTCAGCTGTCGTAAGGACATAGTAACTAGGGACAATAACATCTAAGTAGGGGAATTTTTGTTCTTCTACGGTATGACCCTGAGCTTTTAGATCGCTTATGAGTTTCAAAAAGTTCTCTTTGATCTCCGGATTTAAGCCCGGGCTTTCAATATACTCTTTCAAATAAGCGATTTTCTTTTTCTCGGTAGGAATTTTAGCTTCGCTATAAGGAGTTACCGGGACAGAAGAACTCGTAGAGTCATTTGGATCTACTCCGGCAATAATTTCGGTAACCAAAGCCGCGTCTTCAATAGATTTTGCTAAAGGACCGATTTGGTCGAATGAAGATGCATAGGCAATTAAACCATAGCGCGAAACACGTGCATAGGTTGGTTTCATTCCAACAACGCCACAAAATGCTGCAGGCTGACGAATAGAACCCCCTGTATCACTTCCCAATGCAACCTGACACAGATCTGCCGCAACAGCTGCTGCCGAACCTCCT
>Ga0207964_1000193_pt1 | contig 20059 bp, 12 predicted proteins | sample Knorr_S23_td_250_FD_185608 | JGI IMG/M metagenome (GOLD analysis project Ga0207964, IMG submission 185608) | Marine microbial communities from Southern Atlantic Ocean transect - Knorr_S23_td_250_ad_251m_LV_A (SPAdes) (version 2) | ecosystem: Environmental > Aquatic > Marine > Oceanic | place...
TGGGGCAGGATGAACACACAGATGTGTTGGCAATAAGCTTTTCATCTACCGATTATGTAGGTCACCAGTTTGGCGCTGACTCTAAAGAAACTCAGGACACCTATTTGAGATTAGACCGGGATCTGGAAACATTTTTAATCTATTTAGATGAAAAAATAGGAAAGGAAAATGTATTGGTTTTTTTAACTGCCGATCATGGGGCAGTACGAACACCGGCTTATCTGAAAGATAGAAATATCCCTGCCGGTTATTTTGATGCCGAGGAGCCTATTAAAGAGTTGAAACAATTTTTGCAAAATATTTACGGTTTTGGAGAATGGGTAAAGACCTATGGCAATGCTCAGATCTTTTTAAACCGGGAATTGATCTTTGAAAAGTATTTGAGCATAGAAGAGGTACAGCAACAAGTGGCAAACTTTATGCTTCGTTTTGACGGAGTTCAAAAAACGGTTTGTGCACATACGCTTGAAAACAATCAATTTGATACCGGAGACTTAGCGTCATTACAAAAAGGGTACAATCAGAAGCGATCCGGGGATGTGCTTTTAGTTTTAGATCCTGCCTGGATCGAATACCATCATACGGGAACAACACATGGTTCGGGTTACACATACGATCAGCATGTGCCCCTAATTTGGTACGGTTGGAATGTGAAAGCCGGAAAGACATCTGAGAAGATTGCGATAACAGCTATTGCTTCAACCATTTCCAGTCTTCTGGGTATTAGTTTCCCGAATGGATCAGCGGCAAATGTAATAGCTCTTCCCCTTAACGAATCAAATTGACAACACCTTTGGTTTTATGCCACATGCCGTCAATGTTTTTGTAGTTGATGAGATACACATAGCTGTCAATGGTACATGGGGTGCCATTGTAGAGGTTTCCATCCCATTTAGGATGATCTCCTGATTCATCGAAAATCAATTCCCCCCAGCGACTAAATATTTGTAATCTGTATTCATCTACTCCTGTATGAACGGATTGAAAATAATCGTTTTTTAGATCTCCATTAGGAGTAAACGAGTTGGGAGTCCAGAAAGTGTATTGATCAAAAACTTTTATGATTCCTTCAAAGGTTTCATCGCAATTGTTGTATTGTACGTTGTAGGAAATAGGATAACTACCTGCTTCGCTAAAAGTAATTCCTGTAGGATTAAGTGCATTCGAAGTAGTAGGTGTTGCATCAGATCCAAAATCCCAGGTAAATATTGTGCCGGGTGGAGTAATTCCCTCTCCAAATAGGTCGAAACTATTATTGTTTACATATTGTGGTTCCGGCTCTTCAAAATAAGGTAATAACTCCGTGTACAGAGGAAAAGTTACTGTATTGGTGTCTGTGCAAATTGTATTTGGGTTGGCAATTAAGCTTACGGTGTACATTCCCGTATCGGGGTAGGTGTAATTTGGCTCAAATAGTGTGGATGTAGCTCCATTGTTGCCGAAATCCCAGAGGTAAGTTTCGGCATTGTTACTGTTGTTAGAAAATTCAACGGTTAAGGACTTGCAGTACCAACTGGATAGTGGAAATGAGGAAGTGATTACATGACAGTCGACCACCAGGAAGTAGAAGTCTCTTATGATCTCATTGATGCGTATTCCATTGCGATATTCACTTACTTTAACGCCAATGGTAAACATTCCCATTGAGGTAGGAGTTCCTGTGATCATCCCGCTTGTTGAATTTATTGCAATACCCGGACTGGAATCCATTGGGTAGCTTTCTGAATATCCTGTTGTCCAGGAAATCGGAGTAAATGGTGGTGGGGTTATGGTGTGAGGATCACTATCATTTGCCCCATGAAAGGGTGTGGTTAATTCATAAACTAAAGAATCGCCATCTGTATCGGTAGCAGAAAGATCTACATTGATCTCATTACCCAAACAAAGTCCTAAGGGTGGGTAAGAATTAAAAGTGGGACTACTATTACAGTCTTCTGCTTCATCAGTTCCCGGAATGTGAGCCGTAAAGGTAGAGCCAAAATCTTCGGGTGTTTGAATGTTATTGATGGTAGGGTTTCTACAACAACGCTGATACGCAATTTGATAACCTCCTGGAGTGGGTGGGAGGGTAATGGTTGTCGTGTAAACACCTTCTTTAATACATAAGTTTGCAGGTAGTTCCAGGCAATCGTTTCCTGTAGTTTCATCGGTTAACTCCGTGATTTGAGGGCTAGAAATATTTAAAGATTGAACTTCTACATTATTGCTGTTGTATGCGGTAATTGTTCCGGTAAGATCTAAGCCGGTACCCTGTGTGTTTGTTGGCCCACAATCTACATAAATGATTAATTTAATTTCGTATTGATTGTTCCCAAGACAGGTGTAAGTCATTTCTCCGCCCACCAAATGTGTTGCGTAAGAAAATAGAGGGGTAAATAGTAATAAAAGTAATAATTGTAATTTTCTCAAGGTGTAATAATATTTGCCAGACAATGTACTACATTATGCATCGATTGGCAAATCATATTATTTTTTTCGACAGATCATAAGACCATCTCTAAGTGGAAGTAGTAGGTTTTCAACTTTTGGATGGTCTTGTACTTTATTGTTGTATTCAACAAGTGCTATTGTGGCTTTATCCAAGGGGTCAAGTTTTTCTATTACTTTTCCCGACCATAGTACATTGTCTGCAATAATCCACCCTCCGGGATTTATTTTGTCTATCAGGAGATCAAAATAAAGCGGATAATTTTTTTTATCGGCATCAATAAATGCCAAATCTATTTGTAGGTTTAAATCTGGAATAATCTTGCTGGCATCGCCAATATGCTGTACGATTTGATGCTCGAAACCTGCTTTTTTAAAATATCGGGTATTCATATCTTCCAGCTCCTCGTTTACATCAATCGTGTGTAATACGCCATCTGCAGGAAGTCCCTTAGCCAAGCAGATTGCCGAGTAGCCCGTGTAAGTTCCAATTTCGAGTATGCATTTGGCCTGCATCATTCTACTAAGCATGGTTAAAAATTGGCCTTGAAGATTTCCGGATATCATACGTGGATTTAATACCGAGGTATGTGTTTCGTGGTTGAGCTCTTTTAAAACTTCACACGCTTCGCTTGTGTGCTCATTACAGTATGTATCAAGTTCCTTGGAAATAAATTCCATCTTAAGCGTCTTTGGGTTCGTAAATAATGGTGCTTAGCTGATCTTCTCTAAAGATCTCTTGAGCGACTTCCTGAATTTCTTCTGCCGTGATGGCTAGGATTTTCTGATTGGTTTCTTCAATACTCTCCACTTTTTCAAAGGCCTGGTAGCTCTTGGCAATTGACTGCATAAGGTTGCAATTATTTTCTTGTGCTATTGCCAATTGACCGATGAGCTGTTGTTTAGCTTTTTGTAATTGAACAGGGCCCAGCTTTGTTTCGCGAAGCTTTTTAAGTTCTTTGTAGATCAGTTTGATGGTTTTCTTTACACTTTGAGGTTCTGTACCAAAGTAAATACTCCACACACCTGTATCGAAGTAAGTAGTGTAATTAGATTCTATGGTGTAAGTAAACCCATATTTTTCTCTAATTCCCAAATTTAGTCGAGAATTCATTCCGGGGCCACCTAAAAGGTTGCTAAGCAGAATAAGTGTTCTGGCTTTAGGGTCTTGGGCGCTGTAAGCCCTGTTGCCAATAATACAGTGCGCTTGCATAATGTCTTTTTTGACGTGCAACACCCGGGTTTCGTAACCATTAATTCCCAATCGTTCGTATGTACGTTTATTGCTTGGGAAATGACTTAAATGTTTTTCGGCGTAACGAACCAGCTTATTGAAATCGATATTTCCTACCGAACTTAAGATCATCTGGTCGGTATTGTAATGCCTTTGCATGTACGCTTTTACAGTTTTAGGATCAAAACTTTGTATGGTTTTCTTTATGCCGAGAATATTTCTACCTATGGGATGCCCGTGGTAGATCAACTCTTCATAATCATCAAAAATGGCTTCCGAAGGACTGTCGAGGTAGGAATAGATCTCATCCATAATCACATCTTTCTCTTTTTCTAGCTCCTTTTTAGGAAGTGTAGAATTGAAAATAATGTCACTCAAAAGTTCTATGGAACGCTCGTAATATTCTTTCATAAAAGAAGAATAATACCAGGTTTCTTCTTTTGTGGTGTAGGCGTTTAATTCGCCACCAACATCTTCCAATCGGCTTAAAATATGGAAAGCCTTGCGCTTTTTGGTCCCCTTAAACAAAGCGTGTTCTATGAAATGTGTCATTCCCTGTTCAGGAGCAGCCTCATCTCTAGAACCCGTATTGATCATTATTCCACAATGCGCCACAGCACTATTTACATGGTGATGAATAATGCGAATACCATTTGTCAATTGATGCGTTTGAATTTCCATACGCCAAAGATAAGTATTAAGTACAAGGTACAAGGTACAAGGTACAAAGTACAAGGTACAAGGTACAAGGTACAAGGTACAAAGTACAAAGTACAAGGTACAAGGTATTTTGGTGGATGTAGTTTACCTACCTCACGACAACTTAAATACCGATAGCTATCGGGGAGTCAATTTGTAATTACGTAATTAAATACGATTTAAATATGAATTAATTCGTAATATTTATTACACTACTTTACCTCTTCGGCAGGCTTAGGGACCGACAACCACCAACTAACAACCATTTAAGTATGATTATTGCTATGATGGTTTATCTTTGAACCAACTAAAAATTATTTGCGATGAAGAAGTGGATGTATTCCTTAAGCTTTTTGTTCTTGTGTTTTGCAATATCACAACCGGTAGAAGCACAAATGTTTGGAAAGAAAAAATCTAAAACTAAAAAAGTAGTTAAAAAAGCATCTAAAGATAAATACAAGGAGAAGATTAAAGACGCTGAAAAGATCGAAGGGCTTTTCACCTTGTATCGTGGTAAGGATAAGGGTAAACTTTATTTAGAGCTAACCGAAGAGCAATTAAATAAGGAATACATTCACTTTAGTTACATAGAGAATGGAGTACTCGATGCCGGTTTTTTCAGAGGAAATTTTAGAGGTTCTAAGGTGTTTAAAATTCAAAAGTATTACAACCGTATTGAATTTATTCAGCAAAACACACGCTACTATTTTGATGAAGAAAGTGCTTTAGCCAGATCTTCTGATGCCAATGTAAATAATCCGGTATTGGTTAGTGAAGCTATTGTTGCGACGAGTAAAGACAGCACTAAGTTTTTAATTGATGCCGATAAGATCTTCTTAAGAGAAAACATGCAGCAATTAAAACGTGCTAGCAGCTCCGGGTTTAAGGGCTTTCAAATCGGAAAACTCAGTAAGACAAAAACGAAATATCACAAGCTGAAAAATTACCCTGAAAATACCGATATTATTGTTCAATATGCATACGATAATGTCCTGCCAAAAATTCCTGGTAGTTCTGCTGTTGCTGATTCTCGTTATGTAAATGTTTTGGTTCAACATTCATTGATCGAAATGCCGGACAACGATTTTCAATCGCGTTTTGACGACCCTCGTGTAGGATATTTTACCACACGTGTAAACGACATGACTACGGCCGAGGCTATTAATTATCGCGATCTGGTACACCGTTGGAATTTGGTAAAAAAGGATCCTGAACTCGAACTTTCTGAGCCGGTTGAGCCTTTGGTGTATTGGATTGAAAACACAACGCCTGTAGCGTTGAGAGACTTGATCAAAGAAGCAATAGAATCGTGGAGTTTAGCCTTTGAAAGTGCCGGATTTAAAAACGCCGTTCAGGCAAAAATTCAACCTGACGATGCTGAGTGGGATGCGGGCGATATTCGCTACAATGTGTTGCGTTGGGCCTCGTCGCCCAGACCTCCATTTGGAGGTTATGGGCCATGTTTTGTGAATCCTCGTACCGGACAAATTCTGGGAGCCGACATTATGTTGGAGTGGGTGTACATTACCAAACGACTGAAGCAGGCTGAGCTCTTTGAACAGACCGCCTTATTTTCGGATGAGGAAAATCCTGTGGATGAGCATTATTGTTCGGCTTCCGCATGGATGCAATCGAATAATTTATTTGCTCAAAGCGCCATAGATGCCCTGGAGCTTTCGCAGGTAGCTAAGAAAGCATTGATCAGAGAATCATTAAAGAGGTTGGTGATTCACGAAGTAGGACATACGCTTGGTTTGAATCACAATTTTAAAGGCTCTACCCTTTTGTCTTACGAAGATATTTTGAATAAAGAAACGACCTACGAAAAAGGACTTTGTTCATCTGTTATGGAATATCCGGCCATCAATTTTAGTTTAGATCCGGAAAACCAGGGATTGTATTACGATACCATTCCCGGGTCTTACGACCATTGGGCCATTCGATTTGCTTATTCGGAGACTGATGAGGAGGGTTTGAACGCTATTTTGAGTGAGAGCACGAAACATGAACACGCTTTTGCGAATGATGCTGATGACATGCGTAGTACGGGTAAAGGAATTGACCCTGATGCCATGATTTACGACCTGACTTCAGAGCCTGTTTTGTACGCTATTGATCGAATTAAATTAGTGAACAAGATACTGCCAAATGTTTTGGATAAATACCGAAAGGATGGAGGTTCACATCAAGAGTTGTTGAATTCCTATCATACGCTTACCGGACAATATTACACGGCTCTAAAAATTATTAGCCGACAGATTGCGGGGGTGCATGTGAATCGGGCCATGGTAGGACAGGATACAGACGCCAAACCTTTTACACCTGTTTCGTATGAAGAACAAAAAGCTGCTGTAAATGCCCTGGCAAAATATGCTTTTGCACCGGATGCTTTTGAAAAAGCAAAAGTTTTGTACCCTTATTTACAACAACAACGGAGAGGATTTAGCACGCCTTACCGGGGTGAAGATCCAAAAATACATGAACGCGTTTTGGGAATTCAAAAAATGATCTTGGGACAATTGTTAAATAGCAATGTATTGAGCAGACTGGTAAATAGTTCACTTTACGGGAATGAATATGAAGTGTCGGTTTATTTTAATGACCTGAATCATGCCATTTTTGAAACGGATAAGGATATGGAAGTAAACAGCTTCCGTCAAAATTTACAAGTAGTGTTTGTGGATAGATTGATTCGACTTGCAAAAAATAAAAGGCTAAACGCCATGGTTCGTACTCAGGTGCACCGTCAACTAAATGCGATCCTTAAAGTGATGAAGAATTCTAAGCCTTCAGGAGCAAGTACCGATGCCCATCGGGCGTATTTAGTTTACCTTCTTGAAAAACATTTTGATAAATAAAACCCTTCGACAGGCTCAGGGACCACCCTTCGACAGGCTTAGGGTGTCTTTGTTTTTAAAGAGTACGTCACTCTGAGCTTGTCGAAGAGCGGCATGAATGAGGTTTCAATTGCCGTCCTTCGACAGGCTCAGGATGACACTAACCAACTACCACCAACTAACAACCACCAACCATTTAAAGACAGACTCAGGATGACAATTTGTGTTTAAGCGATTTCATAAATTTAAGTTGGCAGTTAATAAAATAAAAGCCTCCCTAACGTTCGGGAGGCTTTTGCATTCGTAAAACTAGTATTACGACGGGGGGGTATTAATCAAAACAATATTGATTGGTTGCGATCAGTTTTTTAGCAATCAATCTTCTATGTTTTTTTAGGTTGGTCGGCTGTATTTTAGTAAAGCGTTTTAAGCCCATTAACAACATCTTTTGTTCATCACCTTCTAAGACGGCGTACAAGGCTTCTTTCCCATTTTTACGAACTTCTTCCACGGTATGGTGCAGATAATTGATGCACATTGAAATTTTTTCTTCGTGTGTATTTCGATCATCTTTAGCGACTAACTTTTCAGTTTTCAAAAGCGCAGATTCGAGCAGGTACACTTCGATAACCATATTGGCAATGTTCATCATTACTTCCTGTTCTAAGGCTAGTTTGTCGCCTAGTTTTTGTACGGCAGTACCTGCCACCATCAAAATGGTTTTCTTTAGGTTTTTTAATACTTTTTTCTCTTTGGCAAAAAGTTCATCTGAAGGGTTGTCAAAAGAAGGAATACGCATTAATTCTTTAGCAATTTCTTTGGCAGGACCTAATAGATCAATTTCGCCTGACCTGGCCTTTTTGATCATCATTTTTACTAAAAGCAAACGATTGATTTCATTCGTTCCTTCGTAAATTCTTGAGATACGAGCGTCACGGTAACAAGCCTCAACTTCAGATTCTGCAGAAAAGCCCATTCCTCCATACACCTGAACAGCTTCGTCGGTTACATATTGAACGACTTCAGAACAAAAAACTTTCAGGATGGCACATTCAATAGCATATTCCTCTGCACCTTTTAATTTGGCTTCCTGAGGAGACAATCCTTCTCTTTCCAAACGTGCCATATGATCTTCCACATTTTGTCCCGCACGGTAATTACCCGCATCTGCCACATAAGTTTTAGTGGCCATTTCGGCAAGTTTGTATTGTATGGCCCCAAAAGACGAGATCGGCGTTTTAAATTGTATTCGCTCGTTGGCGTAATTTACTGCATAATTAATTACCTTTTTTGACGCTCCGGTTACGGCAACACCCAGTTTAATTCGACCCACATTTAAAGCATTCACGGCAATTTTAAATCCCTCGCCTCGCTTTCCTAGCATAGCCGACTCAGGTACTTTTACCTTATTGTAAAATACTTGTCGGGTCGATGAAGAACGAATGCCTAATTTGGTTTCTTCAGGATTAAGGGTTAAGCCCTCTACTTTGTCTTTTTCGAAAATAAACCCCGTGATGTTTTTATCGTCTTCAATGCGGGCAAATACAATAAAAACCTCCGCGAATCCTGCATTTGAGATCCAGATTTTTTGACCTGTAATTTCGTAGTGTTTTCCATCTTCAGTTAAAACGGCTTTGGTTTTTCCGGAGTTGGCGTCTGAACCGGCATCGGGTTCTGTCAGATTGTAGCAAGACATCCATTCTCCGGAGGCCAGTTTTGGTAAATAATATTTTTTTTGCGCCTCGGTACCATACAGTAAAATGGGAAGCGTGCCAATTCCTGTATGTGCCCCATAAGCAGTAGCAAGTGAGGCTGTTAAATTTGAAAATTCTTCGCAAATTAACATTCCTGTGTTGAAGCCCATTCCAAGGCCTTCGTATTTTTCGGGAACATTTACTCCCAACAGACCTAACTCTCCTGCTTTGCGCATTATGCTTTCCACCAATGCATAATCTTTTTCTTCGAAACGCTTTAAGTTGGGTCTAACCTCACGTTCAACAAACTCATGGCAGGCATCGTGCATCATCATTTGGTCTTCCCCAAAATCTTCTCTGATGAATATTTCTTTAGCTTCTATGTCTTTTACGAGAAATTCTCCTCCTTTTAAGTAGCCCATAATATTTGTTATTAGTTATCAGTGATGAGTGATGAGTAATCAGTAATCAGTGATGGGTAGTTGTCAACTGCCAATAGTCAATTGTATTTTTATTTCAATAATTCATAAACACCTGCGGCGCCTTGTCCGGTTCCCACACACATGGTAACCATTCCGTAGCGTTGTTTTCTTCTTGTCATTTCATTAAATAACTGTACCGATAGTTTTGCACCGGTACATCCCAAAGGGTGTCCTAAAGCAATGGCTCCCCCGTTTACATTTACGATATCGGGGTTTAGATCCAATTCTTTTAACACGGCGACTGATTGTGAAGCGAATGCTTCATTCAGTTCAATTTGTTCGATGTCTTTAAGTTTTAACCCTGCTTTTTCAATGGCTTTTGGAGCAGCATACACCGGCCCCATTCCCATTACATCCGGTTCGAGCCCGGCAACATGGTAGCTTAGTAATTGAGCTACAGGTTCAAGTTTTAGTTCTTTTACCATTTTTTCAGACATCACCATCACAAAGGCGGCACCATCCGAAGTTTGCGATGAATTTCCTGCGGTTACCGATCCTCCTGCAGCAAACACAGGTTTAAGTTTTGACAGAGCGGCTATGTTTGTTCCTCTACGAGGACCTTCATCTGTGTCTACGGTAAATGTTCGTACTTGTCTTTTTTCGTTGTGGTCTAAGAAGATCTCTTCTACCTCAATCGGTACGATCTCATTTTTAAATAAGCCTGTATCAATCGCATTTAACGCTTTATTGTGTGAGTTAAAAGCAAACTCGTCTTGCTCCTCTCTTGATATCTTGTATCGACGTGCCACTTCTTCCGCTGTATTTCCCATTCCCCAGTACCAGCTTGGGTTTTTAGCCGAAACATCGGCATTGGGTACAAGTCTCCATCCACCAAAAGGTATGGGTGACATAGTTTCCACACCGCCGGCAATAATACAATCAGCCATCCCTGCATTGATCTTAGCAGAAGCCAAAGCGATGGTTTCCAGTCCGGAAGAGCAGTAACGGTTTACCGTTACACCCGGAACTTTATCCGTATTCAATCCCATTAAGGAGATCATACGAGCGATGTTTAAACCTTGTTCAGCTTCAGGAGTTGCATTTCCAACAATCACATCATCAATTCTGTTGACGTCTAATTCGGGAATGGTATTTACCAAATACTTCACCGTTGCAGCCGCCAGATCATCAGGGCGTGTAAAGCGGAAAATACCTTTGGGTGCTTTTCCTACAGCTGTTCGATATCCTTTTATGATGTATGCTTTCATATCGATGGTCTTAGTTGCGTAATGGTTTTCCTTTTTTCAGCATATGTTCAATACGCTCCAGTGTTTTTCGTTCACCTGAAAGCGATAAGAAGGCTTCTCTTTCCAGATTGAGTAAGTATTGCTCGCTCACCAAAGTGGGCGAAGAAAGATCTCCCCCGGCAATGACATAGCCTAATTTTTCAGACATTAACTTTTCGTGTTCGGTAATGAAGCCGGCATGATACATGGAGTCAGCACCCACCAGGAATGAACCCAGAATTTGTTTACCGAGCACTTTTATTTTCTTTTCGTTCGAAGGTGCCCGATATCCTTTATCTGCTAAGCCGATAACTGCTGCTTTGGCATCGGCGATCAATCGTTTTTTGTTTATGGAGATCGAATCAATACCTTTTCTTAATAGGCCCAGATCCATCGCTTCGTGTGCCGAAGTTGAAACTTTTGCCATTCCAATATTTAAAAATAGCTCACGAATTAAAGGAGTCTCAATATCTCCCTGATTGAAAAGTTCCGAAGCGCGTAAGGCCATCTCTTTAGATCCTCCGGCACCGGGAATCAGTCCAACACTCATTTCTACCAAGCCCATGTAAGTTTCTGTAGCGGCCTGAGTGATGTCTGCATGCAAGGCAATTTCACATCCTCCACCTAAGGTCATGGCGTGTGTTGCTACCACTACCGGGACATTGCAGTAACGTATTTTTTGTGTGGTCTGTTGGAACGCACGTATGGCAAAATTCAATTCGTCGTAATCCTGCTCAACAGCCATCATAAATATGATTGCCAGATTGGCTCCTGCCGAGAAGTTTTGTCCTTGATTGGCAATAACCAGCCCCTTGTAGTTTTCTTCAGTTACATCTATTGCATGTTGAATGGCTTGTAAGGTGTCGCTGCCAATAGAATTCATTTTTGAATGGAATTCCAAATTCACGACTTCATCACCCAGATCAATTAAAGAAGCAGCATCGTTCTTCCAAATGGTATTCGCTTTTTTGCGAACATACAGATCGATCAGGGTATTTTGATCTGGAAGCGTTCGGTATTTCTTATCCGGGTTATTAAAGAATAATTTTGATGATCCTTCAATTTTGTAGAATGAACGCTGTCCGGCATCTAACATTTCTTTAACCCATGGGGCAATGTTTTTCCCGAGTTCCATAGACTTGTCGTATGCCGCTTGTACACCAACAGCATCCCAAATTTCAAAAGGACCTAGCTCCCAACCAAAACCGGCTTTTACTGCCTGGTCTATTCGGTAGGTTTCATCAGATATCTCAGGAATACGATGCGAAACATAAGCGAAAATGTCATTAAACAGTTCTCTGTAGAAATCTCCGGCTTCACCTTTGCTGTTGTACAAGAATGCAATTCGTTTTCTTAGATCTTTAATTTCTTTTGCTTGAGCTAAAGCGTCAAATTTAACAGGCTCTTGTGTTTTGTATTCCAAACTTTTTAAGTCAAGCGATAAAATGACTTTTTTACCATTTTCGTCTTTTGTTTTTTTGTAAAAACCCTGCTTGGTTTTGTCTCCAAGCCACTTCTTGTCGAAAAGTGTTTGAACGTATTTTGGAAGTTTAAAGTTTGTGCGAGCTTCATCATTTGGACAATTCTCATAAAGTCCGTTTGCTACGTGTACCAGCGTGTCTAATCCTACCACATCGCAGGTTCTAAAGGTTGCTGATTTCGGACGACCAATAATAGGACCTGTAAGTTTATCGACCGCTTCTACAGAGATGCCCTTTTTTTCTACCAAATGGAAAAGGGATAAGATCCCTGCAACACCAACCCGATTGGCAATAAAAGCCGGTGTGTCTTTACAAAGCACCGTGGTTTTACCTAAATAACGGTCGCCAAAATTCATTAGGAAATCTGTAATTTCTGAATTTGTGTGTGACGTAGGAATGATTTCCAAAAGCTCCAAATAACGCGGAGGGTTAAAGAAGTGTGTTCCTAAGAAGTGTGATTTGAAATCTTCACTTCTTTCTTCCAGCATCATACGAATAGGTATTCCCGATGTATTACTCGAAACAATACTGCCTTCTTTACGGAATTGCTCAACCTTTTCGAAGATTTGTTTTTTGATGTCGAGGCGTTCAACCACCACTTCTATGATCCAATCGGCGTCGCTTATTTTTTCAAAATCGTCAGTAAGGTTTCCCGTTTTAATTCTATTGATGAATTCCTTTTTGTAGAGCGAAGCGGGTTTTGATTTAAGCGTAGACTTTAGCGCATTTTTTACTATTCGGTTTTTCACCTTTGGATGCTCTAAAGTTAAACCTGCTTTTTCTTCAGCATCATCTAATTGAAATGGAGCGATGTCTAATAAAAGGACTTCGAGACCGATATTTGCCACATGACAAGCAATTCGAGAACCCATGATCCCCGATCCAATAACTGCTACTTTTTGTATTTTTCGTTTAGTTGTCATTCTTAAATTCTTCAATCGATGTATCTACCGCATCCATAACTTTGTAAAAAGTTTCCAGTTCTTCTTTTGTGACTTTTTCGAACACACGTTCATTAAACACTTTTACATTTTCAGAAGCGATCTTTCTGTATTTTAAACCCTTTTTAGTTAAAAAGAGCTGTACTTTCCTTTTGTCCTTTAGGTCTATTTTCTTGCGGATCAATCCTTTGTCTGACATTCCCTTTAAGGTTCTTGTTAAACTTCGAGATTCCATTCCCATCTTAGGGCCTAATTGCGTGGATAAAACCCCTTTTTTTTCAATGTTTAATAAAGCAAAGGCTATTGAGGTGGTTGCATTGTGATTTTTTGCTCGCTCGTTGTACAGCCTTGAGATGCTGTGCCATGTCCATCGGATGCGAAAATCGATTATGTGTTTCTTTTTTATCATTGTTTTAATATTCTATTTGACTAAATCTACAAAAAAAAAGTATGCAAGCATAATAAATAGTAAATTATTTGGCACGCATACTAAATTGCTTGGTCACTGATGAGTGAAGAGTGAAGAGTGAAGAGTGAAGAGTGAAGAGTGAAGAGTGAAGAGTGAAGAGTGAAGAGTGAAGAGTGATGGGGCGCATGCCGCTCTTCGACAAGCTCCCCTTCGACAAGCTCAGGAGTGACTACATAATTGTACGACCGCAAGACTGCACGACTGCATGACAATTTTTATCCGTAAATTTCTTGGAATTCTTTCTCGTATTTAGCGAGAACGGGTTTTCTTTTTAGTTTGAGGGTAGCTGTTAATTCACCACCTTCAATTGACCATGCTTCTTTCATAAGAACGAACTTTTTAATCCGTTCGTAGGGAGCAAACTGTTCGTTGTAATGAGCAACTTCCTTTTCGTATTTTTTGAGTACTTCAGGGTGTTCAGTCATTTTAGCATCTGTAGTGTATTCTACATTGTGAAGTTTACACCAAACTTTTAAAGATTCAAATTCAGGAACGATGAAAGCTCCGGGCATTTTTTCACCATCACCTAAAACCATGATCTGTTCGATAATTCGTGATTCTTTCAATTTATTTTCCATCACCTGCGGAGCAATGTATTTCCCCCCTGAAGTTTTAAAAATTTCTTTTTTACGGTCGGTGATCTTTAAATAAACACCATCTATCATTTTACCGATGTCTCCGGTAGAGAACCACCCGTCTTTGTCGATTACTTCGGTTGTCAGATCAGGATTGTTGTAGTAGCCCATCATCACGTTGTGCCCCTTACATAGGATCTCTCCATCATCTCCAAACTTAACTTCCACGCCGGTCATTACTTTACCCACAGTTCCATAAGCTCTTCCACCGGGTTCCACTGTGTTTACGGAAATTACAGGAGAAGTTTCTGAAAGACCATAGCCTTCATAAATGGGCATTTGGGCAGCAGTAAATACCCGGGCTAAACGAGGTTGAAGTGCTGCTGCACCGGAAACAATGTATTTTATGTTTCCACCTACAGCTTCTCTCCATTTACTGAAGATCAATTTGTTGGCAATTTTTAACTGGAATTCGTAGCACCAGCCATTTTTACCGTCCAACTCGTGACGCAAGCCTAAATTCAGCGCCCAAAAGAAAAGACCTTTTTTAAGACCTGTTAAGTCAGATCCCTTCGCAACAATTTTGTCGTACACCTTTTCCAATAGTCGGGGAACGGTAGGCATAATGGTTGGATTGATCTCCTTTAAATTTTCACCAATTTGCTCGATGCTTTCCGCATAGTAAACAGAGGTTCCTTTAAATAAGTAGTAATATTCTATGACCCTTTCAAATATGTGACAAAGGGGTAAGAAGCTTATTGCCCTGTCGGATTCATCGAAGGGGATGGCTTCTTTTAAACCAATGAATTGAGAATACAAATTGTCATGTGAAAGCATGACTCCTTTAGGATTTCCGGTGGTTCCGGAAGTGTAGATGAGTGTAAACAGATCCGAAGATTTTACCTCCAGTTGATTGGCTTTCATTTTTGAGGCTTGTGGATTGGCTCTTCCGTCTTCAATGATCTCATGCCAGTCTTTCGCACCTTCAATTTCATCAAATGCATAGATGGCTTCCAGCGTTTCCACTTTGTCGATAAGCATGTGAACTTTGTCGAAAATTTCCTCAGAGCCCACAAACAGGATTTTTACACCTGCGTCATTTAGAATGTATTCGTAATCTGCAGTTGTAATGTTGGGGTAGATAGGTACGTTAACAGCACCGATCTTGTTAATTCCCATATCTGCTAAATTCCACTCAGGGCGATTTGGCGAAACAATTGAAATTTTATCGCCTTTGTTGATTCCTAAATTCAGTAATCCGTAGCCTATGGCATCCGTGATGCGTACATATTCATCAGCAGAGTAGGTACGCCATACACCCTCTTCTTTTCCGGCTAAAACATCTGGCTTATTAAACTTTTGACGCGTGTACTCCGCCAATTCAAATATTCGAGTGGGTTTTAAATTCATCGTAGAAATCTAAATTATTATGTAATTTACTCTCAAATTTACTAAAATTTGTGCAATTTCAATTCGTGTTGTTGAACTACGATTTTGAAAACTTACATTTGATAAAATTTGATCATGTCTCAGAATTCACACATGCTTGATACCCCCATAGAATTCCTCAAAGGAGTTGGGCCTCAGCGTGCTGAGACTTTACAAAAAGAACTGCACCTGTTTTCTTATCGGGATTTCCTGGAACTCTATCCCTTTCGCTATGTCGATAAAACCTGTTTTCATAAGATATCTCAACTGAGGCCTGATCTGGCTGACGTGCAAATTGTTGGGAAAATTGTACGTATTAAAGAAGAGGGGGTAGGCAGAAAAAAACGTTTGAAAGCCATTTTTGAAGACGAGACTTCCTCTATGGAGCTTGTCTGGTTTAAAGGAGTTTCATGGATAAAAAAATCACTTAAAATCCAAGAGGAAATTGTGGTTTTTGGAAAGCCGACTTTATTTAAAAGGACCTTTAGCATTTCGCATCCGGAAATAGAGACTTTGGAAGCCCATAAAAAGAGTTTGGTAACAGCTATGCAAGGTGTTTATCCTTCTACTGAGAAATTGGCAGCTAAATTTTTGCACTCAAAAGGAATTGCAAAATTAATGCACGAATTACTGGTGCAGGTTGATTCGTGTATTCCCGAAACATTGTCACTTGAAATACGAAAAGAATACAAGCTGATCTCTAAGCGAGATGCCATTTTGAATGTGCATTTCCCAAAATCTGAGGAGCTTTTAGCTCAAGCACATCGCAGATTGAAATTTGAAGAGTTTTTCTTTATTCAATTGGCTCTGTTAAAAATGAAACGCCATAAAAAACAAGTAAACCTTTCCTATCCGTTTACGAATATTGGAGAACACTTCAATGAGTTTTACAAAGAGCAGTTATCATTTGAGTTAACCGGGGCACAAAAGCGCGTTTTGAAAGAAATTCGAATGGATGTCGCTTCAGGAAAACAGATGAATCGTCTGGTTCAAGGTGATGTAGGATCCGGAAAAACCATTGTAGCACTAATGGTTATGTTGATGGCAAAAGACAATGATTTTCAGGCCTGTTTGATGGCGCCGACAGAAATTCTTGCCACGCAACACTTTCAGGGCTTGCAAGAAATGGTGGAGGCTGTTGGGATGAAAATGGCTCTGCTTACAGGTTCAACAAAAGCCGCTCGGAGAAGAGAAATTCATCAGGCATTAGAGTCCGGAGAATTAGATATTCTTGTAGGAACACATGCCCTGTTGGAAGATAAGGTGAAGTACAAAAATCTGGGTATGGCTATTATTGATGAGCAGCACCGATTTGGGGTAGCTCAGCGATCTAAAATGTGGAAGAAAAACCAAAGACCTCCGCATATTTTGGTGATGACTGCCACGCCAATTCCACGTACGCTCGCCATGACGGTGTATGGTGATCTGGATATTTCTGTGATCGATGAATTGCCTCCCGGAAGAAAACCGATAAGCACACTTCATCGTACCGATCAACATCGTTTGTCTATGTTTCATTTCTTAAAACAGGAAATAGAAAAAGGGCGTCAGGTTTACATCGTTTACCCATTGATCGAGGAAAGTCAGACCTTAGACTACAAAGACCTGATGGATGGTTATGAAAGTATTTGCAGACATTTTCCACGCCCGCAATTTCAGGTTTCCGTAGTTCACGGGCGAATGAAATCTGAAGACAAGGAAGCTGAAATGGCACGTTTTGTAAAAGGCGAAACGCATATTATGGTAGCCACTACGGTCATTGAAGTTGGGGTGAATGTACCCAATGCATCGGTCATGGTGATCGAAAGTGCGGAGCGATTCGGACTCTCACAACTTCACCAACTAAGAGGTCGAGTAGGTCGTGGTGCTGAGCAATCTTACTGTATTTTGATGAGCGATCATAAATTGAGCCCCGATGCAAAATTTCGTTTAAAAACGATGGTTCAGACTCAAAACGGTTTTGAAATTGCCGATGCCGACTTAAAATTGCGTGGCCCCGGAGATATGATGGGAACTCGACAAAGTGGGGTTCTTGATCTTAAAATAGCAGATATTTTAAAAGATTCTAAAATACTACAATACGCACGCAAAATTGCAAATGATGTTTTGACGCAAGACCCGGATTTGACGAGCGATGAAAATCGACTGATCTACAAAGAATACATGCGGGCACACCACAATAAAATGCAGTGGAGCAGTATTAGTTGATGACTAATTACGAATGATGAATTGACTCTCGACAGCTATCGGAATGGCAATTGTCATTCTGAGTTTTCAATTGTCATCCTGAGCCTTCAATTGTCATCCTAATCCTGTCGAAGGACGGCAATTGAAACGCATATCACCCTTCGACAAGCTCAGGATGACGTGATTTTTATCATCTACCAACCCTCCGACAATCCCAACAGTCAATTATCCATTGTCAATTCGTAATTCATCATTCGTAATTCATAATTCCCCATTCGTAATTACACAGGCTTACTACTCCAAATCTGCATCGGTTATTTCTATTCTGTAACCATGCTTATTAAACCCAGAATCTACTCCACCATAACCGTAAATTAGCCGCCATTTCGATATTGTTGAACTGTCTAGCCGTATAGTGTCTGTTCCTTTTATACATTCAAATACTTCAAAAACATCTAAAATTGCTTCTTCACTCAATCTGTCCTCTTTTCCTTGTTCTACATAATCAGTTAGATAAGATTCCGATGGGTAAATATAAGGTTCCTTAATTCTAATAGAAACAGTATCCATAGAAACCTTTTTATAACGAAGTTCTAGTGTGTCTGAACTTAAATTTCTAAAACTAAATGAGTGGGAAGTATAATCGACACCACAAGAAGCAAGTAGGCTAACTAAACTAAAAATAATAAGTAGTTTTTTCATAATCTTAATTTTTATTCATCCTCTTTAAACCAAATATACTTAGAACTTGAAATAGCATCAGCCTCGTCTTGAGCTACAGAATTGCTTGTAGGATAAAAATTAACCCCATCTCCTTCATCTTCCCAACCCCCTATTTTCACACCGTTATCTTCATCCTCTACATAATCCCAAACCCTTTCAGCCCATTTTTTCCATTTGTATCGATCTCTCCACCATTTACCTCTAAAATGCTTGTATTTGGTTTTTCTACCAATACGATTGTTATGTAAATCCATTTCTCTGTTGGGCGGATTATTTGTTCCATCCAAATCCCGACGAGCCTCGTTGAGGTACATCAAAGCAGAAGAAGCGGGTCTGGTAAGGTATCTTCTCAGGAGCATGCTCATGTAAATATGTTTAAAAGCATCGCCTCGTTTTCCCGGACCAATATTATTTCCCCCATAATACTCTTTTGCTTTACCGTTAGCTCTCTTATTTGATTGGATCACTCTAAAAGCAGCGTAAGTACCAACCGCTGCCAAGATGTAAGGAAGCGATAAGGCAGGGATAACTTGCTGCCCTAATCGACCTCCGTCAGCATTTAAGAAGTTTTCCAGTGTTTCAGCATCCACAGGAGGATCCGATTGTGCAATTTCTTCCAGAGTTAAAAACAGATCGATATCTTCCTGCGACATATCCGTGTACTCTATTTCCTCCTCTAAGGTAGTAAAAGGAACGTATTCTTCTTCGGGTTCGGGCTCCAAACCTATGGAAGCTTCATAAAGGGCTTCCTGCTCCATGTACTGCTCATATTCCCTTAGATATTGCTCGTACAATGCGGAAGTTTGATCAAGCATGCCCTCGTAGGCCACATCAGGATACAATTCCTGAAGCCTTGACTCCATGTATTCCTCAAGGGTCATACTTGCAACACGCTGGTTCTCTAAAGACCTTTGATGGACATACTCCCTTTCTAGAATATGATACGCAAAAGCAGGGAACGAAGGTCCCGGATCTATGGTGAATTCGGGTTCAAGGGGCGGGGTTAAGGGTGTTGATTTGTCTTTGTTGCAGGCGCAAAACAAAAACATTGCTCCGAGCACGACGATAGCTACGGGCAATAATTTAGAACTCTTTGGCATAATGTAAAGATTTGATTAATAATTACAAACGTACATAAGCTAATACATAAATCAAATAGGTGAAATCACTCAAATTTTAACTCAAGTGTCTAGATGTCTACATATTACGGATAGCATTCAGGGATGAGTGATGAGGGATGAGTGATGAGTGATGAGTGATGAGGGATGAGGGGTGAGGAATCAGTGATCAGTGATGAGGGATGAGGGATGAGGGGTGAGGAATCAGTGATCAGTGATGAGTGATGAGTGATGAGTGATGAGGGATGAATCTGTAGAAGGGTGGTCCCTGAGCTTGTCGAAGGGTTGGTTGTTGGCAATTCTTGTTACCTACTCCCTAATATTTAATTTTCAACTTTTAACTTTCAACTTTTAACTTTCTCCTGCGACTTTCGTTTCGTATGTTTGTGTGTTACTAAGAGAAAATGAGCTATGGTAAAGACCACTCCTATTTTTCAACTGGAAACGGGTGTTAAACAAATTGTAAAATAATGATTACCCATATTCAAGGCAGACTCGTTGAGTTAAATCCTGCATACGCCGTTATTGAGTGTAATGG
>Ga0207964_1000194_pt1 | contig 20056 bp, 20 predicted proteins | sample Knorr_S23_td_250_FD_185608 | JGI IMG/M metagenome (GOLD analysis project Ga0207964, IMG submission 185608) | Marine microbial communities from Southern Atlantic Ocean transect - Knorr_S23_td_250_ad_251m_LV_A (SPAdes) (version 2) | ecosystem: Environmental > Aquatic > Marine > Oceanic | place...
GTATTTGCCTGCTCTCTGAGTGGAGAAATATCGTCGGCAATAATTGGCCAAAAGTTTAATGTTGGGTCAGCAAGTTGCTCATTGGTATTGTTAAAGATTTCAGCGAGCACTTGGTGCGCCTCTTTTTCAAGAAGGTTGTTGAGATCAATGCTCACTAGAATTTCGTTGAGCCAGTCATCGAGCTCAATGTTTTGTTTGACGCAATAGAAGCCGCACAGTAGGCCATGAGCAGAGGAGATAGTGTCATCGGTGTTGAGCTTATGGAGCGCATCCTTTGCGAGTTCATAGTTGATAGGTTGACTCATTAATTTAAAATGCTCCTGCCAAGATTTCCATAACGGCCATTCGAACTGCAATACCATTGGTGACCTGTTGCAGGATGACTGACTGCGCTCCATCTGCAACTTCAGAACTGAGTTCTATTCCTCTATTTACTGGTCCAGGGTGCATCACGATTGCATCTGGTTTTGCAAGCTTTAGTTTTTCAGTTGTAAGGCCAAATCCGTCAAAGTAGGTTTGCTCATCAGGTATATCAGCAGCAATCATTCTCTCTTTTTGAAGTCTGAGAGAAATAATAACATCAGCACCTTCTATGCCTTTTTCTAGGCTATCAAAGCGCTCTAACCCTGGAGTCTCTTCTTTGTAGTGAAGCGTATCTGGTGCAATAAGTCTAATGTCAGTTGTGCCCAAAGTTTTCATGGCTTGAATGTCAGATCGAGCAACACGAGAATGACGAATATCTCCTACAATTGCAACCGATAAGTTATCAAATGATTTTTTATGCTGTCTGATGGTGAGCATGTCTAAAAGGGCCTGGGTTGGATGAGCATTGATGCCATCTCCCGCATTGATTATGGAGACGCCCTCTAGGTTTTCAGCAACACGATGAGGCAAACCATTTTGTTGATGCCTAATGACAAACATATCAATCTGCATCGCCTTTAGAGTATGCATCGTATCCATCAAAGTTTCGTTTTTCTTGGTCGCAGAGTTTTCAAGATCAACGTTTATCGTTTTGGCGCTTGTTCTCTTTGCCGCAATCTCAAATGTGTTTCGGGTTCGAGTAGAAGGTTCAAAGAAGAGATTGGCAACAGACATATCTCTCAAGATTTTAGATTTTTGAAGTTTGAACTTTTGATCTAGAAGATCTCCAGCTACATTGAGGATTTTTTCTATTTGGTTTTTTGGAAGGCCTTCAAGGCCTAAAAGATGGGTGAGTCTTCCAGTTGAGCTGAGCTGAGCGTCGTTGCTAATCGTGTAAGGTTTCATTGAGCCAAGTCTGCAAAATTAGTTCTGCTGATCGTTTATCTACGTCACCTTTGTCAGCATTTTTATGGGCGTGATGCCATTTTAGTTGTTTTTTTGCCTCCAAAGAAGTTAAATACTCATCGATAAAAAAGACATCAATATTAAAGCGCTGTTCAAGTTTTTTACCAAAAGATTTGGCGATAAATGTCATCTCCTGTTCTTGATTTTCTTTATCTAGCGGAAGGCCTACAATAAATGCGTCTGGACTGTGCTGCCTAATGAGAGCTTCAAGCTGAACCCAGTTTGTAGAGCCATCTTTTTTATGGACCACTGTTTCAATGCCATTGGCATGAGATGTGAGGCTATTGGCTATGGCAATACCCGTTCTTTTGGTGCCCACATCAAAACCAAGGTAGGTTTTGATTGTCATTGGAGCTGTTGAAAGAGATCATAGCCGACATACCCATCTGCAACAAAACCAATATCAGACTGGAATTTTCTTGTAGCCTCTCTAGTTTTGGGTCCTGCCATGCCATCAGGCGTTCCGGTGTTATAGCCCAGTAGGTTAAGCGTGTTTTGAATTTGCATAATGTCTTCTCTGCTGAGAAGTGGCTCATCCAGTGGCTTTGCAGATAGCCTAGCTGCGCCATTCAGTCTGTCCGATAAGTGGGCAACCGAGAGTGCATACAAGATAGAGCGGTTCCATCCCATGATTACATCAAAGTTTCTATAAACAAGAAATGCAGGGCCTTTATGTCCCATTGGAACGATTAATGAGGCCTTAAAGTTAGATCTTGGAAGCGCCGCACCATTGCCTCTGAGGACACCAAGTGCGGACCACTCGTTGACTGTTTTTTCAATTTTAAGGCCGGTTAGTCGATAGTCAAAGTTTTTAGGAATCAGTGCCTCTCGACCCCATTTCTCTCCTTTCTTCCAGCCCAATTTGCTAAGAAAGTTTGCAGCGCTTGCATAGATGTCTTCTTTATCATTCCAGAGATTAACTTTGCCGTCTTTATTGGCATCGACTCCATAAGCAATCACATTGGTTGGCATAAATTGAACAGCACCTATCGCGCCAGCCCAAGAACCGATTGCATCAATTGGAATTGTTTTGTTGTCCATCAGTTTCAAGGCCGCAATTAATTCTCTTGTGAAGAATTTAGAGCGCCTTGGATCATAGGCTAGAGTTGCTAAAGATTGAATGAGGCGCTCATTGCCCATATAGTTGCCATAATTACTCTCTAATCCTAAAAAGGCGACAATCACATAAGCTGGGACGCCATATTTTTGAGAGACTTTGTTAAGCAATGGAGCGTTTTGTTTTAATGTATCATTTCCATTATTGATGCGCGTTTTGCTAACTCTTTTGTTGAAGTAGCGCCAAAAGTTTTGACTAAACTCGGCTTGTGCACTATCTTGAGTAATAATTGAGGGGTCTGGAGCAGTAAGCCCTAAAAACGCTTGGTCAATCGTTGATTTGGAAACGCCTTGTTCGATTGCAGTTTTGCGGACCTGGTCTAGAAAGTCGTCAAATGAGCCTGAATTTGCAAAAACGCTTGTTGAAAGAAAAACAAGACAAAAAAATCTTAAAAACATATGTGAATTATAATGAGTAAATACACACTTATTTTAATTAATCTAATTCAAGATGTCGACCTATAAGCCACTTGCTGAGATATTAAGACCTATTGAACTGAGTGAGTTTGTTGGACAGCAACATTTACTTGATTCTGACAAGCCAATTGGGAAAGCCTTAAAAGATAATCAGCTCCACTCAATGATTTTATGGGGTCCTTCTGGGGCGGGAAAAACAACCCTGGCTAGAATTATTTGCAGTCAAATGGGTGCACATTTTGAGCAGATGTCAGCGGTCCTTGATGGGGTTAAAGAACTTAGAAATATTATTAAACATGCCGAGCTTTACAAGCAAAACGACACAAGCACAATTCTATTTGTTGATGAAATTCATCGATTTAACAAAGCTCAGCAAGATGGATTTTTGCCTCACATAGAGTCTGGGCTATTAACTCTGATCGGTGCGACAACTGAAAACCCATCCTTTGAAATCAATTCAGCTCTACTCTCAAGAACAAGGGTGTACATTCTCAAAAAGCTCAGCGCTGAAGAGCTCGAGCTTATTGCTCACAGGGCGATGAAGGAGCAACATGTCAACCTTGAAAGTGATGGCTCTTTGTCCCTTATCATCGAAAATAGTGATGGTGACGCGAGAAGACTTATCAATATAATTGAGCAGTTATCCAGTAGCTCAGGCAAGAAAGTTAACAAAACTGAAGTGATTAAAACCCTTCAAAAGAAGCTGAGCAGTTTCGACAAAGGGGGAGATATTTTTTATCAACAGCTCTCAGCTTTTCATAAGTCTGTCAGAGGGTCATCTCCAGATGGTGCGCTTTACTGGATGGCTAGAATGATAGTGTCAGGCTGTGACCCCAAGGTTATTGCCAGAAGGCTTCTCGCTATAGCCTCTGAAGATATAGGCAACGCTGACCCAAGAGCGCTCCAGGTTTGCGTTAACGCTTGGGACGTTTATGAGCGTTTGGGTGACAAAGAGGGTAATCGTGCTATCGCGCAGGCGGCAGTCTTTTGTGCGTGCGCGCCAAAATCTAATGCTGTTTATAGGGCGTTTAATTCTGCAATTTCGGCTGCAAAGGAAACTAGTAATCTGGAGGTTCCTAATCATCTCAGAAATGCCCCAACAAAACTTCTGAAAGAGCTTGATCATGGCAAGGGATATCGATATGCGCACGATGAACCAGGCGCAATTAGCAAAGGGCAAACCTATTTTCCAGATGAAATGGGAGAAACAATCTATTATGAGCCCACTGATAGAGGACTAGAGATTAAAATCAAAGAAAAACTAGATCAGCTTAGAGCAGGCTTATGAGTACATTGTCATCCATAGCAAGTATTGGAATTGGCGCCACTGTTGGTGCTTCATGTAGATACTATATTGGCATAATTTCGGCCCAGTATCTAGGAAAAGGGCTGCCTTATGGAACGCTAATTTCAAATGTTATCGGATCATTTATTGCAGGCGTTTTAATTGTTTTGGTACTAGATAAGCTTTTTCTTAGCGAAACTTACCGACTCATGCTACTCGTGGGTCTAGCAGGCTCGTTAACGACCATGTCAGCGCTTTCGATAGAATCCATTGACATGTTAAGTGGAGGCCAGTATTCTCAGGCCTTAATTAATATTCTATTGAACTTAGTGCTTTCACTATTGGCCGCAAGTATTGGCGTTATGGCGGCGAAATACGTTTTTAACTAGCTTAAAGCCGCAAGCCTTCTTTCAACTTCGTCTAAAAGCATTGAAGAGATGTTTATTCCAAATTGTTTATCAAGCTCTCGAATGCATGTGGGACTGGTCACATTGATTTCAGTAATATAGTCGCCGATGACATCAAGACCCACAAAAATCAGCTCTTTTTCAATCAGTACTGGGGCAATTTGAGTGCACAGATATCGATCTCTATCTGATAGCGGCTGACCCACTCCTTTTGCCCCAGCAGCGAGGTTTCCTTTAAAACTGCCTTCAGCAGGGAGCCTGGCAAGGGCATAGTCAACCGGCTTTCCATTAATCAAGAGGATTCTCTTATCACCATCTTTTATTTCTGGCAAAAACTTTTGCGCCATAATGTAACGAGTTTGATTCTTGGTTATTCTTTTGAGGATCTCGTTAATATCTTTATCATCCTTTGAGAGCTTAAATATATCTATTCCACCCATCCCGTCAAGAGGCTTAACAACAACTGTTGAAAGTGAATCAATAAAATTCTCGAGCATGTCAATTTTTGAACTCACGAGAGTTGGAGGTATACATTCGGGAAAGTTTAAGGCAAATAGTTTTTCATTGGCGTCCCTTAATGAGCTCGGCTTGTTCATGACTAAAGCCCCTTCCGATTCTAATTGTTCGAGTAGATAAGTTGCATAAATATAGTCCATATCAAAGGGCGGGTCTTTGCGCATAAAGACAACATCAAGAGAGCCTAAATTAATCTCTTTGAAGGCCTCTACTTTATGCCAGTTTGTATCTGAGTCCTGAACCCTTGTTCTTCTCGAAGAGGCATAGACCTTGCCCTCAGAATAATACATATCAGAGCTATCAAAGGTTTGAATTTCCCAGCCTCTAGCCTGAGCTTCTAGCATCATTGCAAAGGATGAGTCTTTGTTTGGCTTAATACTGGAAATATCATCCATCAATACGCCGAGTCTAATTCGCTTCATCGGCATATTATAATCCAATCAGATTGGATAATAATGAGCATGACGGGCAAAAAATGTTGAATTGGCGAGGTTTTCGGCGTATAATTTCGCCTCTTTAGTGCGGGGTGGAGCAGCATGGTAGCTCGTCGGGCTCATAACCCGAAGGTCATAGGTTCAAATCCTATCCCCGCTACCAATTTAGACCCCCTCTTTTGGGGGTTTTTATTAGGAGTTTTTTTGTGGCTAAGATAGCGGATAAAGTGCTTTCAATACTTAACCCGAGTGTGCATGACTTAGGGTATGAGCTCTTGGGTGTTGAATATGTTTCCAGTGGCAAACACTCTGTACTGAGACTTTATATAGATTCAGAGAAAGGTATTGGAGTTGATGATTGTGAAGTTGTGTCTCGTCAGGTCAGTGCGATAATGGATGTTGAGGATCCAATTAGTGGGCAATATAATCTTGAGGTATCATCCCCAGGAATTGAAAGACCTCTTTTTAGTGTTTCTCATTACATGCGTTTTTTGGGAAATGATGTTCGTATAAGAACGTATAGGCCTATTGAGGGCAGACGAAACTTTACTGGCGCAATTGGAAGTGTGAGTGAAAAAAACAATGAAATAGAGTTAGTGACAGAGCTCGGCCCTGTTACTTTAGATATAGATTTAATAGAAAAAGCAAATTTAGTTGCTCATTTTTAGGAGAAGCCGATGGATGGCAAAGAGTTATTTTTAATGATTGAGGCAATCTCAAATGAAAAGAACATTACGAAAGAGGATGTTCTTGAGTCATTGGAAGAGGCGCTAGCAGTTGCAACAAAGAAGCGCAGCAATATAGAAGTGCGAGTTGAAGTTGACAGGCATACTGGCGAGTTTAAGACCTTCAGGCAATGGCAAGTCATCGAAGATGGCGAAGAATTTGTTGATGATGACGGAACAATGTTTGATCCAGAATTGCACATATACCAAGCTGAATCAAATGGATTGAATGTCGATGAGTTTGTTGAGGAGCCAATGGAATCTCTTGAATTTGGAAGAATTGCAGCGCAGGTTGCCAAACAGGTCATTATTCAAAAGGTTCGAGAAGCTGAAAGAACAGTTGTAGTTGATAACTATTCTGAGCGAGTTGGCGAAGTGGTTATGGTTACAGTTAAGAGAGTCGATCGAGGAAATGTCTATGTTGATATGGGCGGAATTGACGGCATGATTTCAAAATACGACTTAATTCCTAATGAGTCCATAAGAAAAAATGACCGCTTGAGAGCTTATATTAAAGAAGTTAAGTCAACCCCTCGAGGTGCCCAAATTTTCTTGAGCCGAACTGCCAATGATATGATGGTTCAGCTATTTGAGATGGAAGTCCCTGAAATAAGTGAAGGCGTGATTGAGATTAAGGCTGGTGCAAGGGATCCTGGTCTTCGTTCAAAGCTGGCAGTTAAAGCTAAAGATAAGCGAATTGATCCGATAGGTTCATGCATTGGAATGAGAGGCGCTAGAGTGCAAGCTGTTTCTAATGAGCTCAATGGAGAGCGTGTTGACATTATCCTTTGGGATGACGATCCTGCACAATTTGTGATTAATGCTATGGCGCCTGCAGAGGTGAGTTCAATTGTTGTCGATGAGGACAAGAGGTCTATGGATATTGCAGTTGAAGAAGATCAATTAGCGCTTGCCATTGGAAGAGGTGGTCAGAATATCAAGTTAGCGAGCAAGCTCTCAGGATGGAAGCTTAACGTTATGTCTTTAAATGATGCAGATGAGATGCAAGCACAAGAGATGCAAAAGACAGGTGAAAAACTTGCTGAAAAGCTTGGCGTAGATGCTGAAGTTGCGGGAGTATTGATTGATGAAGGCTATACAAGTCTCGATGATATTGCTGAGGCCGAAGCAGAAACACTGTCCAAGATTGAGGAGTTTGACTCTGAGATGGTAGATGAGCTTCAAGAAAGAGCACAGGATGCTCAACTCGTCAAAGCCCTCAATGAAGCAGAGGCTACTGAAATTTTGCTTGGAGTTGAGGGCGTTGATGATTCTCTTGCTTCAGCGCTTGTCGGAGCTGATATCAATACTGTGGACGACTTGGCAGAACTCTCAATTGTTGAATTGTTAGAGATTCAAGATATTGGTAATGAGATCGCATCTGCTGTTATTATGGCAGCCAGAGAAAAAGAGGGCTGGTTTGATTAATCTAAGAGGTTTGTTATAGTAATCGTTCCTCAAATATAGGTAGAAATATGGCACATACAGTTGAAACTTTATCAAAATTACTTAAAAAGTCACCGGACCAGGTTATTTCTATCTTGTCAGCTGCCGGAATTGAGGGCAAGGCTGTAGATTCAAATATTTCATCTGAAGAAAGGCAGATTCTCATGTCTAGCTTGAGTAAGCGTTCTGCAACAAAATCAAGTATCTCTGTATCAAGAAAAACCACTAAACCTGCCTCAAGTTCATCTTCTGGTGGAGTCAAAATTCAGGTTAAAAAGAAGCGTGAAGTTCCTCAAAATAATCAGTCTGAAGAGGTTGATAATGAAGCTGTAATAAAAGCTAAAGAGGCTTTAGAAGCGGGCAGAATTGCTGAGCAAAAAGACGAGGAGAGGGATGCAAGGCGGAACGATATGGTTCGTCAGCAAAAAATAAAAAATGAAGAATTACAGACCCAAAAAACTTTAAAAGAACTGGCTGAGAAACAAGAAAAAGAAAAGAAAGAAAAAGAAAAGACTGAGTCTGATAAAGCAAAAGAAAAAAAGAAGGGGCCAAAGAGGTTAAGATCTGCCCAAGAGGCAGCTCCTAAAAGAAAAGAACTCCATGTCGCAAAGCATAATCCAAATAGAAAACTTAAGAAAAAAGAGAGGACGCAAATATCTCAAAAAGTCCAGGATGAGCAGGCACAGCATGGCTTCCATATGCCAGTAGAGCCGATAAAGCATGAAATACTGATACCGGAAACAATCAAGATATCTGAGCTTGCACTTAAGATGACTACTAAGGCTGGAGAGGTCTTGAAGGTTATGATGGGGATGGGCGTTATGGCAACCCTCAATGATGTCATAGATCAAGACACGGCAATCCTAGTTGTTGAAGAGATGGGGCATACTCCAATAGCGAGCAACGAGGAAACTGTTGAAGACAGTTTAGTTCAAGTTGATAGTGATGATGCAGAGTCTACACCAAGGCCTCCAGTGGTTACGATTATGGGTCACGTTGATCATGGAAAAACCTCACTTCTTGACCATATTCGTAAGTCGAAAGTAGCCTCTGCTGAGGCAGGCGGAATTACTCAACATATTGGAGCTTATCAGGTTGAGCAAAAAGGGAGTCTAATCACTTTTATTGACACTCCAGGACATGCTGCGTTCTCCAAGATGCGCCTTAGAGGAGCATCAGCCACTGATATTGTTATTCTAGTTGTTGCCGCCGATGACGGCGTAATGCCTCAAACTATTGAGTCCATTAAGCATGCCAAAGATTCTAATGTGCCAATCATTGTGGCTATCAACAAAATAGATAAAGAGGGTGCTGAAATTGACAAAGTCAAACAAGTTCTCTCAACCCATGATGTGATTGCAGATGAGTGGGGTGGAGATGTTCTGATGGTAGGTGTGTCTGCTCATACAGGTGAAGGTATTGATGAGCTATTGGAGAGCATCACTTTGACTGCTGAAATGGCAGAGATTAATGCAGTTGCAGATAAGCCAGCAAGCGGAGTTGTTCTTGAGGCTCGTTTAGATAAGGGGCGTGGGAAAGTAACTACTGTATTAGTTCAATCAGGAACTCTAAATAAAGGTGATATCGTCATTGCTGGTTTAGAATTTGGCAAGGTAAAGCAAATCATTGATGATAAGGGTAAACCAATTAATAAGGCAGGGCCCTCAACTCCAGTTGAGATTCTAGGTCTTTCAGGAGTTCCTGAGTCAGGCGCCGAGGTCTTAGCAGTTGAGAGTGAAAGAAAGGCAAAAGAAGTTGCTGAGTTTAGAAAAACAAAAGACCGTGAGACCAAACTACAAAAACAACAAGCCGAAAAGATGGATAATTTCTTTTCAAAAATGGAAGATGGTGAAATTTCAACAGTTAACGTATTAATTAAGTCTGATGTAAGGGGTTCTGCCCAGGCACTTGTTGAAGCATTAGAAGAGTTATCAACCGAAGAGGTGAAGGTCAAAGTAGTTTCTTCAGGAGTTGGAGCAATTAATAATACTGATATCTCCTTGGCTAGCACCTCTGACGCAATTGTCCTAGGTTTTAATGTTAGAGCAGATGCGGTTGCCAGAAAAAGCGCTGACACCGAAGGTGTTAGGATAGAGTATTACAGCATTATTTATAACTTGATTGACGACATTAAAGCCATTATGGGTGGAATGCTTAGCCCAGAGCTTAGTGAAAACATTATTGGAATAGCTGGCGTCAAGGATGTGTTTAGGTCTCCTAAGTTTGGAGACATTGCTGGTTGTATGGTTGAAGAGGGAGTGGTTAGGAAAGACAGCCCTATCCGAGTTTTGCGAGATAGCGTTGTGATTTATGAAGGTGAATTAGAGTCTCTCAGGCGCTTTAAAGACGACGTTAAAGAAGTTAAATCTGGTACTGAATGTGGTATCGGTGTTCTTAACTATACGGATGTTCAGCCAGGAGACCAGATTGAAGTTTTTGAGCGAATTGAGCGAGCTCGTTCATTATAGGAAGCAGATACTAAATGCCTCAACAGCCAAGCTTTAGAGCGGATAGAGTTAATGAGCTTATCAAGCGAGAGCTAGTTCTCCTGCTGACAACTGGCACCAAAGACCCTAGACTGCAAAACGTTATCATTACTGATGTGATTGTCAGTCGAGACTTAACAAGCGCTAAGGTTTTTTTCTCTGTTGAGGATGATGTGCACAAAAAGGTTGCTAGTTTACTCAATAAGGCAGGTGGATTTTTTAGATCATCTCTATCAAAATCTCTAGATCTAAGGCATACTCCCGCACTCAGTTTTATTTACGATACAGCTCCAAATACTGGCGCTAGAATGGACGACCTGCTAAGTAAATTGTAAATCCATAGTCTATGTCTAAAAGAAACAAAAATGGTAGAGATATTGATGGGGTTTTAATTTTAGATAAGGCATCTGGCCAAAGTTCAAATACTGCTTTGCAAAAAATCAAACGTTTATTTGACGCTAATAAAGCAGGGCATACAGGAAGCCTTGATCCATTAGCGAGCGGACTCCTCCCAATCTGCTTTGGCCAGTCAACTAAGGTAGCTCAATTCTTGCTTGATGACGACAAGCGATACTTTGTAAAAGGAAAGCTTGGCGAGGTTAGTGATACTGGAGACTCAGAGGGCGAGATTAGTAAATACGGCCCAACAAAAAAAGTAGATGAGGCAGCTATAAAAGATTGTTTAAAGACGTTTGTTGGCGTCATTAGTCAAGTTCCACCCATGTTTTCTGCGCTCAAAAAAAATGGCACCCCCTTATATAAGCTTGCAAGAAAAGGGATAGAGGTTGAAAGAACGCCAAGAGAAGTCAGCATTTATGAAATACAATTTATTAGCCTTGAAGATGATATCTTAACTCTCGAAGTGTGCTGCTCAAAAGGCACTTATATTAGAACTTTAATTGAAGATATTGGAAAATATTTGAATTGTGGTGGCCATGTAATTGAGCTAAGAAGGATAGGCTTTGCTCACTTAGATATTGCTCAAAGTAAAACGTTTGAAGATCTTAAAGAAATGAACCTATCAGAGTTAGATAGACTACTTATTAGGTCAGATGAAATGCTTCCAAATTTGAAGTCGGTTTATTTAGATTATGATCAGTCTACTGACATTAAGTTTGGTAGAAAAATAAAATGTAATGATTTAAATACTCCTCAAAAAATTAAAATTTATGACTCCAATAAAAGATTTGTTGGAATTGGTGAAAGCAATAACTTGTCTGAAGTTTTGCCAAAGAGGCTATTTATTTAGTTGTTGTTTAAAATTTATAGAGAGACAAAAATGAAAGTTTTAATTATTGGATCGGGCGGCAGAGAGCATGCACTTGCTTGGCAATGTGCTCAATTTGACGAGGTAGGGCAAGTTTTTGTGGCGCCCGGTAATGCGGGAACTACTCTAGAGAAAAAAATAACTAATATCAGTATCGATTCAGAAAATATTCCTGAGCTTATATCTTTTGCCAAAGAAGAGTCAATAGACATCACTATAGTTGGGCCAGAAGCTCCACTTGTTCTTGGAGTTGTTGATGAGTTTAAAAATGAAGGAATTGCTATTTTTGGGCCATCAAAGAAAGCTGCTCAGCTCGAGGGATCAAAAGTGTTTTGTAAGGACTTTTTAGATAGAAACAATATCCCAACGGCTTACTATAAGGTCTTTACTGAGACTAAGCCAGCGATAGATTATGTCAAAGAAAAAGGTATGCCCATTGTTATTAAGGCGGACGGCCTTGCTGCTGGTAAAGGTGTCATTATTGCTAATTCATTTGAGGAGGCATCCAATGCAATTAATGATATGCTTGAAGGTAACCGCTTTGGAGAGGCTGGCTCAAGAGTTGTGATTGAAGAGTTTTTGGAGGGTGAGGAAGCAAGTTTTATAGTGATGGTTGATGGAAACAACATTTTGCCTATGGCCACATCGCAAGACCACAAAGCACGAGATAATGGAGATCAAGGTCCAAATACAGGTGGAATGGGGGCGTATTCGCCAGCACCAATTGTAACTGATTTGGTTTATAAAAATGCTATGGAGAAAGTTATAAAGCCGACTGTTGAGGCTATGAAAAATGAGGGAATGCCTTATACAGGGTTTTTGTATGCGGGGCTTATGATTAACCAAAATGGAAATGTTAAGGTTCTTGAGTATAACTGCAGGTTTGGAGATCCTGAGACCCAGCCAATTATGATGCGTCTTCAGTCAAACCTAGCAAAACTATGCCTGATGGGGGCGAATGGCTCTTTAGACAAGGCTACTGCTAACTGGGACGATCGAACATCTTTGGGTGTTGTCATGGCCGCAAAGGGCTATCCGGGCTCATATCAAAAGGGAGAGGAAATCAGTGTTCCTGAATCATCATCGAGCTCTAAGGTGTTTCATGCTGGAACAAAACTTAATAATAAGAAAATACTAAGCAATGGTGGGCGTGTATTGTGCGCTACATCTCTTGGTGAAGATTTGAAGGATGCTCAAAACAAGGCTTATCAGCTTGTCAGCGAGGTGAATTGGGATGGAAGTTATTTTAGGACCGATATTGGCTTTAAGGGCTTATAGCATGAATAAATAATGGTAGTCATTGGTGTCGATGAGGCTGGGAGAGGTCCTTTGGTAGGAACTGTCGTGGCAGCAGCAGTTGCTTTTCCTCCAGGGTTTAAAATTGATGGCCTTACTGACTCCAAAAAATTGTCTGAAAAGAAAAGAGAAGCACTTTACAATCAAATTACTGCTGAGTGTTATTGGTCTTTTGCTCAGTCTGATAGCAAGGAGATAGACCAAATTAACATTTTAGAGGCCACCATGCTGGCAATGAAAAGAGCCGTAGATGAATTGAAAACTCAGATTGGAAATAATCATCAAGCGTTCAAAGTCCTTGTTGATGGAAATAGATGCCCCGACATAGAAAATTGTCAGGCAATTGTAAAGGGCGATTTAATTGAACCCGTCATATCAGCTGCTTCAGTCATAGCAAAGGTCACCAGAGATAGACAAATGATGGAGCTTGACCAGGTCTATCCTGAATACGGCTTTGCAAGGCATAAGGGATATGGGACAAAAGAACACTATGAGGCGCTTTTAAATTATGGCCCAATTGAGGGACAGCATCGCTTTACATTTGCGCCGATAAAGAAATTAATCAGATCCTAGCTCATAAAGCTGTTGATTAAGTTCATTTTGTTTAGCCTCTAACTCAGCTTTTTTAGCCTCTAACTCAGCTCTTTTTTCTGCCTCAGCTTTTCTCTTGTTGTCTCGTTCGACTTCTTTAGCTGGTCTCGCCATAAGATAATTAAAGAGCTTGACTACTTTTTTCACATTCTTCGCCTTACTGGCTATATTTGTTGCGTGTTCGGCCTCTCTTTTTGTAACAGAGCCCATCAAGTAAACAACGCCTCGTTCCGTAAGAACTGAAACATGGCTAGGGTGAAAGACCTCTTGGTCAAAGAATAGTGTTTCAATCTGAACAGTAATAACACCATCCTTTGCCCTGTCTAGATAGCTGCTATTAGGCATCACTTCAACTTCATTGATAAGCTGCTTTATTTTTGTTGACTTGCTTTTAACAATACTTTCAAGGTACTCTCTTGTATTTTCACTTGGCGCTTCACCAGTTATTAAAACTGCCTGGTTATAAATATTAAAGTTAACATGTGCATCTTCCAACATGGAGTCCTTACTGACCATATTCCCTAAATCCATATATAGAGTTTTGTCATCTAAAATTTCCCCCATTGTTCTGCGGTCATTTGACATAGTTGCAACTGTTGTAACGGCAGCAGCACCTTGAACTATGGGTGAGCAAGAACTTAAAATTGACGAAGAGATGATTATTGCGCAGAGGATAATTACTTTTTTCATTAAGTCTCCTTGTTTCTAGCTTGTTAAAAACAAACGAAATATTGTATCTGTTATTTTAAAGTAGATTCTTTCAAAACCCAAACATAAATATAAATTTCGATAACGTTTACAATTAATAAAGCATAATAATAGTAACCATAACTATAGCCTGTTTTATGAGTGGATTGCTTTACATTGTTGCAACACCTATTGGAAACTTAAGTGATATTACTATTAGAGCAGTTGAGATTCTTAAGAAGGTGGACATAGTTCTGGCTGAAGACACAAGGCACAGTAAAAAACTTTTTGCTCACTATGAGATAAATTCTCCTTTAAGGGCTTTTCATGAGCACAATGAGAACGAGAAAGTCAATGACATTATTGCTGAGATTAGCTCTGGAAAATCATTTGCACTTATAAGCGATGCAGGTACACCGCTAATTAGTGATCCTGGTTATCACTTAGTATTAAAGGCAAAAAGAAATGACATTGATGTAGTGCCTATACCTGGTCCAAGTGCTATCATTGCCGCTCTTTCTTCCTCAGGCATTGAGAGTAACAACTTTAGCTTTTTTGGTTTTTTACCATCAAAACAGCCCGCAAGATTGAAGCTGTTAAAAACTAAAAAAAGCCTCAATGAGACGATTATTTTTTACGAATCTCCCAATAGAATATTATCAACATTGAAGGATATGCTTGAGGTGTTTGGTGAAAATCGTCAAGCGTGTCTGGCAAAAGAACTAACAAAGTCCTTCGAGACAATCCTTAATGACAACCTGATTAATTTAATTGATTACCTTGCGAGTGATTCAAGCCATCAAAAAGGGGAATTTGTGATTATAATCTCACCAGCCGATAAAATAGATTTTAATGAGGCGCAGATTCAACTTGACAAGATATTGCCGATTCTTTGTTCTGAAATGGGCGCTTCGCAGGCGGCTAAATTAGCAGCTAAGATTACCGGCATAGATAAAAAACACTGTTATAAAAAAGCTATTAACCTATGAGTAACTTCTATAAACGCCATATATTTTTCTGCAACAATGTTCGAGCCGATGGAAAACAGTGCTGTTCACAGAATGGCGCAAAAGAGATGTACCGCTATGCCAAAGACAAGTGTCGTGCTAACGGAACTTTGGGGGAGGGCATGCTAGGAGTTAGCGAATCTCGATGTCTTGGGCGCTGTGAAAATGGACCAGTAGCAGTTGTTTATCCGGATAATGTTTGGTATCAATATATTGATGAAGAAGATATTGATGAGATTATGGAGTCTCACATGGATAATGGCGAGACCGTGAATCGGCTATTAATTAAATAACGTGTTTTTAAATTACAGCTTTTCAATAGCCTGAAAAATATATGGACTAAGGTTCTTAGCCATAACCTTGATTCCCTCAGCGTTTGGGTGTTGATAATCAGACTGAAGTAAATCTTTTTCAAGCGCCACCCCTTCTAGTAAGAATGGCATAAAAATTAAATTGTATTGCATAGAAAGTTCAGGGTAGATTGCGTCAAATTCTGACTTGTACTTAGGGCCCATGCTTTCAGGTGATTGCATTCCAGCCAAAATAACTAGCGCATTATTATTGATAAACTTATCAATTATTAAATCCAGATTGTTTTTTGTAAGTGCTGGGTCAAGTCCTCTGAGCATATCATTTGCACCAAGGCATAAAATAACTATATCTGGACTATCGCCAAGCGACCAGTCAACTCTTGATAGGCCATTTTTTGAAGTATTTCCAGAAATACTTGCATTAATAAAACTAATCATTGTTTCATTAACTTTAATTTCTTTTGATAGCTCAGAGGCTAGATTGTATTGTTGCGGAAGTCCATAGCCTGCCATTAAACTATCGCCATAAAGCATAATTTTTATAGGGCTTTGTGCATGAACATTAGTGAATAATAACGTCAGCATTAAGCATATAAATAATGACTTAATAGCGTGTATTTTTGAGATAATCATGCGCTGAATTTTATAATAGATTTTGAAATGAGTGCAGCAATACAATTCGATAATGTTTCATTAGAGTACGGTACAAAATCAGACACTGTTGAAGTATTAAAAGGTATCAGTTTCTCGATTGACAGCAAAGAGGTTGTTTCCATTGTTGGGCCAAGCGGGTCTGGAAAGACTTCTATTATTATGCTTGCATCTGGCCTTGAGACTGCATCGGCAGGCTCAGTTAAAGTTAACAATCAGGAAATTGTTGGACTAAAGGAGAATGAGTTATCTGAGGTCAGAAGAAAGAATATCGGTATTGTATTTCAATCCTTTTACTTGATTCCTAACCTTACTGCGGTAGAGAATGTTTTATTATCACTTGAAGCAAACCAACAATTCAATCTGGAAAAAGATGCCGAAAATCTTCTCGATGAATTTGGCCTTTCTCACAGGCTTCATCATCTTCCAAGCGAGTTGTCTGGAGGAGAGCAGCAAAGAGTTGCAATAGCGAGGGCTTTAATCAATAAACCTAAAATTATCTTGGCTGATGAGCCCACTGGAAATCTTGATAGTGCAAACTCAGAAAGTATGATCGACTTGCTCTTTGACTATACAAAGAAAAGTCAAACCTCACTTGTGATGGTAACCCACGATACTTCAATTGCAGAACGATGCGACCGTATTATTGAGATCAGGGATGGGCAGATTGTTTGATATAAGGCAATTCAAATTAATCAATAAATATGCTTTAAGAGACTTCTCGAGAAGTTATAAGAAACTGTGGGTTGTCACCTCAACTCTTTTCGTTAGTTTGTTGCTTCTATCGCTCACCTTTTCTGTCAAGGAAGCTTTGAATAGTGAAATAGAAAACAACTCGAAAGAGCTTCTTGGGGGCGATATTCAGGTGACAAGTGGGATAGACCCTCTCCCAGATGAGATTATTGATCAGTTTAACGCCTTAGGAAAGGTCAGCTCTGCTATTGAGTTTGGAACAATGCTTTCAAAAGAAGGAGAGTCACCAGTATTTACAGAGTTGAGGGCTGTAGATAATAGTTACCCGCTTTATGGTGAAATTGAAACAATTCCACAAAGTGCAGCAGAGAGAGTTTTTGTTAATTCGCAAAAACCAGCTGTGTTAATTAATGAGAGCATTCAAAAGCTACTTAAGCTCAATTTTGGAGATGATGTTGTTATTATGGGCCAACAGTTTGAAGTTGCTGGATTGGTTTCTTCTGTTCCAGACTTGGCTGAAAGCGCTGTGTTTGGTGAATTTGCAATCATTAGTATGGGTAGTTATGATCAATTTGGACTGAACTCTGGAGGTAGCTTTCTCGACCACGAGTATAGAATTAAATTTAAAAACTCAATTCAGAACGACGAGCAAGAGGATTTGGTCAAGTCTATTGTTGCCTATGATGATTCAATTACAACGAGACTTCCTGGAGAGAGTGGCCAGAGCCTTAATAGGGTCATAGATAATTTTTCAAATTTTTTGAATCTGGTTTCAGTTAGTGCAATGGTTATTGCAGGTATTGGAATCAGCAACACACTCCTCTCTTTTGTTAATCAAAATAATACTAGCATTGCTGTTAAAAAATCAATAGGTTTTTCATCAAGCTTTATTCAAACTATGTATTTTTATGAGATCCTTTTAATACTTGTATTGACCTCAGTTATCGCTTATTTGATTGGAGTTTTTAGTCCGCTATTGGCGAATGAACTTTTACCTAAAGCTCTTGGAATTGACTTACAGCCCACGTTTAGTTTTCTTGGCTTTCTTAATATCCTTTTCATTGGTTTTTTAGTTGTATTAATTTTTTCAATACCCTCTCTATATTCAATTAGTGCAATAAAAGCGGGTGCTTTATTTAGGAACACTTTTAATCCTGTAAGCTTGAACTTTTCTCTCAAGAATATTCTTTTGTTAAGCGTTTTAGTATTGATCTTGATGGCGTATTTTGTCAATCAAACGGAACAGAAGTTTTATACAGTTTTATACTTTATGGCTTTTTTTATGACAATGTTTATTTTTTATGGAGTCTCAAAGCTACTAATTTTATTTATTAAACGGTTTTATAGATTTACTAACAATAGCTATAGAATTGCTTTCAGAAATATTGTTGCCAAAAAGTCACTTGCACCAATTATGACAATCTCCTTAGGTATTGGGCTAACCTTGTTGCTTACCTTAAGCTTTGTGTCTAACAACTTAAAAAAAGAAATTTCAGATAGCATTCCATCAATGGCTCCAGATCTATTTTTTGTCGGAATTGATAGGGATATTCAAAGCGACCTTGAATCCTTCATCAAAGGCGTTGATCCAAACGTAGAGCTTGAATTTAGTCCAATGGCTAGTGCATCCTTTATTTCATTAAATGGAGTCCCTATAGGAGAAGTTGTTTCTGAGAATAATAGGTCGGCTTGGGTTGTAAGAGGAGATAGGAGGATATCTTGGTCAGAAAAGCCAAAGCCAGATAACCCCATTATTGAGGGTGAGTGGTGGGAGCCAGGAAATGAGAATGAGATGTTTATTTCTATGGACAGCAGGGCCGCCTATGACCTAGGAATGAAAATCAATGACAAGATTACTCTAAACATTTTGGGCAGAGATGTAACTGGTGTCGTTAAGAATTTTAGAGAGGTTGACTATAGAGATATATCAATAAATTTTGCTATCATTATCAACAAGGCTTTTGCAAACAAACTGCCCTATGAGTATGTTGGAACTTTAAAGTCAGACATACCATCTAGTGATATTTTGGCAAGGATCGTTGAAACATTTCCAAATGTATCAGCAATCAAGATCGATAGAATCCTGTCTCAAGTAAGTGAAGTTTTGAGCAAGGTATTTATTGCAGTTACAGCGATATCTTTAATTGTCATTGTCATTGGATTAATTGTTATTGTTAGCGCTGTATTAGTGCAAACAACATTTAGAAGGTACAACAACCTAATCTATAAGATAGTAGGTGTAGATTTCCCAACGATACTAAGGGCAATGACAATAGAGTTTGCTCTTATATACAGCACTCTAATATTTTTTGCGCTTACAGTTGCGGCTTTAAGTTCTTACCTTGTTGTAGAGAATACATTGCAGCTCACATGGCATTTTGATCTTGGCTTAACTCTTTGGATATTGGGTTCAACAGCATTGGTTTCATTTATATTAATCCTGATGGCAAACCGAAGCATATTTAGTCCAAAGGTCTACCCCCTCATAAGGAACGAGTAATTTTTTTTATTTATATACTAGTCAAATAAGTGAAATAAGCTTCTGGTTGAGTGCATTGACTTTATCTTTAAGATCGCTGACTTTAGCGTTATTTTCAATGATATCCGTTGGAAGATGTTCATTTAATTGAAGTCGCTGCTCACGACTAGCCTGTGCTAGTAACATGGTTTTGGCTTTTTCTGCATCGACATCATCTCTTTCCATGAGGCGTTTTATTTGCGTTTCATTCTCACAATCAACTACAACAGCTCTATCAAACGGCCCCCACAATTGTTTTTCAACTAGAAGAGGAATAACAACTACCATAACTCCCTCACGGCAATCCGCCATTGAAGATTTCATTTTTTGAAGTATCTTAGGATGAAGTATCTGCTCAATCAAGGCCCTATTTCTTCCTTTTTTATAAAGAACATCTCTAAGATTTGTTCGATTAAGAGAGCCATCGCTCAATAGAATTGATTCACCAAAAGAATCAACCAGTTCTCTAAGACCCTCCGTTTCAGGCATGACAACTTCACGTGAAATTACATCAAGATCAATAATTCTGCAACCATGTATTTCAAGTAAGTCACTTACTAAACTTTTTCCAGATGCAATGCCACCAGTCAGCGCCACTTTAAGAACTTTACTTGCCATATTACTAAGAATTATTGCTATTAATACTGAAATTTTATATCGAAATGAACATGATTCTTCTAGAATGATAATAATATCGCTCAAACTTGCTATTTAGCTTGACTTTTTGGTTAAAAATTTCGATAATAGGCGCTCTTTTTGGTTATGTAGCTCAGCTGGTTAGAGCACAGCATTCATAATGCTGGGGTCGGTGGTTCAAGTCCACCCATAACCACCATATCCCATAAGGCTTTCAGCGATTTCACTTAAATCTAAA
>Ga0207964_1000196_pt1 | contig 20044 bp, 14 predicted proteins | sample Knorr_S23_td_250_FD_185608 | JGI IMG/M metagenome (GOLD analysis project Ga0207964, IMG submission 185608) | Marine microbial communities from Southern Atlantic Ocean transect - Knorr_S23_td_250_ad_251m_LV_A (SPAdes) (version 2) | ecosystem: Environmental > Aquatic > Marine > Oceanic | place...
TTTATTAACCTTTATTTTCTGTAATTATGAAAATTACTGCCGCAGAAGTAAATAAATTAAGAAAGCAAACAGGTGCCGGAATGATGGACTGCAAGAAAGCTCTTGTGGAAGCTGAAGGTGACTTTGATGCTGCTGTAGATGTTCTTCGAAAGAAAGGTCAGAAAATCGCTGCTAAGCGTGCTGATCGTGATGCTTCTGAAGGAGTTGCTTTAACTAAAATCAACGCTGATAAGACCGTTGGTGTTGCTATTGTATTAGCTTGTGAAACAGATTTTGTTGCCATAAACGATTCTTTTAAAGCTTTAGCCTCTGAATTTGCTGACATAGCTTTAGGTCAACCAAATAAAGATGCTTTTTTAGAAGCTGATTTTGGAGGGATGACTGTTGCTGAGAAATTAACTGAGCAATCAGGTGTGATCGGAGAGAAAATTGAAATCAAAGGATTCGAAAGAGTTGAAGCCAATTATGTTGGTTCTTATACTCACGGATCTAAAATTGCAGTTTTAGTAGGATTAAATAATGCTGTTGATAATGCTGATGTTTTAGCAAAAGACTTGTCAATGCAAGTTGCGTCAATGGGAGCAACAACTTTGTCTTATAAAGATTTTGATGCTGCCTTTGTAGCTTCAGAAACAGAAGCTAGAATTGCTGTGATAGAAAAAGAGAATATTGAGTTGTCTCGATTGGGTAAAACCCTTAAGAATGTGCCTCAGTATATTTCTATGTCTCAATTATCTGAAGAAGTAATTGCTGAAGCGAAAGCAGCTATTGAAGCACAATTGCAGGCTGAAGGTAAACCGGAAAAAATCTGGGATAAAATTGTACCTGGAAAGGTTACAAGATTTATTGCTGATAATACAACTCTTGATCAGGAGATGTGTCTTTTAGATCAGGATTTTATCAAAGATGAGAAGCAAAATGTTGCTGGTTATATCGCTACTTATGGTGATGTGGTAGTAGCTGATTTTAAAAGAGTAGCCTTAGGTTAATCTTTTGAAAAAGAAGATTAAAAACCACTCTGAAAGAGTGGTTTTTTTGTGTTCAAAACTTCTGAAGTACTTCATTTTTACTTTAACTGATTTATCTATCTTTGAGAAACTATTTATTCCTATGAAATATAAAAGAATACTCCTAAAGCTAAGCGGTGAAGCCCTGATGGGAAAGGGTGAATATGGTATTTCTCCGGAAAAAATTGCTGAATACGCAAAAGATATCCAAACCGTAGTAGATCAGGGTTGTCAGGTAGCCATTGTTATTGGTGGCGGTAATATTTTCCGTGGTGTTCAAGCTGCGAATAGTGGTATGGATCGCGTTCAGGGCGATTACATGGGTATGTTGGCAACGGTTATTAATGGTTTAGCTTTACAATCGGCACTCGAACATATTGATGTAAAAACGCGTTTGATGTCTGCTATAAAAATGGATGAAGTTGCAGAGCCTTTTATTCGTCGTAGAGCCGTACGTCACTTAGAAAAAGGAAGAGTAGTTATTTTTTCTGCAGGTACAGGTAATCCTTATTTCACTACCGATACTGCTGCTACACTTCGAGCTATTGAAGTGGAAGCTGATGTGATCTTGAAAGGAACCCGGGTTGATGGTATTTATACGGCAGATCCGGAAAAGGATGCTACAGCAACAAAATACGATACTATTACTTTTGATGAGGTGTATCAAAAAGGACTCAACGTAATGGATATGACAGCTTTTACTCTATGTAATGAAAATAAATTGCCAATCATGGTGTTTAATATGAATACTCCGGGGAATTTATTGAATGCAGTGAAGGGAGAAGAGGTTGGTACTTTGGTTAACTTTTAAGCAATAAAAAAATAGGTCATGAACGAAGAAGTACAATTTTGTTTAGATAGTGCTAGTGAAAGCATGGGTAAGTCGATTGTTCATTATGAATCTGAGTTGCTGAAAATACGTGCCGGAAGGGCGAATCCACAAATGCTTTCGGGTGTCATGGTTGATTACTATGGTTCGATGACAGCTTTGCCACAAGTGGCAAATGTTGGTACGCCTGATGCACGTACATTAACGGTTCAACCCTGGGAAAAAGCAATGCTTGTTGAATTGAATAAGGCAATTATTAATGCTAATTTGGGGTTTAGCCCGATGGATAACGGAGAAATGTTGATTATCAATATTCCGCCCTTAACTGAAGAACGTCGTGTTGAATTGGCTAAGCGTTCTAAGTCAGAAGCTGAAAATTGTAAAGTCTCTATTCGTAGTGCTCGTAAAGATGCCAATGATGAGATAAAACAATTAGGAAAAGATGGTTTGCCTGAGGATGCAGTGAAAGACGCTGAAGCTTCAGTTCAAAAACTTACCGATACGTACATAACGAAGGTGGAGACGATCTTAAAAGATAAGGAAGCCGAAATTATGAAGGTCTGATTTGAAGCAAGCCTGAAGGCTTGCTTTTTTTCTATTTCAATTAACAATAGCACATAAATCATATGTGGGTACACATCTCCCGATTTATTCTCCGTTATAAATTATTCTTACTTCTTACTTTAGTAGTGGCTACCTTTTTTATGGCCAACAAAGCGAAGCAGGTACTTTATTCTTACGAGTTTATTCCTTTGCTTCCTGCTGATGATCCTGTTTATGTAGAATACCAGGATTTTTTAAGTCGTTTTGGTCAGGAGGGAAATGTTATGGTGGTTGGTTTTCAATGTGATTCGTTGTACCAGCTGGAAAAATACAATGCTTTTTATGACCTGTGTGGTAATTTAAAAGAAGTTGAAGGAGTAGAACAGGTAGTTTCGTTATTTCAGGCTCATAATATGACGAAAAATGAGACTTCAAAATCTTTTGAGTTTAAGCCGGTAAATACGCAGCGACTGCAAACACAGGACGAAGCTTATTTAGTTAAAGAAGAGTTAGAGTCTTTGCCTTTTTACAAAAAACTTTTTTACAATGAAGAGCAGAAAGCCTATTTAATGGCTTTAACACTTAATAAGGAACTTCTGGATTCCGAGGCGCGTATTGTTTTAATTCAAACCATAGAAGATATAATTAACCCTTTTGCTGAACAAATTCATGTTGATGTTCACTATTCCGGTTTGCCATACATAAGAACCAAAAGTGCAGTGAAGACAAAAGCCGAGGTGGAGATGTTTATCTTTTTGGCTATGGGAGTAACAGCATTGATCATGCTCTTATTTTTCCGTTCTTTTTCTGCTATGTTCTACTCCATGCTTGTTGTTGGAGTAGGTGTGATTTGGGCAGTGGGAACCATCGCTATATTGGGTTTTAAGATTACCATATTAACTGCTTTAATACCGCCTCTGATTATTGTGATAGGTATTCCTAATTGTATTTTTCTGCTCAATAAATATCATAATGAGTTTAAACAACATGGCAATAAGGTAAAAGCTTTGACCCGGGTGATACAAAAGGTGGGGAATGCTACTTTTATGACCAATGCGACTACGGCTGCAGGGTTTGCAACATTTATGATCACTCAAACGCAAATGTTGGTAGAGTTTGGTATTGTGGCTTCTATTAATATCTTGCTGGTATTTTTCATATCACTTATTATTATCCCGTCGATTTACAGTTTTTTACCGGCACCGAAAGAACGCCATTTGTTTCATCTTGAAAGGGTCTGGATGAATAGGCTTACTGCGTGGATGGAGAAAGTGGTTTTGAACCATAGACTGGCGGTTTATTCTGCAACAGGATGTTTACTTTTGTTCGCATGTTATGGAGTATCAAAAATTCAGACTACGGGAAACATTGTAGATGATATTCCCAAGGATGATCCGATAGCCGTAGATCTCCAGTTTTTTGAGCAGAATTTTGCGGGAGTCATGCCTTTTGAAATTATGGTTGATACGCATAAAAAGAATGGTGTGAGTAAGTCTTCTACTTTGAGAAGAATTCAAAAGTTAGAAAATGTTTTAGCTGAATATCCGGAGATCTCAAGTACGACTTCAATTGCCGATCTGGCAAAGTTTTCAAAACAGGCATACTATAATGGGAATCCGGATTATTACAGCTTACCCTCTTCTCAAGAAAAGAATTTTATCCTAAAATATGCGAAAAATACAGTTGGAGGTAATAGCGACCTTTTTGATAGTTTTATTGATACTACAAAAAGTGTAGCGCGAGTATCTGCAAGAATGAAAGATATTGGGACAAAACAAATGCGCGCTCTTAGAGATTCCATTCAGCCTAAAATTAATGAAATCTTTAATCCGGAAAAATATGATGTATCGATTACAGGAACCAGTGTTTTATTTCTGGAGGGAACCACTTACCTGGTAAAGAATCTTTTTAGTAGTTTGCTGCTTGCTATTGGTTTGATAGCCATATTAATGGCCTGGATGTTTTCTTCCTCCAGAATGGTTGTGGTTTCTTTACTCCCCAATTTGATTCCTTTGGTGCTCACAGGGGCCTTAATGGGCTACTTTGGTATTTCCATTAAACCATCTACCATCTTAGTGTTTAGTATTGCTTTTGGTATTTCTATTGACGATACGATCCATTTTCTGGCAAAGTACCGTCAAGAGTTAAAAGCGAATCATTGGAATATTCGACCGGCAGTAATTAGTGCCTTGAAAGAAACAGGTGTAAGTATGTTTTATACTTCAATTGTGCTTTTCTTTGGTTTTTCTATCTTTATAGCTTCAGACTTTGGCGGAACAGTTGCTTTAGGATTGCTGGTGTCGGTAACGCTTTTGTTTGCTATGATGGCCAACCTCCTATTATTGCCTTCCTTGTTGCTGTCTTTGGAGCGTATTATTACTACGCGTTCGTTTAGAGAACCATTGATAGATATATTAGATGAGGAGGAAGATATTGAACTGGAAGCTTTAACAATACGAAAAGAGTTGTAATATGAAAGGGATCATCTTGGCCGGTGGCTCAGGGACGCGTTTACATCCACTTACTTTATCAGTAAGCAAGCAGTTGATGCCTGTTTACGATAAGCCGATGGTTTATTATCCATTATCTACTTTATTGCAGGCAGGGATCTCTGAGATCTTAATTATTTCAACGCCTCACGATATGCCTTTATTTAAAAAATTATTAGGAGATGGTTCTCAATTGGGTTGCAGATTTGAATATGCAATTCAGGAAGTTCCTAATGGTTTAGCGCAGGCTTTTGTCATAGGTGAAGAATTTATTGGTGATGATGATGTGGCTTTAATTTTAGGTGATAATATTTTTTACGGTGCCGCAGTATCCGATTTGTTAAAACAACATAATAAACCTGAAGGTGGAGTGATATTTGCTTATCATGTTTCTGATCCGGAGCGTTATGGTGTGGTGGAATTTGATGCTGATTTAAAGGCAATTTCTATTGAAGAGAAACCAGAAAATCCAAAGTCAAATTATGCGGTTCCGGGATTGTATTTTTACGATAATGATGTGGTAGAAATTGCAAAATCAATTAAACCTTCGGCGCGTGGAGAGTATGAGATCACGGATGTTAATAAAGAGTATTTAAGAAGAGGGAAACTTCATGTAGGTATTTTGGATCGGGGTACAGCCTGGTTGGATACAGGTACCTTTACCTCTTTAATGCAAGCCGGTCAGTTCGTGCAGGTCTTAGAGCAAAGACAAGGTTTGAAAGTTGGCTGTATTGAAGAGAGTGCTTACCGTGCGGGATTTATTAATGCACAACAATTGAAAAACATGGCACAGCCCTTACTGAAAAGTGGCTATGGAAAATATTTGATGCAACTCGATGAGTAACTTAAAATCGATCGCTGAACTACAAGGTTTTCTTAGCCTTGTTATTGAAAAAACATCTTTTTCGGCAGAACCTGCCGAATTGTACGACCCTGTTAATTACATCTTGAGTTTAGGAGGTAAACGTTTAAGACCTGCATTGGTTTTAATGGCCGCTGATATGTACGGTTATGATTTGAAAAAAGCCATACCTCAAGCGTTAGGAATAGAGCTGTTTCACAATTTTACTTTAATGCATGATGATATTATGGACGATGCTCCGCTGCGGAGAGGCATGATAACTGTGCATGAAAAGTGGAACACGAATATTGGTATTCTTTCCGGTGATGCACTTTTTGTGAAAGCTTATCAATCCATGGTTAAATCAGATCCAAAGCATTTACCTGCACTGGTTGATCTGTTTAATCAAACGGCTTTAGAGGTTTGTGAGGGTCAGCAATACGATATGAATTTTGAAACTCAGGATGATGTTTCGATGAATTCGTATCTTAAAATGATCCGATTTAAAACAGCGGTTTTGTTGGCTTGTTCATTAAAAATGGGTGCTATGGTTGCCGATGCTTCAGAAGAAGATCAGAATAATTTATATGATTTTGGTATTCATATTGGTGTTGCCTTTCAATTAATGGATGATCTGTTAGATGTGTATGGCGATCAAAAAGATTTCGGAAAGCAAATCGCCGGAGATATTTTATGCAATAAAAAAACCTGTTTGTACATTAAGGCCTATGAAGATGCCGGTGAGGAGCAACGCAAGGTGTTAGATCACTACTTCGCACATCAGGATTTTGATGCACAGGAGAAGATATCGAAAGTGATGAAGGTTTACGAAGCGCTTGAAGTAAGAGCTTCCTGTAGGGCTATGATGGATCAAAATTATACCTTAGCCATGAATCATTTGAATGCAGTGCGTGTAGCCGAAGATAGAAAGTCTACTTTGTTGCAACTTGTTGAAATGCTTATGGTTCGCATTAATTAATGGATTTTGGACTTCAAAATATTGAAGATTACAGCAAAGATCTGGCATGGATGTTAAAAGCTTTGGAGCAGCTGGAAAAAGAGTTTCAAAGTGAAAAATGGATTTTTCGAAAACCCGTACATTCTGAAACTGCTTTTAAAGATATTGTTCTTCAATTACAGCCAGGGCTAAAAGAGTTGATCGGTCGAAGAGGTGATGATTATTGCAAGCAATTGCTTTATAAGATTGATATTTCTGAAAGTCAGGTTGCGAAAGCAGTTGCTTTAGAATCTGATGTAGATTTTCCGGAAGTGCTTGCGAAACTTATTCTTAGGAGATGTTTACAGAAAGTTTTGATAAGAAACTATTATAAAATCTGCGAAAAAGACGCTCTGGACAACGGTTTGGAACAATAAATTGTTTTACTTTGGGGTGAATTTTTTGCGTTTAAGAAAACGATGGACAATTACTCATTTTTAGGAGCAGCGAATACTGCTTTTTTTGAGGAGATTTACGAACAATATCTCAACAAACCTGACTCGGTAGAATCGAGTTGGAGAAGCTTTTTTCAAGGTTACGACTTTGCTAATGAAGCTTACACCGAAGAAGAATTTGAATCTCAGTTACCAGATTCTTTTAAAAAAGAATTTAAGGTAATTAATCTGATTGATGCTTACCGTCAGCGTGGACACCTGTTTACGAAGACGAACCCTGTTAGAGAAAGGAGAGATTACAATCCGAAATTGGAATTGGAACAATTTGAATTATCCGATACCGATCTGGGTACCGTTTTTCAGGCGGGTACACTTTGTGGAATAGGTGCTGTTACTTTAAAGGATATCATTGTGCACTTAAAAAAGGTGTACTGTCAGTCCATAGGTGTTGAGTACATGTACATTCGAAATCCAAAAGAAAGAAATTGGATTGGGAATTACATCCACGAAAATGATAATCAGCCCAACTTTAATCCGGGTCAGAAAAAACAAATCTTAAAAAAACTTAACGAAGCGGTTGCTTTCGAAAGCTTTTTACATACAAAGTATGTAGGTCAAAAACGTTTCTCACTGGAAGGTGGTGAAGCGCTTATCCCTGCACTTGATGCTTTGGTAGAATATGGTTCTACTTTAAACATCAAAGAATTTGTAATTGGTATGGCCCATCGAGGTCGCTTAAGTGTACTGGCGAATATTTTTAAAAAGCCATACAAACAAGTTTTTAAAGAATTTGAAGGTAAAGGTTACGAAGATGAAGAGTTTGATGGTGATGTGAAATATCACCTAGGTTATTCTTATGATGTAACTACGGATACCGGGAAAGATGTGAGCATGTGTTTGGTGCCAAATCCGTCACACCTCGAAACGGTTGCTTCGGTGATGCAAGGTATTTCCAGAGCGAAGATCAACCACAAATATGCAGGTGATAATTCTAAACTTTTACCTATCATCATTCATGGTGATGCTGCTGTTGCCGGGCAGGGTTTGGTCTATGAGATTGTTCAAATGGCTCAGCTTCCCGCATACAAAACCGGAGGAAGTATTCATGTTGTAATTAATAATCAGGTAGGATTTACAACGAACTACCTTGATGGACGTTCGAGTACCTATTGTACGGATGTTGCCAAAACAACTTTATGTCCGGTATTACATATCAACGGTGATGATGTTGAAGCAGTTGTTCATGCCATGGATTTTGCCGCAGCTTACCGTCAGGAGTTCAAGAAAGATGTATTCATCGATCTACTTTGTTACCGTCGTTATGGACATAACGAAGGTGATGAACCTCGTTTTACACAACCTAAATTATACCAGGCGATATCTAAGCATCCAAATCCGCGTGAGATTTACAACCAAAAGTTGATGGCTCAGGGAGTTGTGGAGGCGAATATCGTTAAGGAAATGGCTTCACAGTTTAAAGGTTTGCTGGAGGTTGATTTAGATGAAGCGCGTAAAGAAGATACGACGAGTATTACTCGATTTATGGAGAAGGAATGGGCGCACATCAAAAAAGCCCGAGCCATCGATTTTGAGTTTTCTCCGGAAACAGGTGTTTCTCGTGATAAATTAGCAACTATTGCCCGTGCGCTTTACACAGCGCCTGAAGGGCATCAATTTTATAAAAAAGCTTTACGTCTTTTAAAGGATCGTGAAAAAATGTTTAACGATACCGATCGTTTGGATTGGGGAATGGCTGAATTACTTGCCTATGGATCTATTTTGGCCGAGGGTAAAGAAGTAAGAATGAGCGGTCAGGATGTTGAACGTGGGACCTTCTCGCACCGCCATGCGATATTGAGAAATGTAGAGTCTGAAGAACGTGCAAATCTGTTGAATCACATTGGTGAAGGACAAGCAAAATTTGAGGTTTATAACTCGCTATTATCAGAATATGGGGTTTTAGGTTTCGATTATGGTTATGCTTTGGCTTCGCCTGATGGATTAACTATTTGGGAAGCACAGTTTGGTGATTTTTCCAATGGTGCACAAATTATTATCGACCAGTATTTATCGGCTGCCGAGGATAAGTGGGAAATTTACAACAGTTTGGTTATGCTTTTACCTCACGGTTACGAAGGGCAGGGAGCAGAGCACTCCAGTGCGCGTTTGGAGCGTTATTTACAATTGTGTGGACAATACAATATGCAGGTAGCTAATGCCACGACTCCGGCAAACTTCTTCCACTTGATGCGTCGTCAGTTGCACAGAGATTTCCGTAAACCATTGGTGGTGATGAGCCCTAAGAGTTTACTGCGTCATCCGCAATGTGTGTCTTCCGTAGAAGAGTTAGTGGAAGGTAGATTCCAGGAAGTAATAGATGATGCGAGTGCAGAAGCAGCTAAAGTGAAAAAGGTCGTATTCTGCTCGGGTAAGCTTTACTACGAAATGCTTGAAGAAAAAGAAAAACGAAATGCTGATGATGTGGCTTTGGTTCGTTTGGAACAATTGTATCCATTCCCTAAAACACAATTAGAGGCTATTGTAAATAAATACGCAAATGCAGAAAACTATGTGTGGGCACAAGAAGAACCTGAAAATATGGGTGCCTGGGGCTTTGTCCTCAGACACTGTCGCGAATTGCCACTTCAGGTGGTAGCTCGTTCGGCTAGTGCTACGCCTGCATCGGGGTCTTCAAAGCGTTCTGCACGTCGTCAGCGTGCCGTCATTGAAGGCGTATTTGAATTGTAAAAAAGAAATTAAGAAGGCAAAATTGATACTGTTATGATCGTTGAAATGAATGTTCCATCACCCGGTGAATCTATCTCGGAAGTAGAGATAGCAAGCTGGCTTGTAGCCGACGGTGAGTACGTTGAAAAGGATCAGGAGATCTGTGAGATAGACTCTGATAAAGCAACCTTAACATTGGCCGCTGAAGAAAGTGGAGCAATCTCAATTAAAGTTGAAGAGGGTGAAACTGTGGCTATTGGCGATGTAGCTTGTACCATAGATACTGCTGCTGAAGGTACTGCTTCTACATCTGCGTCTAAAGCGGATGCTCCTGCTGCTGCACCTAAAAGTCCTCCGACTGTAAATCCGGCTGAAACCTCTTACGCTACAGGTACTCCATCTCCTGCAGCCCGCAAGATGATGTCAGAACAAGGTGTTGACATTACACAAGGTTCCGGTAAAGGTGGTCGTATTACGAAGGAAGATGTGGTAAAAGCGAAAATAGCCATGGGTAATGGTCCCGGACCACGTGGTGTTGAGCGTAAGAAAATGTCTGTACTGCGTAGGAAAGTTGCCGAGCGTTTGGTTTCTGTAAAGAACGAAACAGCTATGCTGACGACTTTTAACGAAGTAGATATGAAACCGATTATGGATCTTCGTAAAATTTACAAAGAAGACTTTAAAGAGAAGCACGGTGTAGGCTTAGGATTTATGTCTTTCTTCACTAAAGCGGTTACAAGAGCTTTGAAATTGTTCCCGGATGTAAATGCCATGATCGATGGTAAAGAAGTGGTGTATTACGATTATGCTGATATTTCTATTGCTGTAAGTTCTCCAAAAGGACTAATGGTTCCTGTAGTTCGCAATGCAGAATTATTGGATTTTGAAGGTGTAGAATCTGAAATTAGGCGTTTGGCTATTAAAGCGCGTGATGGGAAGATCAGTATGGATGATATGTTAGGCGGTACGTTTACCATTACGAATGGTGGAGTATTCGGGTCTATGTTATCTACGCCAATTATCAATCCTCCTCAATCGGCTATTTTAGGGATGCATAATATTATTGAACGTCCCGTTGTAATCGATGGAGAAGTAGTAGTTCGCCCGATTATGTATGTGGCGCTTTCTTATGACCACCGTATTATTGATGGTCGTGAGTCGGTAGGTTTCCTGTGTGCTGTAAAAGAAGCTCTTGAAAATCCGGTTGAGTTCTTACTCGGCGGCGATGATAAGATTAAAGAGAATTTGGGTCTGTAAGACACCTAATGTTTATATTGAAGCCTCCTCCGCATTTGTGGGGAGGCTTTTTTGTATTCCAACGTATGATAAATAGTGTGATTTTTACGATAAAACACATTAATTGACTGGTATTAAGTAGATTGATGTTGTGTTGTTAACAATCATTTAACATCAAAAAATGTTTATTCTTAGGAGAATAGCACTACATTTGTCCTGAATTTTTTGCCCCTTGAACTATGATACCAAGAATAAGATTTCAAAATAAGGAACAAGCGACTTTTGTAAAAGAGTTAAGAAAACGTGTTAATGGTTATTTTAAAGAGAATAATATTTCCAGAAATGCGAATCGCCATATGGTGATTAAATCCATTTCCATGTTTTTGATCTACTTAGTTCCTTATGCATTGATGTACATGGGAATTCTTTCCGGTGTCTGGGCTTTGATCTTAGCTGTGGTTATGGGCATAGGTATGTCCGGAATAGGAATGTCGGTTATGCATGATGCGAATCACGGGGCTTATTCGTCTAATCCAAAAGTTAATAATTTATTAGGTATTTGCATTTATTTAATTGGTGGTGATGTGTACAACTGGAAGGTACAACACAATATTCTTCATCATACCTACACGAATATCAACGGTTTAGATGGTGATATCGATCAGGATCCTCTTTTAAGACTCTCTACGGAGCAAAAATGGGGTAAAGGTCATAAGTTTCAACACATTTATGCTTTCTTTCTTTACACCTTAGGAACGCTCTTATGGGCTGTTTTGGATTTTGTTCAATACAGAAGATTTACCAAATTAGGATTGAGCCCTGATGGTAAACTCGACAAATCAAAGCAATTCAGAAAATTGGTGATTTATAAGATTGCTTATTGGGCATTTATTTTTGCCTTACCGATGATTTTTTCTCCATTTGCCTGGTGGCAGGTATTGTTGGGCTGGTTGATAATGAATATGGTTGCCGGATTCATTTTAACGGTAACCTTCCAATTGGCTCACGTTGTAGAGGGAGTTTCTTTCCCTGTTCCTACAGATGAGGGTAAAGTAGAGAATGAGTGGATGATCCATCAGTTGAAAACGACCGCTAACTTTGCAAAAAACTCGAAGTTGGTAACTTGGTTCGTCGGAGGTTTAAATTTCCAGATCGAGCATCATCTTTTCCCAAATATTTGTCACGTACATTACAAGAAAATATCCGATATCGTTAAGGCAACAGCCGAAGAATATGGTATTATTTACAATGACAATAAAAGTTATTTTAGCGCAGTTCGTTCGCACTACAAAATGCTTAAAGAACTTGGTATGCAGCCCGTACTTGCCAAGTAGTTTTTAGTGACCAGTGACCAGTGAAGTTTTGAGTTTTAAGTGATAAGTTTTGAGTTGATTTTCAAACCTGAATTCGTCAGGGAAGTTCTTTAAATCATTTCAGTGACGTCATCCCGAACTTGTTTCGGGATCCCAATGCTAAAACGATTTCTCAGTAAAAAATACATTTGTTCACTACATTGTAAATATTCAAATAAATTACTTTATCGAATCCAACTAGTTGAGTACGTCATCTGTGAGATTCTGAAACAAGTTCAGAATGACCCACGATCAATCAACAATTTTAAATTCGTAATTATTCCTAATTCATTGTCCATTATCAATTCCTAATTCCTAATCAGTTTCAATTTTATCAAGTCTGGTCTTTAAACGACTGCATGACTGCATGATAATTTTCAGTTGACAGTTTTTTAACTTAGAACTTAAAACTCATCACTCAAAACTACTTTTCGGTTCAGTTTTTCAGAATCATCTCAAGGTGATGTAGGGCAATTTCCACTTCACTTACATTTTCGAAGACCAAACTTAACTTGTTATTGCGTTCTTTCATTTGGCAAGCTTTAGGGTTCAGTTGTATGTATTTTAAAATGTGACCAAATTGCTCCGATTCGAAGAAGGACGATTGAGGGTTTGCTACAAAATAAGCGATCATTTTATTGGCTTTAAGAATAACTTTTTCAAAGCCTAAGTCTTTTGCGATCCAACGTAAACGAATCGAGTAGAATAGTTTTTCTACCGGAGGAGGTACCGGACCAAACCGGTCTGTAATTTGTTCTTCGAAAATTTTTAACTCGTCTTCGTTTTCAATGGTGTTTAAATCTTTGTAGAGTTGTAAGCGTTCGGAAATAGAATTAACATAATTGTCAGGAATTAAGATTTCCATATCGGTGTCTATCTGACATTCGTCTACAAAGAAGGAGTCTGAAGCATCCTTTTTATACAAGTTTTTAAATTCGGTTTCCTTTAGCTCCTTTACGGCTTCATTTAAGATCTTTTGGTACATTTCAAATCCAATGTCGGAGATGAATCCTGATTGCTCGGCTCCTAAAATATCTCCGGCACCACGAATTTCCAAATCGCGCATGGCAATGTTAAACCCGGAACCAAGGTCGGCATGTTGTTCTAAAGCTTGAATACGTTTTCTTCCTTCTTCACTCATGCTAATTCGAGGGGGAGTAACTAGATAGCAGAAGGCTTTTTTATTTGAACGCCCAACACGCCCACGCATTTGGTGAAGGTCACTTAAACCAAAGTTTTGAGCGTTATTGATGATGATGGTATTGGCATTAGGGATGTCCAGGCCACTTTCGATAATCGTCGTGGAGACAAGTAAATCAAATTCCCCTTCGATAAAGTCCAGCATTAAACGCTCCAATTTAGGCCCGTCCATCTGACCATGTCCTATGCCTACTTTTACGTCAGGACAAAGACGTTGGACCATTCCGGCTACTTCTTTAATGTTTTCTATTCGGTTGTGAATAAAGAAAACCTGTCCACCTCTCGAAACTTCATATTGTATGGCATCTCGAATGGTTTCTTCGTTAAATCCAATGTTTTGTGTTTGTACAGGAAGACGGTTTGGTGGAGCTGTTTTAATGGTCGACAGATCACGAGCTGCCATCAATGAGAATTGCAATGTCCTTGGAATGGGTGTAGCCGTTAAGGTTAATGCATCTACATTCGCTTTGATGGTTTTTAGTTTGTCTTTTACGCCAACGCCAAATTTTTGTTCTTCATCAATCACCAATAAACCCAGATCAAGAAATTTAACATCTTTACCAACAAGTCGGTGTGTGCCAATAATGATATCTACCTTTCCATCTGCCAGGTTTTGTAAGGTTTCTTTTTGCTGTTTTGCTGTTTTAAAACGATTGATGTAATCTACTGTACAAGGAAAATCTTTTAAACGCTTGCGGAATGTTTTGTAATGCTGAAGAGCAAGAATAGTTGTTGGCACCAATATGGCTACTTGTTTATTGTCGCAAACCGCTTTAAATGCTGCACGTATCGCAATTTCTGTTTTACCAAAACCTACATCACCACAAACCAGACGATCCATAGGTGTGTTAGACTCCATGTCTTTTTTAACTGCCTGAGTGGTTTTAAGCTGGTCGGGTGTATCTTCATACAGGAAGCTGGCCTCTAATTCGTATTGCAAATAATTGTCGGGATTAAAAGCAAAACCTTTTACCGCCTTACGTTTGGCATACAACTGGATCAAGTCGTAGGCAATGGTTTTAATCTTAGTCTTGGTTTTATTTTTTGTTTTTGCCCATTGAGGCGATCCGAGTTGATGGATTTTAGGAGCCTTACCTTCTTTACCATTAAACTTGCTTATTTTGTGAAGTGCGTGAATACTCACATAAAGCAAATCGCTGTTGCGGTAGATCAGTTTTATTGCCTCCTGCTTTTTTCCCTGTACATCTATTTTTTGCAGTCCGCCAAATTTCCCGATACCGTGGTCGATATGCGTTACAAAATCGCCAATTTCTAAATTGGTAATTTCATCCAGTGTAATGGTTTTCTTGTATTGTTGTGCCGACTTGAGTTTAAATTTGTGGTACCGTTCAAACAGTTGGTGGTCGGTGTAACAAAGTATTTTGTTTTCGTGATCTATAAATCCTTCATGGAGAGGAAGGAGCATGGTGCTGTATTTGAAGTTCTCGTCAATTTTCTCAAAGATGTTGTGGAAACGTTCTTCTTGCTTTTGAGATGAGCATAGAATTAGGTTTTCATAACCTCCTTCAGTCTTCTCATTAAAATGTTCGATGATCAAATCAAACTGCTTGTTAAAGCTGGGTTGAAAAGAGGTCTGAAAATTTATTTCTTTTGAGGAGTCTTCATTTTTTATTCCAAACGAAACGATATGAAAGTCATGTATTGCCTTATTAAATACTTTAGAGTTGATGAAAAGCTCTTCCGGTTTGATGTGTTTAATGGTGCCATCCAATTCTTCGTAGGCATCATATGCCTTGAGGTAGAGTTTGTCTAAGTGTGCTTTACAGAGTTCTTTGTCTTTGATCCAGATCACGGCTTTTTCACTCAGGTAATTCATAAAAGAGACTCTTGCTTCGATCATCTCCTTGTTTTCTACATTGGGAATGATGTTGAGCTTTTTCACCTCTTGAATAGATAATTGAGTGTTGATGTTAAAGCTTCGAATACTCTCTACTTCATCGCCAAAAAACTCGACACGATATGGATGTTCATTAGAAAAAGAGAAGACATCTACGATGCCGCCCCGTATGGAGAATTGTCCGGGCTCAACAACGAAATCGGCATATTCGAAACCATATTCGAACATCGTTTCGTTTAAAAAATCGAGACCTATTTCTTCTCCAACAGTAAGCTTAAGGGTGTTTTTGTTAAGCTCTTTTTTTGTGATTACCTTTTCAAAAATAGCGTCGGGGTAGGTAATAATACAGGAGGGTTTTCTGCGCGAATTTAATCTGTTGAGTACTTCAGCACGCATTAGTACATTGGCATTGTCTGTTTCTTCAATCTGATACGGACGACGGTATGAACCGGGGTAGAAAAGCAAATCTTTTTCTGGAATGAACTGTTCCAGGTCGTTGTGGAAGTAGGCCGCTTCTTCTTTATCGTTTAGGATGAAGATATATGTTTGCTCAGATGCTTTGAAACAAGTAGCGGCTACCATAGTAGCAGCAGAGCCGGTTAATCCACTCAAATGAATTGATTTGTTGTGGTCTAAATCTTCAAGAACTTTTTTGTCTTGAACACTTTTTAAATAACCGTTTAACAGTTCACTTTTTTTCATATCCCTTTAATGGCTTAACCCCGATCAGCATGCTGACCGGGGTGCGTATTTAATGTAAATGGAGTTAAAAATTAAAAGTTAAAGGTTAAAAATTGATAATAAATTCCCTTAGCTTATTTTTTCTGACTCCTGTATTCTGACTCCTTAGTTAAAAAGCTTAACGCTTTTTCCATCATCTCTTTAGAGCCTGTAAAGAAAGGAGTACGTTCGTGTAATTCTTTAGCTTTAATATCTAACAAACGTTCGGCACCCCATGTTGCAAGACCACCGGCTTGTTCTGCTATCATTGCTATTGGATTGCATTCGTAAAGTAAACGCAATCTGCCTTTAGGTGCATCTGCTGTTGCCGGGTAGATAAAGATCCCGCCTTTAAGCATATTCCTGTGGAAGTCTGCAACTAATGAACCCATAAATCGAGCCGTGTGTGTACGCTTTCCTTTTCCGTTTAATTCTTTACAGTAGCCAATATAGTCTAGAACGCCTTTATCTAAAGTATTATAATTTCCTTCGTTGATCGAGAAAATAGTTCCTTTTTCAGGTGTTTTTATTGATGCGTTCGTAAGCGCAAAAGTATTCGTATTTGTATCGAAGGTAAAGGAATGAACTCCATGACCACAGGTGTAAACTAAAACTGTAGAAGTGCCATAAAGTACATAGCCTGCTAAAATTTGTTCGTGTCCGTAGCGATTAAATTCCTCTTTTTTTGGAGTCCCTTTTCTGGTTCTTTTAAAAACCGAGAATATGGTGCCCACGGAAATATTTACATCAATATTTGAAGAACCATCGAGAGGATCTGTGGCAAATAAGTATTCGCCCGTTTCGTTTAAGCTAATGATCTCCTCATTTTCTTCGCTTGCAATAGCTGCGATATGTCCGGTGTCTTTAAGATTTTCAATAAATTGCTCATTGGCGAAAAGATCAAGTTTTTGAACTTGTTCTCCTTGTATGTTTTCGCTTCCGGCTGCACCTAAAATATCTTCTAATCCTGCTTTGTTAATTGTTCGATGTACAATCGTTGAAGCCTTCTCAACAGCAGTTAAAATTTTTAACATCGCTTTTGGATCATCACCGTGAAGTTCAGTTTTTTCTCCCACAAATTGATTTAGAAGTACCAGATCTTTGTTATTCATAATATATTTCTAATATTTATTTGACTTTAAAAAAATATTCAGTTCGACTCCTTGGGAGGGACAAGCATTGTGTTAGGTTTTGTCTGGCAAAGATAAGTTTTTTCAGCAATCAGCAATCAGCTTTCAGCAGTTAGCAAAAACTGCCAACTGCCAACTGAAAACTGCCAACTGTCATGCGGTCGTACCGTCATTCTGAACTTGTTTCAGAATCCCATAGATAACGTACGCTGTAAATAAATGTCTTGCGGTTTTGCAGTCGTGTTGAACAAAGTCGAGTCTCCTCAAGGGGACAATTCCCAATAATCAACCCTTCGACAACCCCGATAGCTTTCGGGACAGGATGACAACTCAAAACTTATCACTTAAAACTCAAAACTTCACCGGTCACTGTAATAATTAAACCATTGTTATTCTGCTCTTTAAAAAATGCTTATATTTGCGCCCAATTTTGAGGAATTCAAATTTTAATATCCTCATTTACAAGGTTTAACCATCAAATGAATTGTTGATGAATATTTCTAAAGAAAACATTGATTCTTTAAATGCAGTTCTGAAAATAGAGCTTTCAGCTGCTGATTATCAAGATCGAGTAGCAACCGTTTTAGCTGACTACCGAAAAACTGCTGATATGCCGGGTTTCCGTAAAGGAAAAGTGCCTATGGGTGTTGTTAAAAAGCGTTACGGTATTCCTGTAAAAGTTGAAGAGATCAACAAAATTCTTTCTGATTCTATTACGAAGTACATCGTTGATGAAAAGTTAGACATTTTAGGAAATCCACTACCTAAAGAAGCTGAGCAGATTGATTGGGACAAACAAGAAGATTTTGTATTTGAATACGAATTGGGTTTGGCTCCAATCTTTGATGTGAAAATTTCAAAAAAGAATAAAATCGACTTCTACAATATCAAAGCCGATAATACTATGATAGATCGTTATGCGGAAGATATTGCGAAGCGTTACGGTAAAATGTCGAGCCCGGAGAAGGTGGAAGAGAAGGATCTGGTTTATGGTACTTTTCAGGAATTAGATGCTGATGGGCTTGCAGTAGAAGGTGGTATTACAAATCAGGCTTCTGTATCGCTTGATTTCGTCAAAACGAAGCAGTTGAAAAATGAATTCATTGGTTCTGAAAGAGGTGCCGTCATTGTTTTAGATCCTAAGAAAGCTTTTGAAAACGATACGGATACTGCTGCCATGTTGAATATCGATAAAGAGGCTTACGCTGATTTGAAAGCGAACTTTTCTTTTACTATTGACAATATAAGTCGTATGGAACCGGCTGAGTTGAATACGGAATTGTTTGATAAAGTATACGGTGAAGGTGTTGTGAAAAATGAAAAAGAATTCCGTGCGAAGATTGCTACCGAAGCAGAGAACACGTTCGTAGGGGAGTCTGATCGTAAATTCCAAAATGATGCAGTTGATTTCTTGTTAGAGAAAACTTCATTTGATTTACCGGAAGAGTTTTTGAAGCGTTGGATGCAAACAGTCTCTGAGAAGCCTGTTACTTTAGATGAAATTGAAAATGATTTTGAAGGTTATAAGAAGTCTTTGAAATGGCAAATTATCGAGAATAAGATTGCTAAAGAAAACAATTTAAGTGTTGCTAAAGAAGAGGCTATTGAAGAGACTAAGAAATTAATTGCTGCTCAAATGGCTCAGTATGGTCAACTTTCGCCGGAGGGAGAACAATTAGAACAATATGCTCAGCAAGTTCTTGCGAACAAAGAAGAAGAGAAAAATATTTACGATCGCGTATTTGCATCTAAAATGACTGCTTTCTTCAAAGAGTCTTTTAAAATGAATGAGAAAGAAATTTCTTACGAGGACTTTATAAAATTAGCTCAAGCTTAACTGTTTAAATTATATCTATAAATATATATGAAAAAAGGCTCGTGTTTCACGAGCCTTTTTTTTATTTTAGCTATTCAATAATCTCAAAATACAAATTAAAGATGTTTTCAAAAGACGAATTTCGTAAATATGCTGTTAATCACCAGGGAATCAGTAGTACTACCGTTGATTCTTTTACTTCAATGATGAATAACTATATTTCTCCAACCATTATTGAGGAGCGCCAAATGAACGTGGCTTCGATGGATGTATTCTCTAGATTGATGATGGATCGTATTATCTTTTTGGGTGTTCCTATTAATGATTATGTCGCAAATATTATTCAGGCACAGTTGTTATTTTTGGAGTCTGTTGATGCCAAAAAGGACATCCAGATTTACTTAAATTCTCCGGGTGGAGGTGTTTATGCAGGTTTGGGTATTTACGATACCATGCAGTATATTGCTCCTGATGTTGCAACTATTTGCACGGGTATGGCAGCGAGTATGGGTGCAGTGTTGTTATGTGCCGGTGCAAAAGGAAAGCGTACGGCACTGAAACATTCTCGCGTAATGATTCATCAACCTTTAGGTGGAGCACAAGGTCAGGCTTCGGATATTGAAATTACTGCCCGTGAGATCCAAAAACTGAAAAAGGAATTATACACGATTGTTTCCGACCATTCGGGGAAACCGTATGAAGAAGTGTGGAAAGATGGTGATAGAGACTATTGGATGACTTCTTCTGAAGCTAAAGATTACGGAATGATTGATGAGATTCTCGTTAGAACGAAATAGAAGAAAAAGCCATCGCGAAAGCGATGGCTTTTTTTAGTCATAAAAATTCCAGATCAGGCTCAGTTTAAAAGTGGGTTTAGCCATTGGGTAAGGTTTTAAGATATACT
>Ga0207964_1000199_pt1 | contig 19906 bp, 11 predicted proteins | sample Knorr_S23_td_250_FD_185608 | JGI IMG/M metagenome (GOLD analysis project Ga0207964, IMG submission 185608) | Marine microbial communities from Southern Atlantic Ocean transect - Knorr_S23_td_250_ad_251m_LV_A (SPAdes) (version 2) | ecosystem: Environmental > Aquatic > Marine > Oceanic | place...
GACCATTGGTTTTGTAGTTACCAATACGACTACAGGAGCTGTTAGCCAGGGTAGTTTTGAATTGACGGTAAGTCCATTTGTACAACTTGGTACATCGAGTGATTTAGAAAGCTGTGCAGATTCGAATGGTTTAGCGGTATTTGATTTAAGCAGTCAAGATGCCACGATTTTAAGTTCATTAGATTCCTCTTCTCACACGGTCTATTATTATGATAGTGAGTCTGATGCAATTTCAGGATCGAACAATTGGATAACAGGTAGTTCTTCATATTCGGTAAGTAATAGTCAAACGATTTATTTTAGGGTAATTAACAATACTACAGGTTGTTATAATAATGGCAGTTTTGGATTGGTGGTGAATCCATTGCCACAGATAAGCGGTTCGCTGGCCTTAGAGGCTTGTGATGATGATTATGATGGTTTGACCACGGTAGATTTAAATTCTTTTGTAAATTCACTAAGCAATTCATCAGATTATCAGTATATTTTTTACAGTTCCATGGATTTTGAAGTTTTAGGATTAAATCCAATAACAGATCCAAGTAATTATCTAAACACGAATAATCCACAAACATTAGGGTTAGAGGTCGTTTCTATTTCCACAGGCTGTTCTACAGTAGTTCCATTAGAGGTGGTAGTAGAAACCATTCCTGTTTACACGCCATTGGATCATTATGATTATTGTCAGAGGGAGGGTAATTCAGTAGATTTAACAGAGATTAATTCTTTATTTGAGGTAGATTCGAGTACGAGTATTGGATACTATCCAAGTCAATTAGATGCGGATAATAACACCAATGGAATGAGCAGTTATACGTATACTGATCTTCCGGTGGAATCGGATACGATTTACGTTCGTTTTACCAGTAATGAATTGGTCTGTTTTACAACTACTAAGTTTGCTTTAAATATTAATCCAAATCCATTGGTAAGTATACCAAATGATATGGAATTGTGTGCCAACCCAGGTGGTTTTGCGACATTTGATTTAAGTAGTAATAGGGACAGTATTTTAAGTTTGGAGTCAGCTCCATCAAACTTTACAGTTTATTACTATCAGAGTGAGGCGAATGCGCAATTAGATAGCAATAGGATTATCAATCCATCTAGTTATTCCACTAGTAATAGTCAAGACATTTACTTTAGGGTAATTAACAATACCACAGGTTGTTTTACAACAGATAGTTTAGGATTGGTGGTGAATTCGTTACCACAGATAATAGGTCCACTGACCTTAGAGGTTTGTGATGATGATTATGATGGAGTAGTGGATGTAGATTTAACATCAGTAACTATTGAAGTTTTAGGATTATTACCATCGCAGTACAATATTTCTTATTACAGTTCATTAACAGATTTAAGTGAAGGTACTACTGTGCCAAATTCAACAGCTGTTACCGTTAGCAATAGTCCAAGTACCTTCTATGTCCAAGTAACCAATACCTTGACAGCCTGTAGTAGTTCCCTTCCATTAGAGGTGGTAGTAGAAACCATTCCTGTTTACACGCCATTGGATCATTATGATTATTGTCAGAGGGAGGGTAATTCAGTAGATTTAACAGAGATTAATTCTTTATTTGAGGTAGATTCGAGTACGAGTATTGGATACTATCCAAGTCAATTAGATGCGGATAATAACACCAATGGAATGAGCAGTTATACGTATACTGATCTTCCGGTGGAATCGGATACGATTTACGTTCGTTTTACCAGTAATGAATTGGTCTGTTTTACAACTACTAAGTTTGCTTTAAATATTAATCCAAATCCATTGGTAAGTATACCAAATGATATGGAATTGTGTGCCAACCCAGGTGGTTTTGCGACATTTGATTTAAGTAGTAATAGGGACAGTATTTTAAGTTTGGAGTCAGCTCCATCAAACTTTACAGTTTATTACTATCAGAGTGAGGCGAATGCGCAATTAGATAGCAATAGGATTATCAATCCATCTAGTTATTCCACTAGTAATAGTCAAGACATTTACTTTAGGGTAATTAACAATACCACAGGTTGTTTTACAACAGATAGTTTAGGATTGGTGGTGAATTCGTTGCTACCAATTGGTACAGCATTAGATTTAGAAAGTTGTGCAGATTCATCAGGTTTTGGAATTTTTGATTTGACAATTAACAATGGGTTTATTTTAGGAAATTTAGATGCTTCCGATTATACGATAGGGTATTATGAATCAAGCAACGATGCCAATTCGGGTGTTAGTTTGATAGATCAAATATCTGCGTATTCAACAGATCGTAGTAGGTTAGTTTACTTTAGAATTAGTAACAATGTAAGTGGTTGTTATACGATGGGTAGTTTTGAATTAGTAGTGAATCCTAAGCCTGAGGTTGTCGTTCCTTCTGATAGATCAACTTGTGCGGATTTACAAGGTAATGGATTGTTTGATTTGACTTCTGCAGGTGCTGAGATTTTGAGTTTAGAATCCGATCCGTCTAACTTTGCAGTTCATTATTATCAAAGTGAAGCCAATGCCATAGCAGATTCAAATAGAATTGTCAATCCTTCTGCTTACTCAACTTCGACAGACCAAACTATTTATTATAGAGTAACTAATCTTATAACTAATTGTTATGACATTGGTAGTTTCGGATTGGTAGTTCATCCTCAACCGATAATTTCTATTCCGTCAAATTTAGAAAGTTGTGCTGATCAACAAGGGTTTGGTAGGTTTGATCTAACCAGTCAAAACTTGTCTATTTTAAATGTATTAGATCCTTCGGGTCACACTATTTATTATTATCAAAGTACTAGTGATGCACAAGCAGATAACAATAGGATTATCAATCCATCTAGTCATTCTACTAGTGATAGTCAAGACATTTACTTTAGGGTGGTCAATAATACCACAGGTTGTTATGCAATGGGTAGTTTTGGTTTGGTTGTTCATGAAATACCGATTGTTGTTACTCCATCAAATATGGAATCTTGTGCTGATTCTAATGGCTTTGCAGTATTTGATTTGGTTACTCAAAACACATTAATTTTAGGAGCATTAGACGTCTCTAATTATTCAGTAGATTATTATCAAAACGCTAACGATGCCTTAAATGAGGCTAATAAAATTGGTAATCCTAGTGATTATTCAACTTATACAAGTGAAACAATTTATCATAGGATTACTGATAATATAAGTGGTTGTTATACGATGGGTAGTTTTGAATTGGTAGTGAATCCTAAGCCTGAGGTTGTCGTTCCTTCTGATAGATCAACTTGTGCAGATTTACAAGGTAATGGACTGTTTGATTTGACTTCTACAGATGCTGAGATTTTGAGTTTAGAATCCGATCCGTCTAACTTTGCAGTTCATTATTATCAAAGTGAAGCCAATGCCATAGCAGATTCAAATAGAATTGTCAATCCTTCTGCTTACTCAACTTCGACAGACCAAACTATTTATTATAGAGTAACTAATCTTATAACTAATTGTTATGACATTGGTAGTTTCGGATTGGTAGTTCATCCTCAACCGATAATTTCTATTCCGTCAAATTTAGAAAGTTGTGCTGATCAACAAGGGTTTGGTAGGTTTGATCTAACCAGTCAAAACTTGTCTATTTTAAATGTATTAGATCCTTCGGGTCACACTATTTATTATTATCAAAGTACTAGTGATGCACAAGCAGATAACAATAGGATTATCAATCCATCTAGTCATTCTACTAGTGATAGTCAAGACATTTACTTTAGGGTGGTCAATAATACCACAGGTTGTTATGCAATGGGTAGTTTTGGTTTGGTGGTGAATCCATTGCCACAGATAAACGGTCCACTAACCTTAGAAGTTTGTGATGATGATTACGATGGAGTAGTTGCAGTAGATTTAACAAGTGTGGTTATTGAGGTTTTAGATTTAGCATCTTCACAGTACAGCGTATCTTATTTTAGTTCTATAGATGATTTAAATAATGGTTTTGAAATAAGCAACCCTAATTCTGTTCTACCTTCAGACAGCTCAAGTGTATATTATGTTCAAGTGACTAATGATACAACGGGTTGTAGCGATTATATTCCATTAAATGTAATTGTTCATCCACTTCCTGAATTTATAGAACTAACTAGTTATGATTTTTGTCAGACAGAAACCAATTCTGTTAATTTGGGCGAAGAGGTAAGTTCATTGTTTGGAGTATCTCAGAACACCCGTATTTCCTACTACACAAATCAAACAGATGCAGAGGTGGATGCAAATGAAATAACAGATTATAGTTATACAAGTCTTCCTATAAGTGATATGATTTACGTTCGTTTTACAAATTCTGAAACAACTTGTTATAACACTACAAGTTTTACGTTAAATATTTATCAAAACCCACAAATAGAGGCTCCGTCTGATTTAGATTCATGTGAAAATTTGCAAGGAAATGCTATATTTGATCTAACATCTACAAGTACAGAAATTTTAAATTTAGAAACAGATCCAAGTAATTTTACCATTGATTATTATTTGTCAAGTAATGATGCAATTGTTAATTCTAGTCGAATTGGAAGCCCAGAAATTTATGTAACAAACATTCATAAAACCATTTATTTTAGGGTAAGTAATAACATTACAGGATGTTACAATCTAGGAAGTTTTGAAATAGTACTCAATCCATTATCAAGTGCTTTTATTGATAATGCCCACACAGTATCCTTAACAGATCTTCCTTATGGCATTACGGCAAATGGAAATTCTACAGATGCGTATGAGTGGTCAACTGGAGAGACTTCAAATTCAATTTCAATTACAAAACCAGGAAATTATTGGATAAAAACTACTTCAGACAAAGGTTGTGAAAATACAGAAAACTTTTCTGTAAGTTTTGACTTGGGTCATCCAAAGTATTTTTTACCTGATGGTGACAATCCGGCGCTTATAACATGGAATATTAGAGAGTTAGCTAATGTAAGCGCAATTGAAAGTGTTGTAATTAGTGTATATGATCGTTATGGTAGGTTTTTGAAAACCTTATCAGGTGATAATTTAGAATGGGATGGAACAGATAGTAATGGAAAAGGAATGCCTTCTGCAGATTATTGGATTGTTGCTGATATTATTCTAGATGGAGAACATTTAATTTTAAGAGACCACTTTAGTTTGGTTAGATAGTAATTCTTTTTTAGCTTGCTTTTGTTCTATTTATAGACGCCTTTATTTTTGAGTTATGCGATGTCATTTCCATCCAAATCTCTATCTTTGCTTCCTAATTATAGTTAAGTGATTATTCGTATATGGGCGATATTAGGGAAATATTAAAAGCACGGATTCTTGTACTTGATGGGGCTATGGGTACTATGTTACAGGCGTATAATTTTACAGAGGAAGATTATAGAGGGGTACTATTTAAAGATTGGAAATATCCTGTAAAAGGAAATAACGACATGCTTTCTATTACACAGCCAACAGCGATCAAAGAGGTACATCGAAAATATTTTGCAGTAGGAGCAGATATTGTAGAAACCAATACTTTTTCAAGTACCACGATTGCCATGGCAGATTATCACATGGAAGATTATGTATATCAACTTAATTTCGAATCTGCAAAAATTGCCAAGGAAGTAGCGGATGAATTTACGAAAGTCAATCCTGATAAGCCGAGATTTGTCGCAGGATCTATAGGTCCAACCAATAAAACAGCCTCCATGTCACCAGATGTCAATGACCCTGGATATAGGGCCGTTAGTTTTGATGAGTTGAGAATAGCTTATAAGCAACAGGCAGAAGCTTTGTTAGATGGAGGGGTTGATTTATTATTAGTTGAAACAGTTTTTGATACTTTAAATGCAAAAGCAGCTTTATTTGCAATTGAAGAAATCAAAGAAGAAAGAAGTATTGATATTCCCGTAATATTGAGTGGAACCATTACAGATGCAAGTGGAAGAACCTTGTCAGGTCAAACAGCAGAAGCATTTTTGATTTCTGTGTCACATGTGCCTTTGTTAGCTATTGGTTTAAACTGTGCCTTGGGAGCAAGTGCTTTGGTTCCTTATTTAAAAATTATTTCTGAAAATACTTGTTTTGGTGTTTCTGCACATCCAAATGCGGGGTTGCCTAATGCTTTTGGAGCTTATGATGAAAGTCCCGAACAAATGGCTTCACAGATAAAGGAGTATTTAGATAAAAATTTGGTTAATATAATTGGGGGTTGTTGCGGTACGACCCCGGCGCATATAAAAGCGATCGCAGATTTGGCAGCTAATTATAAACCCAGAGAAATTGTATAAATCTATTTTTAATAAGTATTATATATAGTAATATAGAACTCTAATGCGTGTTAAACAAACAAAATATATGAAGTTATCAGGGCTAGAACCTTTGGTTTTAAGTCCGACATTAAACTTTGTAAATATTGGTGAACGGACTAATGTAGCAGGTTCCCGAAAATTTTTACGTCTTATTAAGGAGGAAAATTACGAAGAAGCTTTAGCAATTGCAAGAGATCAAGTAGAAGGAGGTGCCCAGATTTTAGATGTCAACATGGATGATGGAATGATCGATGGTAAAGAAGCCATGGTTCGGTTTTTAAATTTGATAATGGCGGAACCTGATATTTCTAGAATTCCGATCATGATCGACAGTTCTAAATGGGAAATTATAGAAGCAGGTTTACGAGTAGTACAAGGAAAATGTGTAGTAAATTCCATTTCTTTAAAAGAAGGAGAAGAAGTTTTTCGTCATCAGGTTAAATTGTTGAAAAGATATGGTGCCGCTGTTATTGTAATGGCCTTTGATGAAGTGGGTCAAGCAGATAATTACGAGCGTCGTTGTGAAATTGCCAAGCGTTCTTATGATATTATGGTGAATGAATTAGAATTTCCTTCTGAAGATATTATTTTTGATCTAAATATATTTCCGGTAGCTACAGGAATGGAAGTGCACAGGAGAAATGCGATTGACTTTATCGAGGCCACCTATTGGGTGCGAACTAATCTAACCAATGTAAGTGTTAGTGGAGGAGTTAGTAATGTTTCTTTTTCATTTAGAGGAAATAATACGGTTCGTGAAGCGATGCATTCGGTTTTTTTATACCATGCCATTCAAAAAGGAATGAATATGGGAATTGTAAACCCATCTATGTTAGAAGTATATGACAATATTCCAAAGGATCTGCTGGCACATGTAGAAGATGTTATTTTAGATAGAAGATCAGATGCCACAGAACGTTTGCTGGACTTTGCTGAATCGGTAAAGGGGTCAGAAAAAGTACAGATTCAAAACCCAGCATGGAGGGAAGCCTCCCTTCAAGATAGAATTACTCATGCTTTGGTAAAAGGTTTGGATACCTTTATTGTAGAAGATGTAGAAGAAGTGCGTTTATTAGCTAAAAAACCTTTGCATGTAATTGAAAGAGAATTGATGAGAGGAATGGGGGTAGTTGGTGATTTGTTTGGCGAAGGAAAGATGTTTCTGCCTCAGGTAGTAAAGTCGGCCCGTGTTATGAAAAAAGCAGTGGCACATTTAATGCCATTTATAGAAGCTGATAAAGATGAGAATTCTAGAGCTCAGGGTAAGGTATTATTAGCAACTGTAAAGGGAGATGTTCACGATATTGGTAAAAATATTGTTGGAGTCGTATTGGCTTGTAACAATTATGAAATCGTAGACTTAGGGGTAATGGTTGCTCCAGAAAAAATATTAGAAGAAGCTAAAAATCATCGGGTAGATGTGATAGGATTGAGTGGATTGATTACACCATCTTTGGATGAGATGGTGCATATTGCTAAAGAGATGAAACGATTGGATTTTAAAATTCCTTTATTAATCGGAGGTGCCACAACGTCACGCGCTCATACAGCTGTAAAAATTGCAAATCAATATGACTATGGTGTTGTGCATGTATTAGATGCTTCACGTTCAGTCCCAGTGGTTAGTAGTTTGATTAATAATGATACGAGAGAAGACTTTTTAGGGAAAACCTATGCTGAATACGATAAATTACGTGATGGTTATTTAAACAGAGCACGTGAGAAAGTATATTTACCCTTAGAAGTAGCAAGAGCCAACAAATTTAAAATAGATTGGAAAAGGGAAGAGGTTTACAAACCTAATAAATTAGGAGTACATGTTATTGAAGACCTAGATTTTAGAGAGTTGTTGCCTTATATAGACTGGACACCATTTTTTCAATCATGGGAGTTACACGGAAAATTTCCAGCTATTTTAGAAGACGAGATTGTTGGAAAACAAGCTACAGAGTTACACAAAGATGCTTTAGAAATATTGAATCGTATTCTCGAAGAAAAGTGGTTTACAGCAAGAGCAGTTTATGGTTTGTTTCCTGCCAATACTGCAGAGAATTCTGATGATATTGAGGTGTACAAAGACAATCGTAGAAAGGAAGTCTTAGAAACGGTAGTAACCCTTAGGCAACAGAGTAAAAAAGGGGAAGGAAAACCTAATATTGCTTTAGCAGATTTTATAGCGCCTAAACAGACAGGTTTAGAGGATTATATCGGTGCATTTTGTGTAACAACAGGTTTTGGAGTGGAAGAAAAAGCTCAAAGTTATCAAGATAATTTAGATGATTATAGTAGTATTATGGTTAAAGCTATCGGAGATCGTTTGGCAGAAGCTTTTGCTGAATATTTACACGATAAAGTGCGCAGAGATTTTTGGGGATATGCCAGTAATGAAAATTTATCAAATGAAGATTTGATTCGAGAAGCATATCAAGGAATTCGTCCAGCTTCTGGATATCCAGCCTGTCCTGATCACACTGAAAAGAGAACCTTGTGGCGTTTGTTAAATGTCGAGGAAAACATTGGAGTGAAGTTGACGGAAAGTTTAGCCATGTGGCCTACCGCCTCTGTTTCAGGTTTGTATTTTTCTCATCCCCAAGCTCGTTATTTTGGTTTGGGAAAAATCACTTTGGAACAAGTTCGCGATTTTGCCAAAAGAAGGGGGATTAGCAATAAAGAAGCAGAACGTTGGTTGCAGCCCAATTTAAATAGTTAATTGTAACAATAGTATTTAAGAATACATTTGAGTTAACAAATAGGTTTTTTATTAATAAAACACACAAATATCTCCTAATTCCTTAATTTTGCAGTTCTACAAGGTTCGTTAGGTAAAAGGGGAGCCTTTATAAAACTGAAATATAAATGAAAGTAATAGACCACATAGTACAAGCCGAGGGGAAAACGCTCTTTTCTTTTGAAATTGTTCCGCCTGTAAAGGGTCAAAATATTCAGAAACTATATGATAATATTGATCCTCTAATGGAATTTAAACCTCCGTTTATCGATGTTACAACTTCTAGAGAGGAGTACGTTTATCACGACAAAGGAAATGGTTTATTAGAACGTAAAGTCACAAGAATGCGGCCCGGTACTGTTGGTATATGTGCCTCTTTAAAACACAAATACGGAGTAGATACGGTACCTCATGTTTTATGTGGTGGTTTTACACGTGAAGAAACAGAATATCTTTTGATAGATTGTCATTATTTGGGGATCGATAATGTCATGGCTTTAAGAGGAGATTCTATGAAGCATGAACAAGCATTTGTCCCTGTAAAAGGAGGGAACCATTACGCTGTTGAATTGGTTCGTCAAATCACAGATCTGAATAACGGAAAGTTTTTAAATGAGATTCCTGAAACATCTTATACACCAAATTTTTCGATTGGAGTTGCGGGTTATCCTGAAAAACATATGGAATCACCCAGTTTAGAATCAGATCTTAAGAGATTAAAAGAAAAGGTAGATGCTGGGGCAGATTATATTGTAACACAGATGTTTTTTGATAATCAGAAATATTTTAAATTTCTTGCAGCTGCTAAGGATATAGGAATTGATGTGCCTATTATACCAGGTATCAAACCAATTGCTGTAGAAAGACATTTGCAGATTTTACCAAAAGTATTTAGTTTAGATCTGCCATCAGATCTGGAAAAGGCTGTATTAGCATGTAAAGGTGACAAATTGGCGATTCGCCAAGTAGGTATAGAATGGGCTGTTCAACAAAGTAAAGAGTTAATTGCTGCGGGTGTTCCTACAGTACATTACTACTCTATGGGTAAATCGGATAACATTGTCAAGATTGCTAAAGAAGTTTTTTGATTTTTCTTTTGTTTTTAAAATAAAATAAATCACATAAAATTATTTTTGTAAATAGTACTGTAAAAAAGTGATTTAAAGCAAAAGTTTTTATACATTTATTTACCTACATTTGTAGAAGATTTTATATAAGAATTTTTTAAAATATAACTATGGCATTAGAGATTACAGATGCAACATTTGAAGAAGTGGTATTAAAGGCAACGCAACCTGTTCTGGTTGATTTTTGGGCAACATGGTGTGGGCCCTGTAGAATGGTTGGACCAATTATCGAAGATTTAAGCAAGGATTATTCTGGTAAAGCTGTCATCGGTAAGGTAGATGTGGATAGTAACCAAGAGTTTGCTGCAAAATATGGAGTGCGTAATATACCAACTGTTTTGTTATTTCAGAACGGAGAAGTGGTAGACAAACAAGTTGGTGTGGCTCCTAAAGCCACCTATTCAGCTAAGATTGACGCAGTTTTATAGGAAAACTTTTTAAATACCTATTAAAGAAAGACTGCCTTTTTAAAGAGCAGTCTTTTTTTTAAGAAATTTTTTTAAGACAAAAGTAGAGACAGATTTATTTTGTGAAACAACAATCGGTTAATTTAGCTTTATGGATGAAAAATTAATTTCAAAAAAGAAACCCTCTTATCTGATTAGTAAGAAATTAAATGCTTATTTAACAAAGTATAGCAGAAATGTTTTGATGCCTGTTTTTTACGATGATTTATTGCGTTATTCAGGTTCAGTAGAAGTTTATGATAAGTCGGGTGTTGATACTTTGTGGATTCGAGTTTATTATTCTGAAATTGAACGAGATGAAATTGATTTGAATTTAAAAAAAATATACACCATTTTACATGCTGATGGAAGTGATGATTCTTTGCCTTATTTAAATGTTGATACAGTTGATTACTGTACTTTTGGAAATTCAAAACCCTTTCGAATTAAAATTCGAAATATTCTAAACGACAACTATACGTACATATATATTAAAAAAGCAGATGCATCAAGGATTTACGGTTTAGAGTTAGAGCATTTATTATCACCAGATCGTATTAATTTTTTAGTTTATAAAGATACTTTGGTAGAGAGTCATATTCAAGGAATTCCCGGAGATGTTTTTATGAGTGCTGGGTACCAAAAATTTTCTTCAAAAGATCAAAAGCAATTATCCAAAGAGTTTGTAAAATTTAATGAGCGCTGTATGATTAGGTTGCTTGGAGATATGCGTTCTTATAATTATGTTATTGTGCCGATCCACGATTTTGACCAAGTTCAATACCGTATAAGAGCGATTGATTTTGATCAGCAATCTTATGAAGGTAAATTAAAAGTATACATGCCTCAATTTTTAAAGGAAAACAGCAAATACGTAGATATGGTAAGTGATAATTTAAGAGAAGAGTCTGTAAATCAGTATAAAATTGAAGAAAGATCTGCCATTTCTAAACGTATTATTCGTGCGCATCATCGAGTTGATTCTCTTTTAAAATGTATGTCAACTGACAGGATTTCTAGTCGAGAGAAAGTGGAGGCTTTGAAAAGAGATTTGTATGAATACACCAAAGACAGAAATTTTAAAAAATGTAGTAATATGGGTGAAATTTTAAAAGTGGGCTTTGATTTTGTTGTTAGGAATTATGAAAATGAGAATCACTATGTAATTCATTAAGAAGCATTAAATTTAATTTTTTTTTTAGATTCGGGTTTTAAATTGAGGAATCTAATAGTTGTCAAAATCGAAGTTATCTAGGTTTTCAAATTCATCAGAATCTTCTATAGATTCAAACTCATCGAATTCGGCCTCTTTTTTTTCTGTTTTAGAAGATTTGAATTCTTTATTTGGAGCTTTTTCGGGAACATTGCCAATACTTAGAATTAATTTTGGCAAGTCTTTTTCTAGGAGGTTCTCTGAAATTTCAACTAATTCTACATAAAAAGTCCACATTTCTAAAAAGTCATATACGTAAATTAACTTTTCTCCCAGCATTTTTATATTTTCCTTTATGGTAGTTGTAGCCATACAAATTGGATTTAAAGAATCTTCGTCCATATTAATTAATGGAATCTCTTTACCTTGGTTCCAATCGTTATCAGTTTGGTAAAAAGAAGCCATTTGTTGGCCGTTAAACCCAAATTCCTTTGAAATTGTTTTATGTAAATCTTCCAAGGTTTTTGAGTCTTGTATTAAAATAGTTCGTATCACATCTTCTTTTATGTCTAGAATAACCCTAATTTTAAATACCATATTTTTATTAAATTATTTTAGTGCAAAAATAACTGTTCTGGATATAGAAATCTAATTTTGCACTAAAATTAACGGATATATAATTACCAAGTTAATCATTTAAAATTTAAAATATAGAATATAGATATTAAAAAGGATATTGTATTTTTATAGCCTAAAATAAGAGAGAAATGGATTGGTCTAAAAAGCTTCAGATATTAAATTCGATAAGTAAAAACACTTTGATGGAAACGCTTGATATTAGATTTGCAGATGTAGGTGAAGATTTTTTAGTAGCAACAATGCCTGTAAATTCAAAAGTATATCAACCGATGGGTTTGTTGCACGGAGGGGCTACTGTAGCTTTGGCAGAGAGTGTTGGAAGTGCAGCTTCTCATCTATTTATTGATAACGATACTTTTACGGTAAGAGGAATCGAAATTACAGCGAATCATTTAAGGAGTAAAAAAACAGGAACACTTACAGCTACCGCTCATATTCTTCATAAAGGAACAACTACCCATTTATGGAAAATAGAAATGACTGATGAACAAGGAAGATTAATTTCATTTTGTAAATTGACAAATATCATTTTGCCTAAAACAAAAAATTAATCATATTTCACATTGACTACAATTCAAAATTTACTAGAAGGTTTATCAAGCGCATTTAAAGATCAACTTCCCTTTGTCGCGTATAAAAAACCAAATGAAAAGTTTGTAAAAGCAATTTTTCAAAAAGATTCTACTTTGCACTTGGTTAAAGATTACAGTGAAACAGGTTTTGTTTTTGCACCTTTTGATATGGAAAAATCTGCTGTTTTAATTCCGCTTGATAAGGAAATGAAAGCAGATTTTACAGATTTAAAAGTAGCGTTAAATACAGATAGGCTATTTGAAGAGTCAGGTATAGATAAAAAAAACCACCTTCAATTTACAGAGGATACCCTTCATTTTATCGATGCTGAAAAAATTTCAAAAATTGTCATTGCTCGCGCTAAAGCAGTCCATTTATCTAAGGTTGACTTTATTCGTATTTTTAAACGATTGTTGTTTGCTTATCCAGAAGCAAATACCTACGTGTGGTATCATCCAAAAGTGGGAATGTGGATGGGAGCTAGTCCTGAAACATTGCTCTGTATTGATGGAAAAAAAATTCAAACCATGTCTTTGGCAGCTACTCAAGCCTATGTAAATACAGTTGATGTAAAGTGGGGAATCAAAGAAATAGAGGAACAACAAATGGTTACAAACTATATTTCGAAACATTTAAAAAATGCGGTTGAAAATATAGCGGTTTCAAAAGTTTATACCATAAGGTCAGGAACATTATTACATTTACGTACAGATATAACAGGAGTGATAAATTCAAAAAAGAGTCTATCGGAAATTATTAATACTTTGCATCCTACTCCTGCTGTTTGCGGTTTCCCAAGAGAAAAAGCAAAACAATTTATTATAGAAAAAGAATCTTTTGACCGATTGTTTTATGCTGGTTTTTTGGGAGAATTAAATATAGATCAAAGCACAAATTTATTTGTAAATCTTCGTTGTTTACAAAAAGTTTCTGAGCACACGTTAATCTTGTACGTAGGAGGGGGAATTACTGCTAAAAGTAATGCAGAGAAAGAATGGGAAGAAACCTGTTTTAAGTGTAAAATTATAGAAAAGGTTTTGTAAGCAGTTTGTTTTTGTTAAGAGGTCCTATTAGGTATAAACTTTAATTAGTTACTATTTATTTGTAAATTCGCCGTATTAAACAAATTGTTTTTTTAGTTTCTAGATTATTGAGAGAACACTTGTTTTAATTGCTAAAATCTGGAAATGAAGTATCCAAAAAATGAATTGGCACAGTTGATTATTGCTTCTTGTGTCTCTTGTGATATTGAAGATGTAGTTATTTCTCCTGGCTCAAGAAATGCCCCTTTAATTATTGGTTTTACAAGTCACCCTAAAATAAACACGTATAGTGTTGTTGATGAACGTTGTGCTGCTTTTGTTGCTTTAGGAATGTCGCAACAAATTAAAAAACCAGTAGTTTTAGTTTGTACTTCAGGTTCGGCACTGTTAAATTATTATCCGGCAATTTCTGAGGCTTTTTACAGTGATATTCCTTTGGTTGTTATTTCTGCTGATAGACCAGATTATTTAATCGATATAGGAGATGGTCAAACCATTCGTCAAAAAAATGTATTTGAAAATCATTCTTTATATAATGCAAACCTTGTTAGTGGTGCTTTTTTAGATAATGAACAAGTGCTTAAAACAGCGCTTTTAACATCTGTAAATCAAAATGGCCCCGTGCATATTAATGTTCCTTTTGATGAACCTTTATATGAAACGGTTGATACAATTTTAGAGTTAAAGCCCATCATCAATCTAAGGAATACAACAGCTATGGATGCTGATTTTTTGCAAGGGTACGCAGATATTTGGAATGATGCCTCTCAGAAAATTGTCTTAGTAGGAACCCATCCGCCTGACATATTATTGCAAACTCAATTGGTTCATCTTGCAAAAGATCCTTCTGTGTTGATTTTTACAGAAACAACCTCTAACCTAAGACATCAAAACTTTATAAATCATATAGATCGACTGATCTTTACCCTAGAAGATAAGGAATTTGAAGATTTAAAACCGACAATTCTTATAAGTTTAGGAGGTTTGGTGGTCTCTAAAAAAATAAAACAATTTTTAAGAAAACATTCTCCAAAACATCATTGGCACATCCATCCAAAAAAAGAAATGGATACATTTCATTGTATGACAGAACATTTTAAAATGACACCCCAGTTGTTTTTTGGTCAGTTTTTATCTTTGACAAGTACTACTAAAAGTTTGTATCAAAAGAATTGGCTTGATTTAGGTTCTGAAAGAAAACAAAGGCATGCCAATTTTCTTTCTAAAGTTCCTTTTTCAGATTTAAAAGTGCACGATATTTTGTTTACATCTCTTCCGGAGAATATCGATTTACAATTGGCGAATAGTTCTATAATTCGCTATTCACAATTGTTTGATTTATCTTCTTCTTTAAGTGTTTTTTGTAATAGGGGTACAAGTGGTATTGAAGGAAGTACCTCTACAGCCATTGGTTCAGCAATGGCCTCAGAGAAGCAAACCTTGTTTATAACAGGAGATATTAGTTTTTTTTATGACAGTAATGCTTTTTGGAATTCTTATATCCCAAAAAGTTTTAGAATGGTGTTAATCAATAATAAGGGAGGAGGTATTTTTAAAGTAATACCCGGTCCTTCAGAAAGTACGGCATCTAATTATTTTGAGACACCACACGGTTTAAGTGCAGTACATATTTGTAAGATGTTTGGTATAGCATATCAAGTAGCCTATGATGAGAGTCAATTAATTACTTGTTTAGAAGACTTTTATAAAATGTCAGACCATCCTAAATTGATTGAAGTTTATACCCCTTCAGAATTAAATGACAGTATTTTAAAAGCGTATTTTAATAATTTTAAATAGTATTTATGGAATTAGAAATTGGAGAAAAAGTAAATCTGACAATTGGTCGTTTTACAAATATAGGAATCAGCGTTCTAATTAATGGTGAATATGAGGGAATGCTATTTAAGAATGAAGTTTTTCAAAAGGTGCGTGAGGGGCAAAAGTTGATTGGTTATGTGAAAAACATTCGAGATGACAAAAAAATTGATGTATCCTTACAGCCCACGGGTTTTTTAGATAAGATATCAGCAAATGAAAAAGTAATCTTAGAAAAACTAAAAACTTCTGAAAATGGTTTTTTAGCGCTGAATGATAAAAGTGACCCAGATCTTATCAAATATCATCTTAAAATGAGTAAAAAATCTTTTAAAAGTGGTATTGGAAGACTTTATAAAGCAAAACAGATTGTCATTAGCTCTGATGGTGTCCGTTTGGTAAAAGAGAATGAGACTTCTTAGACTAACAAGGGTCTTTTGTTTTTTAAAATGGTTTTTTTAGTAACTTTAAGTTACTATGAAAAAGTTGTTAGATTTTGTTCCAACCCATCTTCTCGTATTTTTTAGTCTAGGAACTCTTTTTCAGTATTACATAGGTTTATCGTTTTCTCCAGTTTATTTATTTACGACAATTTTCACACTTTTATGTACGGTAAAATATTGCTTTCGCTTGTTTTTACTGGTTTATATTGCGGTGTTTTTATTAGGAGTGACAGCTGTAAATATTCGAGTTGCTCCTAATCATCAACACAATATATTAGAAGCGAAGACAGATATTGCTATTCTGTCAATAACTGAGGTTTTAAGATCAACGGATTATCAAGATCGTTACTACGCCGATGTTTTACAAACAAGGAGCCTGAAAGAAAATAGAAAAGTTTTGGTTTTGGTTGAGAAGGTTCAGGCTACGAAGGTTTTGCAAGTAGGGGACAGAATAGGTGTCCAAGCAGATTTTAAACCCGTTAAAAAAAAGAACCCTTATGATTTTAATTATAAGGCTTATTTAAAAACAAAAAACATTACCAAACAATTGTTTTTAAAAGAAGGGGCCTGGGTAAAGTTATCTGAAAATAAATACGCTATAAAAAGAATAGCAAATACAGTTAGGGCAAAATTATTGACCTCTTTAGGTTACTATCTTAAAGACAAAGAGGCTTTGGCAATTACAGCAGCGATGCTATTAGGACAGCGCGAATATATTTCTAAAAAACTTAGGCAGGACTATGCCAATGCTGGTGTGGCTCATATTTTAGCGGTATCGGGTTTACACGTTGGTATTGTAGTATTATTTTTAAATTTTTTATTAAGTCCATTTGTATTTTTTCCACAGGGTAAAAAATGGAAACTCTTTTTTTTAATTATTTTATTGTGGGCGTTTGCTTTTCTGGCAGGATTGTCGGCTTCTGTAGTACGTGCAGTTACAATGTTTTCTTTTGTGTCGATTGGACTTGTTCTTGGAAGTAGAACCAGTATTTTTTACGCCCTGATTACCTCAGCTTTACTATTGTTATTATTACATCCATTTTATTTATTTGACGTTGGTTTTCAAATGAGTTACCTAGCGGTATTTTTTATCGTTGCAGTTCAGCCTTTATTATATAATTTTTGGATTCCTAAGAATAAGATACTAGATTATTTTTGGAAATTGACCTCGGTTTCTATTGCTGCTCAGTTAGGGGTAATGCCTGTAAGTTTATATTATTTTCATCAATTTCCAGGCTTGTTTATATTCTCAAACCTAGTAATTATTCCCTGTTTGGGGCTTATTTTATTGTTTGGGGCCGTGACACTTTTGTTTGCCTATTTTGGTAATCTGCCTTTTTTTCTTTTAGAAATGTACACTTTTTTGATTTCTACTTTACATCGTTTTATTCGTATCGTTTCTCAACAAGAAGAATTTATATATAAGGATGTTTCTTTTTCAATATTGAAAATGCTCTCTCTTTACCTGTTCATTGGCACGTTTGTTCTTTTATTAAGGTTGAATACTGGCAAACGAGTCTGTTTTTTTTTGATTGGAATTATTTTAGTTCAACTCGTTTTTATAAAAGAAAAATTTCAACGATCTAAGCGTTCTGAATTTATTGTGTTTCACGAGTATAACGAAAGTACATGGCTTTCTGTCAAGGCAGGCAAAGGCTATCTGTATTCCTCAAATAAAGATTGTGGAGAAAAGCGTTTAAAAACCTATGCCATTGGTACTGGTATTTCTAATATAACGATTACAAATCCACTCGATTATTTATATACTTTTAAGGGTTCTGAAATTTTAGTTGTCGATTATCTGGGCCTGTATCAATTAAATGGATTTAAAAGAGGAATTGTTGTATTGCGCCAGTCTCCAAAAATTAATCTGGACCGTTTAATTTACTTGTTACAACCCCGAATAATTGTAGCGGATGGGTCTAACAACTTTTTTGTAAAAAGGAATTGGGCCAAAACCTGTGCGCAAAAAAAAGTGTTTTTTCACGATACTTCAATAAAGGGTGCTTTTGTTTTATAACAGCCCCCCTACAGATCAGTTAAGTTTTGGAAATATATAAAAGATCCCCCGAAAATTTTCGGAGGATCCATACTGTTTATGGTTTTTTATTCGGGTTTTATTTGATGATGATCTTTTTGGTATATCTTCCAAGGTCTGTCTGCACTGTAATCATATAGACTCCCGGTGAAACTTGTTTTAGGTCAATAGGATAAGATAATTGTGAATTATCAGGGAATGATTTTTCGTAAATTCTGGTACCCAGCATATCTGATACAGATATTTTAAGGTTTCCACGACTACTAATTTTTACCGTAAACTGACCTTTAGATGGATTTGGATACAGATCAAAAGTTTTAATAATATTCTGCGGGTCATCAATATACAATCTCAATTTTTCCCTAGTAATAAGCTTTGTCAAGGCTTCATTATCATTGTTTGTTAGATCTGTAAAGGCACTGGTCGCTACGCTGAAAGTAAAGTTATTGATGCTTTCAGAAGAAGGAGTAAAGGTGGTAGTGTATGTCGTACCAGAAGTCTCTGGAAATACGCTCAGTGTTCCGTCATTGACCGAAATATCACCTGCTTCAAAACCTGTGACCTCCTTTGATGCTGTAATGGTCAGAGGGTAAGGACCTGTATTGGAGAGAGCTCCATCAGGATCCCCAAGTCCGTCAGCGCTGATGGTTATGGTTGGCGGTGTGGTGTCGATCAGGATATCATGGGAACCATATTCCGACCAGTTACCTACCTCATCACGTTCTTGTACATAGAGGGTATGGGTATCTTCATTAAGATTATTATTAGGTGTATGGCTGGTATTACCAGTCTCAGATGACCAATTACCATTATTGAGTTTGTAACGATAGGTTCCATTACCTTCATTACCTCCAGAAGTCCAGTTCCAGGTAGGTTTGGTATCATTGGTTGGCGTATCACCTATTACCGTCGGTGCATTTGGCGGTGTGGTGTCGATGGTTAATTCATTCTCGGTATTATCAGTGGCACTATTTCCTGCTGTATCAGTTGCCGTGGCGGTCACACCATAAATACCATCCGATAATCCATTTAGTATAGTCAGATTCCAGCTGTTTTCGCTGCTGTTATGTATCAGGTTGCCATTATTTATATTATAGATGGTTGAGTTAATTGTTACCGTTAGACTTTCACCCGTAGCCAAGGTAGCCGTACCTGTTATGATCGATGTGTTGTCATTGGTGGTCAGACTGTTCACCGTCGGTGTGTTCGGCGGTGTGCTATCATAGGTCCAGTTAAATTCGTTAGACACGGTATTGTCATTACCTGCTACATCAGTAAACTTACCTGCTTCCACAGAAATCGTGGCTTCACCATCGTTAGTTGGTGTAAAGGTAGTGGTGTAGGTCATGCCATCTCCACTTGAGTTTGTAAGTGTACCCAGGGTTCCATTGGTTACTATGATATCATCTTTTATAAAGTCCGTGGTCAGCTCATTAGAGGTAAAGGTTAATTCAATTGAGTTGTCATTGGTGGTCGAGCCATCGGTAACGCCATCCGTTGTACTAGTGATTGTCATGGTAGGTCCTGTACCATCATAGGTATAATAAAATGGTCTTGCTTTGGGGTTGTTGTCGGCACTTGTATTGCTAGAAAATCCGTCTTTAAAGGTGTTTTTAGCAACCGTAAACATATACACATTATCGTCTAAAAGT
>Ga0207964_1000200_pt1 | contig 19864 bp, 10 predicted proteins | sample Knorr_S23_td_250_FD_185608 | JGI IMG/M metagenome (GOLD analysis project Ga0207964, IMG submission 185608) | Marine microbial communities from Southern Atlantic Ocean transect - Knorr_S23_td_250_ad_251m_LV_A (SPAdes) (version 2) | ecosystem: Environmental > Aquatic > Marine > Oceanic | place...
GTCAAATCTTAATCATAAGACATGTTTTTAAATGCTTCCCAAACCCAATAAAAAAAGGCCTTCTGAGAGAAGACCTTTTGTAGCGAGAAGGAGATTTGAACTCCTGACCTCCGGGTTATGAATCCGACGCTCTAACCAACTGAGCTACCTCGCCATGGTTAAACGGGGGCAAATATAAAGGAATTAATGAATTTTAGGGCCATGCTTTTTTGTTTTTTTTCAGCAGATCAAAAGGATTAAAATAGTATTCATTTCATAATATCGTAAATAGGGTCAGCACCTGAAACTTTTTTCATTATATTGCGATTATCTAATTGATATTTTTCTTTATGGCATCAAAAAATAAATACCAAATTGAATTTCCAATTCGTTCTTCCCTAAGAATCTTATTCAACCAGATTAGTACGCCAAGTGGTTTGTCTGAATGGTTTGCAGACAACGTGAATATCAAAGGAAAAAACTACACTTTTTTTTGGGACGGTGATGAACAAGACGCTGAACTCGTTACCAAAAAAAATAACCAATCCATTAAGTTTAGGTGGGTCGATGAGCCCTCAGACACTTATTTTGAATTTGTCGTTCAGGTAGATGACATCACCCAAGACATCTCTCTTATCGTAACGGATTTTGCCGAAGATGAGGAAGACGAAGAGGAGGCGAAACTACTTTGGAACAAACAAATCGAAAAGCTAAGACAAAGTATCGGGTCTTAAACCGACCTATTTGTATATTTGCTCAAGCAAATCCTTTACATTGAAAACTTTAAATAGACTTGTTCTAAAGGCTTTTTTTACGCCATTTTTGGGAACCTTCTTGACCATGATTCTCATACTTCTCATGCAAAACGTGTGGAAGTACATAGACGACTTGATCGGTAAAGGTTTGGAATGGACCGTCATTTTAGAAATTGCCTTTTACATCATCCCCACCCTCGTTCCTTTAGCGCTACCGCTTGCCATACTACTATCTTCCTTAATGGCTTTCGGGAAATTGGGAGAAACCTATGAGCTTACGGCTCTGAAGTCTGCCGGAATATCCTTGTATAAAATCATGCGACCTTTGTTTGTAACCGTATGTATGATTGCCATAGCTGCATTTTTCTTTTCCAATCATGTCATCCCCTATTCCAATATGAAGTTTAAAACACTTCTTTACGACATCATGAATAAGAAGTTAGCCTTAAACATTCGGGAAGGTGTGTTTTTCAATGATATAGAAGGATACAGTATTAAGGTCAACAAAAAAGCGAATGACGGAAGAGACTTAGAAGATGTTCTCATTTACGACCACAGTCAGCGAATGGGAAACACCAAAGTCATCAAAGCAGCTCGTGGAAGTATGTACAGTTCGGAAAACAACCGATACTTGTATTTGGAACTGTTTGATGGGTATAGTTATGAAGAAATGAATACCAAAGACCCAAAAAAAAGAGTTGATCTTCCCTTCACCCGATCTAGTTTTAAGAAGGAGAAAATTCGTTTTGACATGGCTTCTTTTCAGCTAGAGCGCTCTGACAAAGAACGATACTCAAACGTTGCCCAATTCATGAACATCAGGCAACTACAACAAAACGAAGACTCCCTAACAAGTGCAATCAATCTCAAATTGAATGAATTCAATGAGAAGCTGTATACCTATTACTCTTTTCGAGATACGGTATCGTCAGGAAATTCTGTAGCAAATGTCATCCCTTTTTCTGTAAGCGACCTAGGCAAAAGCAAACGTAAGCGACTAACGAAATCTGCATCAAGTCTTGTGAGAACAAGTAAATCATACATTTACAACACCAAAAGAAACCTGAATTACAAGAAGAAAAAACTAACGAAAGCAAAGATTGAATGGCACCGTAAATTCACCTTATCCTTTGCATGCGTAGTACTCTTCCTCATCGGGGCACCCTTAGGAGCCATCATCCGAAAAGGCGGAATGGGAATGCCTGTTCTCATTTCTATCCTATTTTTCCTGGTCTATCACATTTCATCCATTACAGGAGAAAAGAGTGCCTACCAATATGTTGTTTCGGCAGCAGAAGGAATGTGGATCTCCTCACTAATTCTCACACCATTAGGACTCTTTTTCACCATTAAAGCAGCAAAAGATTCGACCTTATTTGAATTAAGTACTCACAGGGGTATCATCAGTAGATTGCAAAAGTTATGGGAGCGAAAAAAATCCTAATCTTATCCCACAAACCACCATACCCTAAAAACGATGGTGGCTGTGTTGCAATTGCTCAAGTTTTAGAAAGACTTACAAGCATCGGGCATGAAGTGACACTCCTTACCATGGAAACCCACAAACACCCTAGCCCCGTTAACAAACATCAAAATCAGCTTACCTATAAATCCGTTTTCGTTGACACTAGAATTCGTCCAATGGGAGCACTCAGGAATCTTTTCACAAGTGAATCCTACATACTTTCTAGGTTTCATCAATCTGCTTTTGATGAAGCGTTAAAAGACATGCTAAAGTCAAATACATTTGATGACGTCATTTTCGAAAGTTTATTTACAAGTTCGTACTACAAAACAGTTTTGAAATTCAGTAAAGCAAAATTGATGTATCGCTCACACAATATTGAGCATCAAATATGGGAAAACAAAAGTCGCTTTAGCTCAAATCCTTTGACAAAAACTTACCTCAAGCTACAAGCAAAACGACTCAAAAGAGAAGAAATTAATTTCTGGAATTCAATACCTAAAATTGCTTCCATCTCTAATCATGACAGTAAAGAGATTACAAAACACACAAAGGCCAAAATAGAAACCTTACCCCTTTATGCAGATGAGCAACTTATCATGCAAAAGGAACAAGTCGCTAAAGTCGACTTTTTCCATTTGGGAGCCATGGACTGGACACCTAACCAGCAGGCTATTGAGTGGTTGTTGAATGAAGTATGGCCTAGCCTAAAAGAAAAAGAAGCTCGTGCTGAATTCCATCTTGCAGGACGAGGAATGACCGAAAAATTAGCAAAGCGAATACAAGAAGGGCTTTACAATCATGGAGAAGTCTCTGATGCCCTGGGATTCATCTCAGATCACAAGGTAATGTTGGTTCCCTTGTTTGTAGGTTCAGGCATTCGTGTTAAAATCATAGAAGGGATGGCCATGGCGAAATGTATTATTACCACGACTAAAGGTGCTCAAGGCATTTCATGTACCCATATGGAAAACATGCTCATTGCCAACACCAAAGAAGAATTCATAGAAATGATGAGCTTCTGCTTACACAATCCTGATGAAGTAGATCGTATGGGCGAAAATGCAAGGCACTTTGTTAGAGAAAATTTCTCCCAAGAAAAAGTTGAACAGCAACTAAATACACTCTTAGCATGAAGTTGTTTGTCATCACCTCGCGTATACCCTACCCTTTAGAGAAAGGGGATAAACTTAGAGTTTTTCATCAGCTCAAAGAGTTGTCGAAAACACACCGTATTTATTTGTGTTCCTTACAGTTGCCTTTCTCTAAACAAGATGAGGATGCTAAAACCGTATTAAGTCGATTCTGCCAAGAAGTACATTTCATAAAACTATCCCCTACCCGTATAGCCCTAAGCTTGATCAAATCTCTATGGAATAAACTTCCTTTTCAAACCGCTTTGTTTACAGATGAACAAGCAAAAATGAAGGTGGCCAAACTTGTAAGAACAATCAAGCCCGATCACATTTACTGTCAGCTTACCCGAGTAGCTGAATATGTTCTTACTGCAAAACAGCCTAAAACCATCGATTATATGGATGCTTTCTCAAAAGGCATGGAAAGACGTAAAGAAAAAGCTACACTTTTATTTAAATGGCTTTACCAATGGGAAGCCAACAAGCAAAAGGCTTATGAAAAAGAAATCTTCGATGCCTTTGATAAGCATGCAATCATCACCAAAGAAGATCAAAAACACATCGATCATCCAAAAAGGTCGAACATTGCAGTTGTTCCAAATGGGGTGAATTACAACTATTTCAAACCTCAATCAGCACCTATAAAATACGATTTGGTTTTTGTTGGTAATTTAAGCTACGCACCCAATATTGATGCTGCTACGTTTCTTTGTAAAGAAATACTCCCCATCATTCAGGAGCAATACCCTAGCGTAAAGGTCTTGCTGGCGGGTGCTAAACCCACAAAAGCCATACAGAATTTACAATCCGAATCGGTAAAGGTTTCCGGCTGGTTAGAAGACATCAGATCTGCCTATGCAAGCTCTAAGATATGTATCGCCCCAATGCGAATGGGTACCGGACTCCAAAATAAACTGCTCGAAGCTATGGCTATGGAAAAAGCCTGTGTAACAAGCCTTTTGGCTAATCGAGCGCTCAAAGCTCCTAGTGAAGCTATTTGCATTGGAGAAACAGCACAAGAGTTGGCCAAACACTGCATTGAACTAATATCCAATCCTGAGGAAAGAAATATGCGCGCAAAAAGAGGAAATCGATTTATTAAAGAAACATACAACTGGTCTAAAAGTACTGCAATACTTGAGGAATTGTTACTTAAGTAATTCATACCTTTGTAAAAAAGTTAACTATGGTGAATCAGCTTGATTCTATTGAAGATGCATTAGAAGACATCCGTTTAGGAAAGATTGTGATTGTGGTAGACGATGAAGATCGTGAAAATGAAGGTGATTTCGTTGCTGCCGCTGAGATGGTAACTCCTGAAATGATCAACTTCATGGCCACACATGGGCGCGGATTAATATGTGCTCCTATACTTGAGAAACGAGCTGAGGAATTAAATTTGGACATGATGGTAGGTAAAAATACCGACCCTAACCAAACTCAGTTTACCGTTTCTATTGACCTGATCGGACATGGATGCACCACGGGTATTTCTGCAAACGATCGTGCCAAAACGATTAAAGCTTTGATAGATCCAAACACCAAAGCTGAAGACCTAGGTAGACCTGGGCATATTTTCCCACTGAAAGCCAGAAATGGTGGCGTACTAAGAAGGACCGGACACACCGAAGCTACGGTTGATTTAGCTCGTATGGCGGGTTTAAAGCCCGCAGGTGTGATTGTAGAAATCATGAATGAAGACGGCACCATGGCCCGACTCCCTCAATTGATTGAAATCGCAAAAAAACATGATTTGAAACTCATTTCCATCGAAGACCTCGTTGCATACCGCATGCGCAAAGAGAGTTTGATTGAAAAAGTAGAATCCGTAAACCTTCCCACTGAAAACGGTGACTTTACCTTAACTGCCTACAAACAACTTAACACAGGAAGACATCACATAGCACTTCACAAAGGAACATGGACGAAAAATGATCCGGTTCTGGTGCGCGTTCACTCATCGTGTATTACCGGAGATATATTTGGATCCTGTCGATGTGATTGTGGTCACCAGTTGGATAGAGCCATGCAAATGGTCGAAAAAGAAGGGAATGGTGTAATTGTATATATGAATCAAGAAGGAAGAGGAATCGGTTTTATCAATAAACTTAAAGCCTATAAACTTCAAGAAGAAGGCCTTGATACCGTAGAAGCCAATGAAAAACTAGGCTTTAAACCCGATGAACGAGATTACGGTGTAGGTGCTCAAATTCTTCACGACCTGGGCGTAAGTAAATTAAGACTCCTGACCAACAATCCGAAAAAGCGTGCAGGCCTTATTGGATATGGTCTTGAAATTGTTGAAAACGTTGCTATAGAGATCGAAACCAATGAGCATAACCAATTTTATCTCAAGACTAAAAAAGATAAAATGGGGCACGATCTTAATATATAAGCCCTAAAACTTTATAAAATTTCTTCCTGATTTATTTGTTACTTAAATAAATCCCTATTTTTACTTTGTTATGTAGTAAAACTAAAAACGATCCCTATGGCGTTTAAGGCAAAACTTTCCCTCCTATTAGTATTTCTTAGCCAAACCCTTATTGCACAATCTTTAATACAGGGTATTGTCTATGAAAAAGGCTCCAAAGAAACCCTGATTGGTGCCAATGTAATCATTCCTAGTGTTGGGCAAGGAACAGTCACGGACTTTGATGGCTTCTTTCAAATGGAAGTAACCAGTCTTCCCGTAACGGTGGAAGTTTCATTCATTGGATTTGAAAAGAAATCTATCGTAATCGAGAACTCTGAATTGGTGAAAATCTACTTAGGAGAAGACAAGTTATTACTATCGGAAGTAGTTGTAGTAGACAGCCGGTTGACTGAAAAGCAGAAGCAATCTCCAATTACAGTTGAAACCATGGATGTGATTGCCATAAAAGAGTCACCTACCGCTAGCTTTTATGAAGGTCTTGGGGCCTTGAAAGGCGTTGACGTCACCTCAGCGAGTTTGGGTTTTAAAATCATCAACACACGAGGGTTCAACTCCACATCGCCAGTACGTTCTCTACAAATTATCGATGGAGTTGACAATCAATCACCAGGGCTGAACTTTTCTTTGGGTAACTTTTTAGGTTCTTCGGAATTAGACCTGAAAAAAGTAGAAATTATTGTAGGGGCAAATTCTGCACTTTACGGACCTAACGCTTTCAATGGAGTGATCAGTATGGAAACGAAAGATCCCTTTCAATACAGAGGATTTTCAGCACAATACAAAGGAGGAAGTAGAAATCTTCACGAAGTTGCAGTAAGATTAGCCGATGTCATGATAAACCGTGACGGTGAAGAAAAGTTAGGTTACAAATTCAATTTTTACAAAATGTCCGCAGACGACTGGGTAGCCAACAACTACGATCAGGCCTATGACAGTCCTTCATTGATAAATAACCCAGGTCGGTACGATGCCGTAAATGTGTATGGAGATGAATACAATACTACCTATTCTGATTTGGAAGATTACCCGGGATTAAGAACTTTTCACAGAACCGGGTACAAAGAAGAAGATTTGGTAGACTACAATACAGAAAATACCAAAATGAGCTTGGCATTGCACTACAAAATCACCGATGATACAGAGTTGATTTATGCAACAAATTACGGAGCTGGGACAACGATTTATCAAGGGGAAAACCGATTCAGTCTGAAAGATTTGAAATTTTTCCAAAACCGATTGGAATTGCGGAAAAAAGACAAGTTTTTTATTCGATTGTACGAAACACACGAAGATGCTGGAAACACCTACGATGCCGTCGCTACTGCAACAGCACTTAGAAATAAACATTTCTCAGACGTAGATTGGTCTAAAGCATACGCGAAGCATTGGAACAAAGAAATAAAACCTAAAATCACTCAACTTCCAGGATGGCAAGACCCGAATGAAATAGACTATTACCAAAGAGATGACGAAGGTAATGTCGTATTTAACGAGTCTGGTATTCCACTAGAAATTCCGGGTCTAAGAGAAAGCTGGAAAAATCAAATGAACGAAATCCTTGATGATAATGCCGAACTACTGGCTCAATACCACCAAGAAGTTTCGGAATACATAAAAGGCTCAATAGGTACCCAAGGCTATGGATTTCTTAGCCCTGGAACTCCAGAGTTTGAAAAAGCGTTTAAAGACATTACAACCCAAACACGATATGATAAAAAGGGAAACTTAATTGGAGGTACCAAATTTTACGACAGATCCAAACTCTACCATGCTCATGCGGAATACAAGCACACGATTAGAGCAAATAGGTTAACACTAGGTGCAAATGCAAGGATGTACTCTCCCAATTCCGACGGAACCATTTTTGAAGACGGAAGAATCATGGTAGACAATGTATTGAAGGATTTAGAGATTATAAATAAAGAATATGGTGTTTACTTGGGATACGACAGAGATTTCCTCAGCAACACACTTATACTTTCATCTACAATCCGTGTGGATAAAAACGAAAATTTTGATTTTCTGTATTCTCCTGCAGCTTCTATTGTTTACAAACCTTCCGAGAACGATGTTTTAAGAATGTCCTTATCATCGGCAATCAGGAATCCTACCCTTACCGATCAATATCTAAATTACGATGTAGGTCAAGCCATACTTATCGGTAATCTGAATGGTTTTGGAATCGATGAATATTTTGTCAATACAGATTCGCTGCAAAGCTACTTTATAGGTGGTACCACCAAACCCGATGCACTATTTGCTGGAATGATGCAGGTTGACCCTATAAAACCTGAAAAGGTGAAAACCATAGAAATTGGATACCGAAGCACACTTTTCAATAAATTGTACATCGATGCAAGTGCCTATTATAGTATCTATGAAGATTTTATCGGTTACCAAACAGGAGCCTCCTTCAAATTTGAAACAAAAACTGCCACGTTTGTAGACGTAATGAACGGAAAAGCGAGTGAAATTGGTGAAACTATTGAAGATCACAAAAACATTCGACTTCCTTCTATACAAGGATATCGAGTAGCCGCAAATGCTACCGATGTTGTAACTACACAGGGGTTCACCATTGGAATGAATTATTTCTTTAACCAAAACCTTACCCTAAACGGAAATTACTCTTGGAACAAACTGAATAAAAAAGGCAGTGATGACCCAATCATCCCAGCCTTCAATACTCCAGAACACAAATACAATATTGGATTCGCCCTTAGAGACATCAACTTATCTCCCAATTCAAAAGAATGGGGATTAAGTATGAATTACAAATGGGTGGAAAGTTTTGTCTTTGAGGGATCTCCACAATTCACAGGTGTGGTTCCTACTTACGTTCAATTGGATGCACAAATCAATAAAAGCATACCCGTGCTGAATGCCTCTATGAAAATAGGTGCTTCAAATCTACTTGACACCAAAACCTACCAAGTATACGGAGGACCAAGGGTAGGTCGAATGTTATTTACCTCTATCCAATTTGATTTGTAGGCATCGTTAAATCTTTCGTTTCATAAACTTCATATTCTTTACAAACAAGAGTATTACATACTATTTTAAATCTATAAAAAGATATTCAATGTATAATATCATCTTGTTTTAAAAGATTTTGATTAAATTAGAGAGATAAACTAAAACAACGTTATGAAAAAAATTTACTCTCGATTACTGGGTGTATTACTTTTATGCTCAAGCCTTGTGTTGAATGCACAAATACGCTACTTAGACGATGTTTTCACAGAAGTCAAAGTCACTTCAGATGTAATTTACGGTTCTAACATTGGAATCATCACGCAAGCCCCTGCATTAGAAGACTTGAAGATGGATATTTATGAACCTGTCGGTGATACGGAGTCGAACAGGCCTGTAGTCATCATGCTTCATACGGGATCTTTTCTTCCTAAAATTGCCAACGGTCAGCCTACAGGAGACAAAACAGACAATGCCATCGTAGAGGCATGTGAACGATTTGCAAAAAAAGGGTACGTAGCGGTTGCTATGAATTACCGATTGGGCTGGAATCCAGTTTCACCATCTGAAGACGTTCGTAGAAGCACTTTGATACAAGCAGCTTACAGAGGTTTACAAGATGTGAAAACAGCTGTTCGATTTTTAAGAAAATCGGTAGGCGAAGGAAATACTTACGGTGTAGGAGATAAATTTGCTGTAGGTGGAAACGGAACCGGAGGCTATTTAGCCCTAGCCACAGCAACGCTGAATGATTACCAAAGCGAACTTTTAATGCCTAAATTTATTGATGACTCCGAAGAGACTGTTGCCGCTTATGGACAAGCCGTTCCGTATATCGTTCAATCTCAATTAGGTAATTTTGAGGCTACTGATTACGGTTATCATCCAACGATTGACCTTAACAGTGATGGTGTTTTTGAAGATGTTCCACTTTGTGTTCCTAACCATGTTGGGTACAGCTCTGAAGTGGATATGGTGTTTAATGCAGGTGGTGCTCTACCAGACAAGTCTTGGTTAGAAGCTGGGGAAGTTCCTATTGCTTCCATGCATGTGATTGCCGACCCTGATGCTCCCTATGCAGAAGGACCTGTAATCGTTCCAACTACTGGAGAATTTGTGATTACTGCCCATGGCTCAAAATTGGTGCAAGAAATTGCTCATAGTCTGGGGAATAATGATGTCTTCGCTGGCTTAACAACTACACTTACTGACGCCACTTACAACAACGGGTCAGGTGCAGATAATGCTGCGAGTGCCGGTCACGATGACTACCCTGGATTATTTGGTATTGTTCTTGACGAACTTTCGACAACTCCAACCCCATGTGGTATGCCTACTGTTTCAGGTGCACCATGGGATTGGTGGGACAATGCAGCTTATGATGCTGCAGCAGGTGCTTACCAAGGTCAACCTGCAGGTGTTATGGGTTGTTTAGCTACGCTAAGTAATTTAGACATGTCTGAAACAAAAGGTAAGAATTATGCAAACATGATGTCTGAATTCTTTACCCCAAGAGTTTATGCAGCTTTAATAGGTAAGAAAAGGTATTTAGACGATGTTTTCACAGAAGTCAAAGTCACTTCAGATGTAATTTACGGTTCTAACATTGGAATCATCACGCAAGCCCCTGCATTAGAAGACTTGAAGATGGATATTTATGAACCTGTCGGTGATACGGAGTCGAACAGGCCTGTAGTCATCATGCTTCATACGGGATCTTTTCTTCCTAAAATTGCCAACGGTCAGCCTACAGGAGACAAAACAGACAATGCCATCGTAGAGGCATGTGAACGATTTGCAAAAAAAGGGTACGTAGCGGTTGCTATGAATTACCGATTGGGCTGGAATCCAGTTTCACCATCTGAAGACGTTCGTAGAAGCACTTTGATACAAGCAGCTTACAGAGGTTTACAAGATGTGAAAACAGCTGTTCGATTTTTAAGAAAATCGGTAGGCGAAGGAAATACTTACGGTGTAGGAGATAAATTTGCTGTAGGTGGAAACGGAACCGGAGGCTATTTAGCCCTAGCCACAGCAACGCTGAATGATTACCAAAGCGAACTTTTAATGCCTAAATTTATTGATGACTCCGAAGAGACTGTTGCCGCTTATGGACAAGCCGTTCCGTATATCGTTCAATCTCAATTAGGTAATTTTGAGGCTACTGATTACGGTTATCATCCAACGATTGACCTTAACAGTGATGGTGTTTTTGAAGATGTTCCACTTTGTGTTCCTAACCATGTTGGGTACAGCTCTGAAGTGGATATGGTGTTTAATGCAGGTGGTGCTCTACCAGACAAGTCTTGGTTAGAAGCTGGGGAAGTTCCTATTGCTTCCATGCATGTGATTGCCGACCCTGATGCTCCCTATGCAGAAGGACCTGTAATCGTTCCAACTACTGGAGAATTTGTGATTACTGCCCATGGCTCAAAATTGGTGCAAGAAATTGCTCATAGTCTGGGGAATAATGATGTCTTCGCTGGCTTAACAACTACACTTACTGACGCCACTTACAACAACGGGTCAGGTGCAGATAATGCTGCGAGTGCCGGTCACGATGACTACCCTGGATTATTTGGTATTGTTCTTGACGAACTTTCGACAACTCCAACCCCATGTGGTATGCCTACTGTTTCAGGTGCACCATGGGATTGGTGGGACAATGCAGCTTATGATGCTGCAGCAGGTGCTTACCAAGGTCAACCTGCAGGTGTTATGGGTTGTTTAGCTACGCTAAGTAATTTAGACATGTCTGAAACAAAAGGTAAGAATTATGCAAACATGATGTCTGAATTCTTTACGCCTAGAGTATATGCAGCTTTAATAGAAGGCAAAATCTTCGGTTGCACAAATCCGTCAGCTGAAAATTACAATCCACAAGCGCATAGTGACGATGGCTCTTGTACTATACGAGGTTGTACGAATCCGTCGGCAGATAATTACGATTGGCAGGCAAACACAGATGACGGTTCTTGTGTCATAACAGCTTGTCCGTATCCGCAGTATTTTGAATACGACAGTAATTATACAACTGCCGACGCATTTTTGTGTCAGACTTATATTATTGAAGGCTGTACCGATTACCAGGCAGAAAACTTCAATTCGCAAGCCAATAAAGACGATGGCAGTTGTGTTGTGGAAGGTTGTATGAACCCATCAGCAGATAATTACAATGCTGTGGCGACTTATCAAGATGGAACTTCTTGTTTGATATACGGATGCACCAATTCTAATGCCGAAAATTACCAGTCGGAAGCGACTTATGATAATGGCAGCTGTGTTATTGGAGGTTGCACCCTTATTGATTTTGCCAACTACAACCCTGCAGCAACCTATGATGACGGGTCTTGCGACCCAAGTTCAGCAATTATATACGGTTGTACAGACAGTTTGGCAGTGAACTACAAGCCCAACGCAACATTAGATAACGGCTTTTGTGAATTTTCTACAGATACAGAAGCTTTTGAAATGTACATGCCTCAGGGTTGGAGTATGTTTGGTTACACCTGCTGGGCGTCAATGGATGTTGCTGAGGCTTTTGCCGGCATGGAAGACCAAATAGTTATTGTAAAAGACGGGGCTGGAAATCCGTATTTGCCGGAATACGGTTACAATGGTTTGGGGAATTTGGAATACGCCAGAGGTTATCAGTTGAAAACAACGGAAGAAATCAAAGGCTTTACTTTTTGTTCAGTTGAGGGCGCAGACCAAAGTAGAACGTATCAAGTAGGAGATTATACCCAGGGAGGAATTGTGTTCTACGTAGATGAAACAGGTCAGCACGGTTTGGTGGCTGCTTTATCAGATTTAACAGAAGGAGCAAGCAACCCCAATGATTTTGGATACATGGGCTATGAGTGGGGTTGTTACGGAGAGGATGTAAACGGAGCAGATGGAGTCTCAGTAGGTACTGGATATAAGAATACGGTTGATATTGTTGAACAAGGTTGTAATACAGAACACGGAGGAGTTACTGCAGCTCAAGCTTCTTTATCTACATCTATTGCTGGTTTTGAAGATTGGTATTTGCCCTCCTTGGCTGAATTGGTTCAGATGTGTAAAGTTTTAGATGAATATACAGGTAATTTTCAATCAGAGAATGCTTATTATTGGTCTTCTACTGAGGGTAATAGGAATTTTGCATGGTACATTGATTTTGTTTACGACTTAACGGTATTTGGAAGTGATAGTGATGGGAAAAATGTTGAAGGTAAAGTTCGCCCTGTAAGGTCTTTCTAGAGTTGTAAATATTAATTGTTATTTCAACTCACCCCTGAAACTGCAGCTCGCTGAGTTTTTTGTAAGTTCCTTGTTCTAGGCTGGAAAGTTCTTCGTGGGTTCCAGATTCAACGATTTGCCCTTTTTCTAAGACAAAGATGTAATCCGCTTTTCGAACGGTAGACAAGCGGTGGGCAATCACTAAAGAGGTTCTGCCGACCATGAGCTTGTCCAAAGCTTCCTGAACCAGTTGCTCAGATTCGGAGTCTAGGGCCGAGGTGGCCTCATCCAAGATTAAGATTTTCGGGTTTTTCAAGAGGGCACGTGCAATGGCTATGCGTTGTCTTTGTCCGCCGGATAGTTGAATCCCACGATCGCCTACTAAAGTGTCATAAGCCTCAGGGAATTCACTGATGAATTCATGCGCATTGGCCTGTTCTGCGGCTTTTTGAATTTCTTCTTCGCTGGCCTCCGGCTTTCCGTAGGCGATGTTTTCTTTAATGCTTCCCCCAAACAACAAGATGTCCTGAGGTACGATGGCGATTTGCTTTCTCAAATCGGTGAGCGGAAGCTGGGTAATGTCTTTTCCATCAATGTGAAGCTCACCCGTATGGTTTTGGTAAAAACGCATCAATAGTTGGGTGATGGTGGATTTACCCGCACCCGAAGCGCCTACCAAGGCCACCTGTTGTCCTTTTCGGATGTTCAGGTTGATGTTTTTAAGCACCTCTACATCCACTCGGTTCGGGTAGTGGAAGCAAAGGTTTTTGAATTCTATACTCCCTTGAATGTGGTGTTTCAGCTCCCCTTCGGTATGTTCTTCAGGCGTTTCGTCCAAAATTTCCATTAACTTTTCAGTGGCACCAATGGCTTTTTGGATTTGTGCATACAAGTCGGCAATACTCCCGATGCTGGCGCCAATGAATATGGTGAGCATGAGGAAGGAGGTCAGGTCGCCCATACTCATATCGCCTTGATGAATCAATCGCGCTCCGTACCAGATGACGGCGGCAATGGCTCCAAAAATACCTAGTATGATGAATGAGGCAAAGGTGGCACGTAGTTTCCCACCTTTGATAGCATAGATGACGATTTCTTCGGTTTTCTTTTGGTAGCGAAGGGATTCGTAGATTTCGTTGGCAAAGGCTTTTACATTGCTGATGCCCTGTAGGGTTTCCTCCACAATGGTGTTGGAGTCGGCAATGTGTTCTTGTACAGTTTTGCTGTAAGCTCTGAGTTTTCGACCGATGACAACGGCAACCACAATGATGACTGGGAAGATGGACAGCATGAAGGCTGCCAGCTTGATGGAGGTGAAGCCCAACAAGATCGTACCCCCCAACACAATAATGATTTGTCTTAGGAATTCAGCACTGGTGGTGGTGAAGGTTTCTTGCAATAAAGAAATGTCAGAGGCAATTCGGCTGTTCAGTTCTCCCACGCGTCTTTGGCCGAAGAAAGTCATGGGCAGTCGGATGAGTCTTTCGTAGGTGGCTTGACGCAATTTGGACAGAAACTTTTCGGTTACCTGAACGAAGAGGACAATTCTGAAATAGGAAAAGATAGCTTGTAAGGAGAACAATCCGAAGAGGTAAAGGGCAATTTCATTGATGCGCTCCATGGAGCTTTTGCTGGCGTCTACCATTTCTCCGATGAACATCGGGAAGACCAAAGAAGCAAAGCTGGATAGGATCAGAAAGAGCAATCCCAATAAGTACATGGACTTGTAGGGTTTGATGAATTTGAAGATTCTCAGGGCTTTTTTAAAGCTCCCTTTGTTGAGTTTTATTTTCTCTCTTTTTTTATTTCGGCCTCCGAACATGTATATAAATAGTTTGTTCTTGCAAAAGTAAGTTATTCCTCTCAGAAAAAAACCTATTTGTTGTTTGTGAGACAAAGAAAATGATTTTATATTTGCACACCCTATCTAGGAACAAGAACATTAAGCTAGAGTTATGAAAAGAACATTTCAGCCTTCGAATAGAAAGCGTAAAAATAAGCACGGGTTTATGGACCGTATGGAATCTGTAAACGGTCGAAAAGTATTGGCTAGAAGAAGAGCGAAAGGTCGTCACAAACTTTCCGTATCTGATGAATCACGCCACAAGCGATAGTTGTCCTATGGATGAAGAAATTAAGGTGTTATCTATTTTTAATAGTTAACACCTTTTTTATGAGCATACTAAACTGAAAATATTATCTTAGTCACCCTAGAATAAAAAGCACGAAATGCCCAAAAAAAGCTCTATTAACCACATTTTAATTATTGGTAGTGGCCCTATTGTGATTGGCCAGGCATGTGAATTTGATTACTCTGGTTCACAAGCATCACGTTCGCTAAGAGATGAAGGGATTGAGGTTACCTTGATCAATTCAAATCCCGCAACAATAATGACGGATTCCGTTGTTGCCGATAATATTTATCTGAAACCTTTAACGGTAGAATCGATTGAAGAGATTCTAATCAAGCATCCGGACATCGATGCGGTACTTCCAACCATGGGCGGGCAAACGGCCTTGAATCTATGTATTGAAACCGATGACAAGGGTGTTTGGACGAAGCACGATGTGGATATCATAGGGGTGAATATCGACGCCATAAATATAACGGAAGATCGCGAGCAATTCCGAAACTTGATGCAAACCATCGACATCCCGATGGCACCTCAGCGGATTGCAAAATCTTTCCTTGCAGGGAAAGAAGCGGCACAGCAATTTGGTTTTCCATTGTGTATTCGAGCATCTTTTACTTTGGGCGGTACAGGAGCTACGATTGTTTACGATAAAGATGATTTTGAAAAAGCCTTAACACACGGACTTCACAGTTCACCCATTCACGAGGTGATTATTGACAAGGCCTTGATGGGCTGGAAAGAATATGAGCTTGAATTGCTTAGAGATAAAAACGGTAACGTCATCATCATTTGTTCTATAGAGAATATGGACCCTATGGGCGTGCATACCGGTGATTCCATTACGGTGGCTCCTGCCATGACGCTTTCTGATAGTACCTACCAGCGCATGCGCGATATGGCCATCAAAATGATGCGTTCTATTGGTGATTTTGCGGGTGGATGTAACGTGCAGTTCGCTGTGAGCCCGGATGAAAATGAAGATATTGTTGCGATTGAAATCAACCCTCGTGTTTCTCGATCGTCAGCCTTAGCCTCAAAAGCAACCGGTTATCCGATTGCGAAAATAGCGTCTAAATTGGCCATTGGTTATTCTTTGGATGAATTGTACAACCAAATTACCAAAACTTCGTCGGCGTATTTTGAGCCTACCTTGGATTATGTGATTGTGAAATTCCCACGTTGGAATTTTGATAAGTTTGACGGTTGCGACAGCACTCTAGGCTTACAGATGAAGTCTGTAGGTGAGGTAATGGCCATCGGTCGTTCTTTCCAAGAAGCGCTTCAAAAGGCTTGTCAATCTCTAGAGATTGGCCGAAACGGTTTGGGTGCAGATGCGAAATACTGGACCGATCAAGATCAAATCTTAGAGCGTTTAAAAACGCCAAGTTGGGATCGTGTATTCCGAATTTACGATGCGATGCGACTCGGGATTCCTAAAAAGACCATCTATGAAATGACCAAAATAGATCACTGGTTCCTGAGTCAAATGGAGGAGCTGATTGTTTTGGAACATGAGTTGGAGAAGTACAATATTCAAGAGCTTCCACGTGAGTTGCTTATGGAGTCTAAGATGAAAGGGTATGCCGACAGACAAATTGCACACTTGGTGCGTTGTTGGGAATCGGAGGTACATGCCAAGCGTTTGGATTTAGGCATCAATCGCGTTTACAAATTGGTGGATACTTGTGCAGCAGAATTCGAAGCACAAACACCTTATTACTATTCGACATTCGAAAATGAAATGGAAATCGACGGAAAACGCTTTACCGAAAATGAGGTGGAAGTTTCCGATCGTAAAAAAGTAATTGTTTTGGGTTCAGGACCTAACCGTATTGGTCAGGGAATTGAATTTGATTACTGTTGTGTGCATGGGGTGTTGGCGGCCAAAGAAATGGGCTACGAAACCATCATGATCAACTGTAACCCAGAAACGGTTTCTACCGATTTCGATACGGCAGATAAATTGTTCTTTGAGCCTGTTTTCTGGGAGCACATCTTCGACATCATCAAGATGGAAAAACCGGAAGGGGTGATTGTTCAGTTGGGTGGACAAACTGCATTGAAATTGGCGGAGAAATTAGATAAGTACGGCATTAAGATTATCGGTACCAGCTTCCAAGCTTTGGATTTGGCTGAAGATCGCGGTCGTTTTTCAGAGTTATTAGCGGATAACAACATTCCTTACCCAGAGTTTGGTGTGGTAGAATCTGCCGATGAAGCCCTGGATCTTGCCAAAGAGCTTAACTTCCCAATTCTTGTCCGTCCTTCTTATGTTTTGGGTGGTCAAGGTATGAAGATTGTCATCAATGAAACGGATTTGGAGCACCATGTAGTGAATCTTTTGAAAGGCTTACCGGGCAACCGAATTCTCTTAGACCACTATTTAGATCAGGCGATTGAGGCAGAGGTAGATGCCATTTCTGACGGTGAAGATGTATACATTATTGGTATGATGGAACATATTGAGCCTTGTGGAATTCACTCGGGAGATTCAAATTCTGTGCTGCCACCGTTTGATCTTAGCGATGATGTGAAAAATCAAATGACAGAAATTACACGCAAAATTGCCCTTGCTACGAAAACAGTAGGTTTGATTAATATTCAGTTTGCGGTTAAAAATGAAACGGCTTACGTGATTGAAGCAAACCCAAGAGCTTCTCGTACGGTTCCATTTATAGCTAAAGCTTATCAAGAGCCTTATGTGAATTATGCCACTAAGGTGATGTTGGGAGCTAAGCTTAAAGAGTTCAACTTCAACCCAGTTCAGAAAGGATATGCCATTAAAGTTCCGGTATTCTCATTCAACAAATTCCCGAATGTGAATAAAGAACTAGGCCCTGAAATGAAGTCTACAGGAGAAAGTATTTATTTTATCGACGATTTAAAAGATCCTTTCTTCAAAAAGGTTTACAGCGAGAGAAACTTATACCTTTCGAAATAATCGTAAAAAAGACAATATCTATTTGAAAAGTGCTCGCGATGCGGGCACTTTTTTATTTTGGATTTGGTAAATTTGACTTTTCATCATCAATACCTTGCTTGTGGGACTCATTAAGACCATACTTTTTATTCTTTTTTTCTACTACGCTTTCAAAATGGTAGCTCGTTTGCTTGCTCCTTTTTTGATGCGCTATGCAGCCAAAAAGGTTCAAGAGAAATTTAAAGACCAGATGCACCAACAAAGGGGTGGTTTCGGACCGCAAGAAAAACCTAAGAAAGAAGGCGAGGTAAACCTGAAGTCCAAAAAAGCTTCTAAAGAAAAAATCAACACAGAGTCCATGGGTGATTATGTGGATTACGAAGAGGTAGAGTAGGCTGATTGTCAATTGATAATTGACAATTGATAATTGACAATTAGGTGTAAAAAGATGCGGTTTATTTTTTCATTCGGACCACTTACGTTCTTTCGGATGACTTCTATTTCAAGCATTAGGTCTTTCTTTGTCAAGAGTATTCCTCATTTTTTTATCTTAGGGGCATGCAAAATTTCAATTTAAAAAGCGCCGTCCCTCATCTGGTCGCACTGGTCGCATTTCTACTCATAACCTTTGTTTACTTTCAACCTCTTTTTCAAGGGGAAAAGATCTATCAGGGAGATATTGTCAATTTTAAGGGGATGTCTCAGGAGTTGATGGAGTATCGCGCAAAGACAGGTGAGGAGGCTTTGTGGACCAATCGAATGTTTGGTGGAATGCCAGCCTATCAGATCTCGCATCATACGCCATCAAATTTAACGCGTTATGCAGATAAGCTCATGGCGTTTAATTTCCCTAGAGAAGCTTCTTTTGTCCTCATCGCATTCATCGGTTTTTACATTTTGATGTTGAGTATGGGCCTCTCAGCTCCAATGGCTGTTGCTGGGGCTTTAGGTTTTGGTTTAACGTCTTATCTTTTTATTATCATCGAAGCCGGACACAATACCAAGGCACATGCTATGGCTTATATGGCACCTGTTCTGGCGGGTATTCTTATTGCTTACAAAGGAAAGGTCCTTCGAGGCGCAGCCTTAACGGCTTTGTTTTTAGCCTTGCAGATACGCGCCAATCATCTTCAAATCACCTATTATTTATTGATGATGGTACTCATCTTTGCTGTTTTTGAGTTGGTGCATGCCATCAAGGAGAAAAAAGTAGCTCAATTTGTAAAGACCGGTCTGGTTTTGGTTTTTGCTGCTCTTTTGGCTGTTGGTGCGAACATTGAGAAAATATGGACCACTTATGAATACGGGAAATACAGTACTCGAAGTCAATCTGAATTGACCATTGACGGGCGTCAAGAGAACAAAACCTCAGGACTGAATAAGGACTATGCGACCAGTTGGTCTTATGGTATTACGGAAACCTTTAATTTGATGATTCCCAATTTGATGGGTGGCGCTTCGGGCTCGGAGCTTTCCAAAGATTCCGAAGTGTACCAGGTGTTAAAAAAGAATCGCGTACCTAATGCGAAAAACATCATCAAAAGAATGCCTACTTATTGGGGAGGGCAACCTTTTACCTCCGGCCCTGTTTATGTAGGTGCTGTACTTTGTTTCCTATTTCTATTGGGGGCTTTCTTGGTGAGGGGGCGCATAAAGTGGTGGTTACTCTCTTGTACGCTTTTGTCTTTTGCCCTAGCTTGGGGACACAATATGATGTGGTTAACGGATTTATTTCTCGATTATGTTCCTGGCTACAATAAGTTTCGAAGCGTTTCCATGATTTTGGTGATTGCAGAGCTTACCATCCCTTTCCTTGCTTTTCTTGCCGTAAAGGAACTCGTTT
>Ga0207964_1000201_pt1 | contig 19862 bp, 19 predicted proteins | sample Knorr_S23_td_250_FD_185608 | JGI IMG/M metagenome (GOLD analysis project Ga0207964, IMG submission 185608) | Marine microbial communities from Southern Atlantic Ocean transect - Knorr_S23_td_250_ad_251m_LV_A (SPAdes) (version 2) | ecosystem: Environmental > Aquatic > Marine > Oceanic | place...
GCCTTTTGGGTGTATGAGGTGAACAAAATTATCATGCCTTTTCACTCGAAGTGAAACACCCTCAGATGCCGAGACTGATGACTGCGCATCAAAACTAATGGTTGCTCTTTCATCACAATCCAAAAGTGAAATAAATACTTCACTTTCTCCATGCAGAATAAAGGGCCTATGGCTCATCGTATGAGGGCTAATTGAGACTAGGCAAATTGCGTTTGTGCTTGGGTGCATAATGGGACCACCGCTTGATAAAGCATAGGCAGTCGATCCAGTGGGCGAAGTCACAATAATTCCATCAGCCCTTTGGTTGTTAACAAAGTCATCATCAACATGCAACTCAAACTCGATCATTCTAGGTGTCTCATTACGATGAATAACAACTTCATTAAAAGCAAGATGCTCTGAAATTACTTTACCATCTTTCTCAATCTGGCAATTTAACAGAGATCTCTGTTCTTTAATAAACTCACCATTAAGAATCTCTGTAACTGCAGAAGCCATTGAATCAACTGAAACGTCAGCCAAAAAGCCAAGCCTTCCAAGATTTACTCCAAGAATAGGTATGTTTGAATCGACATAAGTTCTTGCAGTATTTAGAATAGTTCCATCACCTCCAACAACAATAATTAGGTCTGCGTCACTATTAATTGCACCTTCATCTTGGATAAATCTTACGCCAATATCTTTGAGAAGCACTCCAAGCTCCAAAGCAGTTTTTTGACTGGTAAAATCATTTGGTTTACAGATAACGCCAACTGAATTAAACATAGGCCTTGAAATATACTAAAGAGTAACTAAATATCACATTAAATATACATTAGTTTGGTAACACAATGACAAAAAAGAAGGAACAAAAAGCTCAAAAAGAGCCTTCCAATAAAGCCAATGAAGAGCTAAAAGATAGCTCAAAAATTGAAGATTTAGAGGCACAGCTAGAAGAAGCACAGCAATCTGCAAAAGACAATTGGGATAAGCTATTGCGCTCTCAAGCTGAAATGGAAAACCTAAAAAGACGAACTACAAAAGACCTAGAAAATGCACACAAGTTTGCACTTGATGGCTTTGTAAAAGCACTTCTAGAGGTTAGTGACTCTCTAACTATGGGAATTAAATCTGCTAAAGATGAAAAGGCTACATTAGAAAATACAACTGAAGGACTTGAGCTTACTATGAAGGTTTTCAATAGCACACTAGAAAAGTTTGGTGTTGAGGCCATTAATCCTATTGATGAAAAATTTGATCCTGATTTACATGAAGCTGTCACCATGGTCCCAATGCCTGATAAAAAATCAGGCACTGTTCTAGAGGTTATTCAAACAGGATTTACTCTTAATGGCAGGCTAGTTAGACCCGCACTAGTCATTGTTATTCAGTAGAATAAGCACTAAATATTGCTAAATTACCTTTTTTTGCATAAAAAAGGGTAATTTTTGAAAAAAAATAGCAAAAAAATAGACTTTTTTTAAATAAATAGTCGTTTTTTAATGATTTTTATCAATATATTGTACAAAAATGCTGTTTTTTATCAAAAAAATCACTATTTTGTTAATTTATTGTTGGTTTAGCTATTAATTAGTTAACTTTCCTGCTTGACAATAAAGAGTTATTACTTTATATTCCTCCTTGCTCAAGTCGGCAGGCAGTGAGAAAAAAAGGTGTGTGCCCAGTAGGTTAATCTACTAACATAAATACTTAGCTACCCTATGAGCGACTTGAGAATCAATAATTTAGATCAATCACCCGGTCTTTTTACTAAGGACAATACGCATTATTCTATTTCTGGATCAGAAGGTCCTTATGTTATTTTTATTCATGGCGTTGGGCTTTGTAAAGAAATTTGGAAACCTCAAGTTGAATACTTTTCTAAAGCATACAGAGTAGTCACTTACGACTTTCTAGGACATGGTTTAAGCCCCTCCTCAAGAAAAACTCCAACAATAGATGACTATGTTGAACAACTGAATGAGTTGGTCGAATCAATAAATATCTCTACTTTTTCTCTAGTTGGACATTCAATGGGAGCAATTATAAGTGTGTCTTATAGCCTTAAGTATTCAAATAAAATTAACGCTTTAATTCCCTTGAATATTGTTTATAAAAGGTCAACAAATGCTAGAGAAGAGGTTTTAAAACGTGCAAACATGATTTTAAAGACAGGTGAAATAGGCAATATAGAACAAACAATGAGCAGGTGGTTTAAAAATAAAATACAGGCTAACCATAGTAAGAAAATAATGAGAGTTCGTCAACTATTATCTGATGCTCCCCCAAAAGGATATGGTGATGCTTATATGTTATTCGCCGAATCAGACTCTATCTTTGAAAATATGCTTCACAATCTAAGAACGCCTATACTATACTTGACTGGAAGTGATGATCCAAACTCTAATCCAAGAATGTCTCAAGAAATGGCGAATGAATCTCCAAATGGCATTTCAAGAAGCATAGATAATGAGGCCCACATGATGGCATACATTGCACCTGACAAGGTAAACCCAATAATTAATGACTTTTTAGAAGAGAATGGATAAAGATAGAACGAGGAATTTAAGACAAGCTTTAGGCTCTTTCCCAACTGGAGTTACGGTAGTTTCGTGTCTTGATACAAACAAAAACCCTCTGGGCTTTACTGCAAATTCATTCACATCGGTCTCGTTAGACCCTAAACTCATTTCAATTTGTATTGACAAAGAATCATTTAATATTGATTCATTCTCTATCACGAAGCATTTTGCAGTAAGCGTCCTCTCGGAGAATCAGCAATCTATTTCAACAACCTTTGCAACTCCTAACGAAGATCGGTTCAAAAACGTAGAGTGGAGAACTGAAGATACAGGAAGTCCAATTATTAACGGTGCAGTCGCCTGGTTTGATTGCAATACTGAGCAAGCAGTTGATGCGGGAGACCACCTTATCCTTATCGGAAAAATCATCGCCTTTGACAGCAGCCCAAAAACTCCTTTGATGTATCTTAGAGGAAACTATGTCAACCTTGGACTTGAACAAAAAATGTTGTTGGCAATGGAAAATGAAAATACCAAAATAATTGTTGGCGCAATAATAGAATGGCGCAAAAAAGTTTTTTTACTTAAAGACAATAAAAATGATTCTCTCAACTTTCCTTCAGCTTCAAGGCTTGGTCATATTAATGACAACGAGAGTCTTCTAGGCGTTCTAAAAAGTCTGAATATATCAATTAATGAGCATTATCTTTTTTCAGTATTTGAAAAGGCTGAGGATAAAACCAGTCTAATTTACTATCGAGCCCAAGTCAAAGAAGGTATTGAAGCTTTGGCTGATTCTTTTTATCCGTTTGATGCCATTCCATTTGACAAACTTGAGGATGAAGCGAGTAGAATAATGCTTAAACGATATATAAAAGAAAGGGAGTTGAATGCGTTTGGAATTTTTGTCGGAAAAGAAAGTGAAGGCAAGGTAGAGGCTATAAGCAAAAAATAATCAAAACTAATAGGAACTGTTGAAATGGATTTTTCTTTATTTGCTCATATGGAAAGAATAGACGAAGAGCAATCACAAAAGAGATTATATGATGAGTTTGTTGAGCTATGTCAAATAGCTGATAGGTCGGGTTTCAAAACAATCTGGAATGGTGAGCATCATGGCATGAACTTTACCATTGCGCCAAACCCTTTTGTTAATCTGACTGATCTAGCGAATAAAACTCAAAATGTTCGGCTTGGAACTGGAACAATTATTGCTCCCTTTTGGCACCCAATAAAACTTGCTGAAGAGGCTGCAATGACTGATATTATTTCAGGTGGAAGACTGGAGCTTGGAATTGCAAGAGGTGCCTACTCTTTTGAGTATGATCGACTGGCTGATGGGATGGACCCTTTTTCTGCCGGCAATGCATTAAGAGAAATTGTGCCAGCAATTAAAGCCTTATGGAGAGGAGACTATACAGGAGAAGGGGAACATTGGTCCTTTCCAAAAACAACCAGCTCGCCTAAACCTCAGCAATCTCCGAATCCTCCAATATGGATTGCAGCAAGAGACCAAAATTCTCATGACTTTGCAATAAAAGAAGGCTGCAATGTTCAAGTAACGCCTCTATGGTTAGGGGATGAAGAGGTTTCATCGCTAATGGAAAAATTCAATATCGCATGCGATAAACATAGCGATATCAAGCGCCCTAAAATCATGGTATTACGTCATACTTTTGTAGCTGAGACAGAAGAAGAAGTACAGCAAGGGGCCAAAGATATCTCTCGTTTTTATTGTTACTTTGGAGCTTGGTTCAAAAATGAACGCCCTGTTGAGCAAGGCTTAATGGAAAAACTTTCAGATGAAGAGATGGAAAAACTAGAGATGTATTCTCCAGAAAATATGCGAAAAAATAGTATTATTGGCTCACCTGATGAGGTCATTAGACGAATCAAGTTTTGTGAAGATCTTGGCTATGATGAATATAGCTATTGGATTGATAGCAGTATGGATTTTGAAACAAAAAAGAAATCACTGGAGCTTTTTATAGAAAAAGTTATGCCTGCATTTAATTAAATAGGTAAATGATGAAACATTTCAAACACTACATTAATGGGAAATTTTCTGAGGGCTCAGAAAAGTTTGAGACCTTAAACCCTGCCAATGGCAAGCCATGGGCAACCTTTCCTGCAGCCACAGAACAAGAATCAAACTTAGCCATTGAGTCAGCTCACACGGCACTTTATCAAGGAGAGTGGTCAAAGCTAAGCGCAACACAAAGGGGCAAGTTAATCCATAAGCTTGGCGATTTAATCACTAAAAATGCCTCAGAACTAGGAGAACTAGAAACACAGGATAGCGGCAAGCTTGCAGTTGAAACAAGAGCACAGTCAAGCTATGTAGCTGACTATTACTATTATTATGCTGGTTTAGCTGACAAAATTCAGGGAGAGGTTCTTCCAATTGACAAGCCTAATATGCAGGTTTTTACAACCCGTGAACCTATAGGAGTAGTTGTTGCCATTGTGCCTTGGAATGCTCAATTATTTCTATCGGCCACCAAAATTGCTCCAGCGCTAGCAGCGGGCAACACTGTAGTTGTTAAGGCTTCTGAACAAGCCCCTGCTGCATTATTTAAATTCGCTGAGCTAGTTGATGAATGTGGGTTTCCGCCAGGTGTTATTAACATTATTACAGGGTTTGCAGACCCGTGTGGAAAGACCCTAACAACACATCCTAAAGTTGCGAGAATTGCTTTTACAGGTGGCACAGAAGTTGCAAAACATATTGTAAGGAATAGCGCGGAAAATTTTGCTCATGTTAGCTTAGAACTAGGTGGCAAATCACCTATGATCATTTTTGAAGATTGCAATATCGATGGGGCTGTTAACGGAATTATTGCAGGCAACTTTGGTGCTTCTGGACAGAGCTGTGTAGCCGGCTCAAGAGTCTTTATTCATCGCTCTATTCACTCTAAAGTAATAGAACTTATTAGGGAGCACGCGAAAAACATTGTTGTTGGCGACCCGCTGGACAGTAGAACTCAGGTTGGGCCTCTAGCAACACTTCATCAAGTTGAAAGAGCCACAAAAGTAATTAAAAACTCCATGAAACAAGGAGCAAATTTAGTTTTTGGCGGTAAACAGCCTAGCCAACACAAAGAAGGCTGGTATTTTGAGCCCACCCTTTTAGACTGTCCAAGCCAAGAGTTTGACTGCGTAAAAACCGAACTCTTTGCGCCTGTTGTCAGCGTAATTGTGTTTGACACAGAAGAAGAAGCAATAGCAATGGCTAATGATTCTGACTATGGTCTTGGATCCGGTATATTTACTGAAAACCTAGCTAGAGCACATCGCGTTAGTGCAAAAATTCACTCAGGCATTGTTTGGATCAACACCTACAGGGCGATCTCACCAATTTCGCCGTTCGGAGGGGTGAAACTAAGCGGCGGCAGTCGTGAGGCAGGAATTGATGCAATTCATGAATATACTCGCACAAAAACAACATGGATTAATACCTCTTCGGAGCCAATGAGTAATCCATTTATAATGAGGTAATAATTTCTTAAAAAGATAGAGATGGAGTGAATTATGGACAAACAATTATTTGAACTGGGGCTGTCAAAAAGAAAGGCTACGCTTGGTAAAGAATATGTTGAAAAAAACCTAGATGCAGCTGATGAATTCAACGAAGATTTTCAAAAACAAATGACTGAGTGGTGCTGGGGTTTTGGCTGGGGCGATGAAACAATTGATGCAAAAACAAGATCAATGATGAACCTCACCATGCTTGCAGCACTTGGCAAAATGGATGAATTTGAAGTTCACCTAAAAGGTGCATTAACAAATGGAGTGAGTATTAATGAAATCAAATCAATTCTTCATGTTATTGCAATCTATTGTGGAGTCCCTCAAGGTGTAGAGTGTTTTAAAGTTGCTAGAGTTATTTTGGAAGAAGCTGGTGAAATCTAGGCTTTAAATTTAGAAACTCATTTTTTTGAAGATGTTATAGCCACAGCAAGCGAAATAAGAATAACACCAACAAAGGCACTTATGCCAATTGTCTCGTCAAATAAAAACCAAGCCTGAATAGCAACTAAGGGTGCTACTAAATAAAAATAGCTTCCAACGCTTGCAGCGGCTCCATGTTTTATCATTGTCATTAATAAAAAAATTGCTCCGATTGAAAGCGCAAGAACTTGCCATGCCATGGTTAATACAAACGTTCTTGTCCAGCTAACCTCTCCGGTTTCAAACAACAAAGCAATGAAAATACAAACAAATGATGCACTTAAATACTGGACCCATGTCCCACTAATTAAATCCATATTACTGCAAAAACGCTTCTGATAAATTGTGCCAATAGAAATGACAACCAAGGATGAAATAACAGCAAAAACAGCAAAAATAGGAAACCCATCAAAAGCCAAATCTTGAGTTAAGTCCATACTGTCAAACAAAACTAAGTATAAACCTACAAGACCAATTATGAGTCCCATCCATTGTTTTTTGGAAACTTGCTCTTTCAACATAACGACAGCAATAAGAGCCATACCTAAAGGCTGTAATCCAATAATCATAGCGCCCAGTCCTGCTGGAATTCCCCATTTAAGAGCCTGAAAAACTCCGCCTAAATAAGCCCCATGAATTAAAGCGCCCACAACCATAAGATGGAAGAATTCAGATTTAGAACTAGGCCAAGGACTTTTGTTATAACTAATTATTAGAAATAATAATAAAAGTGTAAATACAAAACGATATGACAATAGCGTAAAGGGCTCGGCATAGGGGAGTCCATACTTAGCAGCTATAAAACCTGTGCTCCAAATCCAAACAAAAATCCATGGAATTAATTTATGGTTCATTTTTATAGCCTCCCAAGAGAGCCACTTGAAACTTTTATGTTCATGAAACCCCTAGAATAAGACAGCATTATTCAAGTCGATTTTATAGAAAAACCTGTTAACTTTTAATAAACCCAAATTTAGAGATAGGATGATTAGATTATAATTAGCGCTATCAATTTGATCTTAAACTTTATGAAAAATTTTTGTCTAATAGGCTTCTTAGTTTTACTGAATTTTTTTTCTCAAACTTCAGCAGAAACGCCTTCAGTTACCAGTGAAATTAATCAAGAGGGCTCGGCAAATGCAACTTCTTTAACACTTAGCAATGACAGTTTAGAAAAATTTAGTCATCCCCTGCCTGTTGACAAGGCTTTTAAATTAAGCGCTACTCTACTAAACAACAATACCCTTTCAGTACGCTGGCTTGTTGAGCAGGATTATTATCTATACAAAGATAAAATTTCTTTTTCTTTCGAAGAGGCCTCTATTGAAAATATAAACTTTCCTAATGCAATCATAAAGAATGATGAGTTTTTTGGTGAGGTTAGTGTTTACAACACCCCCATAGAGATACAAGTTGATTTAAACAGCGCACAAAGAAGCTCTGTACTTGTCACTATCGAGCACCAAGGGTGTTGGGAAGGTGGTGTCTGCTATCCCCCTCAAGTTGATACGCTCGAGGTTAACTTGGAAGGATCAAAAAAAACCTCTACCTCAACCAGTGTTATGGCAACTGACAATGAAATTATAGTCTCTGAGCAATTTCAACAAGGAGGCTTGGCCTTATTTATTGCTGCATTTTTAGCTGGCTTAGCGCTGTCCTGGACGCCATGCGTCTACCCCATGGTGCCGATCTTATCTGGAATTATTATTGGACAAAAAGAAAAACCTAGTAATTTTAATGCTATCTTGATGTCGATTACTTTTGTACTATCAATGTCCTTAGCTTATGGTTTAATTGGGGCATCTGCAGGCTACTTTGGTTCAGGCATAAATATACAAGCAATAATGCAAACGCCCTGGGTGCTTTTTATCTTTAGTTGTATTTTTATTATGCTCGCTCTATCAATGTTTGGTCTATACGATATTCAATTACCAGCAGGACTTCAAACTAAGCTCACAAGGATTAGCAGCTCTCAGTCGGGAGGTAACTTTGTAGGTGTTAGCATAATGGGCTTCTTATCTGCATTAATTGTTGGACCCTGTGTAACGCCCTTTCTTGCTACAGCATTAAGCTATGTTATTGCTGGTGGAAGCGCTGCAAAAGGTGGAGCAAGCCTATTTGCTATGGGCTTAGGAATGGGCATTCCACTTATAATAATTTGTGGCTGGGGAGTAAACGCTCTTCCAAAAGCTGGCTCGTGGATGGAAGACGTTAAGAAGGTTTTTGGCTTTGGAATGATTGCGGTAGCACTCTATCTTTTAGATAGAATCTTGTATCCTCTGTGGTCATTAATTCTATGGGCAATCCTGTTTACAATTGCTCCTATCATACTTGGAGTTTTTAAAAATTTTAGTAAGTCGATAAGCTTGCTTAGTATATTTTTTAAACTATTTTCATTTTTGTTTTTACTCTATGGTCTCATGTTATGGCTACTAGTTTCAAAAGGTGGTGGGGACATACAACAACCCCTTGATGCAATAATCTATGGAGACAAGATTAATGCCACTACTAGTGTTGAATTTCAAATAATAGAAGACGAAGCACAACTAAATTCATTAATATCCAAAACCAGCTCAAACGAAAAGATCCTTGTTCTTAAGTTTTATGCTGAGTGGTGTATATCCTGCAAAAAATTAGAAAGAATTGTCTTCAAAGACTCAACGGTTAATCAGTCTCTTGAAGGCTCAATGACTTATACTATTGACGTAACAAAAAATACTCAACCTAATCAATCTATGCTGTCAAGATTCTCGCTTGTAGGCCCTCCAGCAATCTTGTTTTTCAAAGATGGAAAAGAAATAAGATCCCAAAGAATTATTGGTGAAGTAAGCGCGAAAGAGCTGACAAATCGATTAAATAATTTAATTAAATAGGTTAAGAAATTCCTCTAAATGTTTCTATATTGACGCTATATTCTTCTAATTGGATGGTAAAATTCTCAATTTAGACATTATAAATATTAATATTATCATAGGCTTAAGTTAAACATTTTTAAGCCAAAACATGTACTTACAAAAAATTTTAGCTTTAGAGCTAAACACAAACATTTAATTTAAAAAAATAATAGGAGCATCGATGGATATTCGAAAAGTTAAAAAACTAATGGAGCTTCTGGAAGAGTCTGGGATGGCTGAAATTGAAATAAAAGAAGGTGAAGAATCAGTAAAAATCTCTAGGTATGGTTCCTCTCCAGCGCCCTCTCAGCATCCAGTTCAGTCTTTCGTTCAACAGCAACCTGTTACAACTTCAGTGTCAGCTGCCCCAACAGCTGTGACAGCTGAGGTTCAATCAAGTGACCAGTCTATTGTTTCACCCATGGTTGGAACCTTCTACTCAGCACCGTCTCCTACGGCAAAACCGTTTGTCTCTGTTGGTCAAAAAATTAATCAAGGTGACACTGTAGGAATAATCGAGGCTATGAAAATAATGAATCAGATAGAGGCTGATCGGTCTGGCACGGTAAGTGAAATTTTAATCAAAGACGGCGAAGCTGTTGAATTTGGACAACCACTAATAATTATAGAATGAGCTCAATAAAAAAAGTCTTAATAGCAAATCGCGGGGAAATTGCTTTAAGAATTCTCAGGGCTTGTAAAGAGCTTGGAATTCAAACGGTTGCAGTATATTCAACTGCAGACAACGATCTAAAGCATGTCAGGCTAGCCGATGAAGCTGTATGTATCGGGCCTCACCCCTCGATCAAAAGCTATCTAAATATTCCAGCAATTATTAGTGCCGCCGAAGTGACTCATGCAGATGCTATACACCCAGGCTATGGCTTTCTTTCTGAAAATGCAGACTTTGCAGAACAGGTGGAACAAAGTGGCTTTATTTTTATTGGTCCTAGGGCTGAAAACATTAGGGTCATGGGCGACAAAGTAGCTGCTATTGAAGCCATGAAAAGCTCAGGTGTTCCATGCGTTCCAGGCTCTGATGGTGCACTTGATGAAAATGAAAAAAGAAGCGTTAAGCTTGCAAAAGAAATCGGGTTGCCAATAATCATCAAGGCATCTGGTGGGGGTGGAGGTCGAGGTATGCGTGTTGTTGAGTCCGAAAAAGACCTTATAGATTCTATTAAGCTCACACAGTCGGAGGCCTTGAGTTTTTTTGGAAATGGCGAAGTCTATATGGAAAAATTTCTTACGACGCCTCGTCATGTTGAAATTCAAGTTCTTGCAGACCAACATGGAAATGCCATTCATCTTGGAGAAAGGGATTGCTCTATGCAAAGACGCCATCAAAAAGTTGTTGAAGAGGCCCCAGCACCTGACATATCTTCAAAACTCAGAGCTAAAATTGGAAATATCTGTGCTGAAGCGTGCAAAAAAATCAATTATCGTGGCGCTGGAACCTTTGAGTTTCTTTTTGATAATGATCAGTTTTACTTTATTGAAATGAATACAAGGGTTCAGGTTGAGCATCCGGTCACTGAAATGATTACTGGTGTTGATATTGTTCGCGAACAAATCTTAATCGCAGGTGGTGAAAAACTATCACTTACTCAAGAAGATATTAAGATTAAAGGACATGCAATTGAATGCAGAATCAATGCTGAGGACCCTGAAACATTTATGCCCTCACCCGGAAAGATTACTCAGTATCATGCTGCGGGAGGCCTAGGGGTTAGAATAGACTCTCATATCTATAATGGCTATAATGTTCCTCCCCACTATGATTCAATGATTGGAAAAGTCATAACTTATGGTGAAAACCGAGACAACGCTATCATTAAAATGCAAAATGCTCTCGATGAAATGGTTATTGATGGTATTAAAACAAATATCCCGCTTCAGAGGTCAATTATGAGCGATAAGGTCTTTAAAAAAGGGGGAATGAACATACATTATCTTGAAAAGATGCTTGGAGAAGAGGAATGAAACTTAAAGTTGGAATAATTGGTGGCTCAGGTTATACCGGCATTGAGCTTGTGCGAATATTGCACCAACATCCGAGTGCTAAGGTACACGCAATTACCTCGAGAGCTCTTGAAGGCAAAAAGCTTTATGAAGTTTTTCCAAGCATGCATGGAATTTCAAATCTATCTTATCAGCTTCCTGATGATGAAAAATTATTTGAGTGTGATATAGTTTTTTTTGCTACCCCTCATGGCGTTGCAATGAATAATGCTGGCTTTTTTCTAGAAAGGAATATTAAAGTTGTCGATCTTGGTGCTGACTTTAGAATTACTGATGCAGATATTTGGTCTAATTGGTACAACATGGAGCACACTCAAGAATCTCTTTTGAGTGAAGCCGTCTATGGACAGCCTGAAATTAACAGGAATTCAATTAAAGATGCTCGACTCATTGCCAACCCTGGATGCTATCCAACTGCTGTCCTTCTTGCACTAAAGCCTCTATTAGAAAACAATCTTATAGACACTTCAAATATCATTGCAGATTGCAAATCAGGTGCGAGTGGAGCTGGTCGAAATGCAAATCAAGCAACTCTACTTTGCGAGATTACTGAAAGCTTTAAGCCTTATGGTGTTAGTGGCCATAGGCACTTTCCTGAAATAAAACAAGAACTGGAGTCTATTTCTGGAAGTCCAATTGGCCTGACATTTACTCCACATTTGCTTCCAATGAGTCGCGGCATTGAGGCTACAATTTATGTTGACTTAATTGACTCTAATTCAGATATTTTAAGTTGCTTCGAAAATGCCTACAAAAATGAAGAATTTGTTAAAATACTCCCTGAAGGTGTCTATCCTGAGACCCGCTCAGTGAGGTCTTCAAATTATTGTCAGATCTCAGTTCAGTATGTTAAGCATAGCAACAAGCTTGTAATTATGTCTGTAATTGATAATCTGGGCAAGGGAGCAGCGGGACAGGCAATTCAAAATATGAACTTAATGTTTGGGCTTGATGAAAATTCGGGTCTTTTAGAAATTGGGCTTTTGCCATAACATTAATTCAAGTTGTAAAGATCAATTAGAGGTAACCAATGGTAGCAACAGTAATTCAAGACGAAGCTGACATAGTTTTTAGTGATAGCGCGGCTGACAGAGTCGCTCAGCTCATTAAAGAAGAAAAAAATCCAGACTTAAGGCTGCGTGTTTATATTACTGGGGGCGGATGCTCTGGCTTTTCCTATGGGTTTACCTTTGATGAAAATCTTAAAGAGGGAGACAGTGGTGTTAACAAAAAAGGAGTTCAATTAGTAATTGATCCTATGAGCTATCAGTACCTTATGGGCTCAACAGTTGACTACCTTGAGGACCTGCAGGGGGCTAGATTTGTAGTAAAAAATCCTAATGCCAAAACCACTTGTGGTTGCGGCTCTTCTTTTTCAATTTAGCGAGAAAACTATGACAGAATATATACCCGGCCTTGCAGGCGTACCAGCAACAAAATCAGCAATCTCTTCAATTGACGGTGAAAAAGGAATACTTGCCTATAGAGGCTATTCCATTCAAGATCTTGTCGAGCACTCTTCTTTTGAAGAAACTGCGCTTTTGCTAATGAATGGCGAACTACCCTCCCAAAAAGAGCTTACAAACTTTAAAAATATCTTAAAAAAACGTAACGAAGTTAAACGCAAAATACGCCACTTGCTTTGGTCACTTCCTTCAACTGGGCATTCCATGGATGTTCTTCAAACCGCAATAGCATCTATGGCTACGTTCTATCCAGATGCAGGCGCTGAAGAGCCAGACTCTTCGTATACACAAAACGCGCTTATAAAAATTATTTCTAACATGAGCACCTTGGTTGCAATGTGGACTCGAATCAGCATGGGATACGATCCAATACCACCAAGTAAGACGATGTCTTATGCAGAAAATTTTATGTACATGTGCTTTGGAGAAGAACCTGACCCTGAAATTGTTGACCTGTTAGATGCGTCATTAATTTTGCACGCTGAACATACTATCAATGCTTCGACCTTCTCTACGATGGTTACAGCCTCCTCGCTTGCCAACCCATTTGCCTCAATTGCTGCAGGTGTTGGAACTCTCGCCGGGCCCTTACATGGCAACGCAAATGAAAACGTGCTCATAATGCTCGATGAAATTGGCTCGCCTAAAAATGCACGCAAATGGATCGAAGATAGACTCAAAAACAAACAGGTTATCTGGGGTATGGGTCATCGTGAATACAAAACTAAAGATCCTAGAGCGACTATTCTTGAAAAAATGATTAAAACTTACATCAAGAAAAATGGGCTTACTTTATCTAATCGATTTGAAACAGCTCTCGAAGTTGAAAGCATTTGTAATGAACTATTGTCTCAAAAAGGGGTCTACCCTAACGTTGACTTTTATTCAGGCATACTTTACTCAGAAATCTTTAACTTTACTAAAGAGCACTTTACGTCTATTTTTGCTATGGCTCGCTCAGCAGGGTGGGTTGCTCACTGGCATGAACAAGTAAGTGATAACAGAATATTTAGACCTACGCAAATTTATATTGGCGCTGATTTTAGGGACTACCCTTCTAAGTAGTAATGGCAAAGACAACTCACTTTGGCTACAAAGAGGTCGATGTTGAAAAAAAACAAGGCCTTGTAAAAGAAGTATTTGACTCAGTTGCTGGCAAATATGACCTTATGAATGACGTCATGTCAATGGGAGCCCATAGACTCTGGAAAAACTACACTATTGCAAACAGCAATGTAGCAGAGGGAGATCATGTTCTTGATATTGCTGGAGGCACTGGTGATCTTGCGATTAAGTTTAGAAAAAAAGTTGGGCCTACAGGTAAGGTCATTCTTTCAGATATCAACGATTCAATGTTATTTGAAGGCAGAAAAAATCTTTTAAATCATGGGGTCATCGATGTAGACTTTGTTCAGGCAAATGCAGAATCACTCCCATTTGAGGATAATTCCTTTGATTGCGTTAGCATAGCATTTGGCCTCAGGAATGTTACCCATAAAGATGAAGCATTAAAACAAATGTATCGAGTTCTGAAGAAGGGAGGCACGCTTTTAATTTTAGAGTTCTCTAAAGTTGAAAACCAGACGCTAGAAAAAATTTATGACCTTTACTCGTTTAATCTAATTCCCAAGTTTGGAGAATTTTTTGCCAATGACGAAGATAGTTATCAATACCTTGCTGAATCAATTCGCAAACATCCTGATCAAGAGACATTAAAAACTATGGTCCTTGATGCTGGCTTTGAATTTTGTGAATATCACAACCTGACTGGAGGTATTGTTGCTCTTCATAAAGCAATTAAGGTCTAGCCAAAATGTTTCGCCTGACCATTGAAAAATCCTTAAATCATTTTATCAATGCTAACAACATTGATTTAGCTCATATCGACAACAAAATATTCAGCCTTAGGGTAGATGAAATAGACTTAAGCTTGTTTTTTCTTTGTCTAAACTCACGTATTTTTGTAATTGACAATCTTCAAAACAAAAAGGTAGATGTCTCAATCCTAATGAATAAAGCTTCCTTTTTAGCAATATTTAAGGGATCAACATTAGAAGAGCTTCTCGAGGCTGAAGATATTGAAATCAATGGAAGTGTTAACACCGCTCAACAGCTTGCAAACTTATTATCATCCTCTTCAATTGATATAGAGGAGCTAATTTCGAAATATACTGGTGATATAGTAGCGCACCAAATTGGACAAGCATTCAGGCAATTCAAAGAGGCCACTATTAGCAATGATAGCTCAATAATTAGCACTATAAAAGATGAAATAACAACTGCACTAATCGCCCCGAGTCGCTCTAAATTCTTTAAAGGAAGAGCTTGATAAATGAAAAGTTTTTTTCGCTTTGCAGGAATACTGAGAACGCTAATTCGATATAGATTAGACTATTTGATTCTGTCTACTTCTTTCCTTAAAAGCCTTAAGCCATTAATTTACCTAACGCCGTGGCATTATTTTCCTAGCAAAAAGCTCACAAGGGCAGAAAGGATTCGACTTGCGCTTGAGGAGCTCGGCCCAATATTTATAAAATTTGGACAAACTTTATCAACACGAAGAGATCTTTTGCCAGAAGACATTGGCATGGAGCTGGCAAAGCTTCAAGATAAATGCCCTCCATTTCCTGCAGCAGAGTCAAAACTAATCATTGAAAAAGCACTTGGCGATAAAGCTTCAAATCTTTTTTCATCGTTTGATGATGCTCCTCTTGCATCAGCTTCTATTGCACAAGTCCACACCGCAATTACACAAAGTGGTGAAGAAATAATTATTAAAGTGGTGCGTCCAGGGATTGAAAAAAAAATCAAAAGAGATATACGACTTCTTTACACATTGGCAGCTCTTGCTGAAAAACATAAAGACGGAAAAAGACTCAGACCAAAAGAGGCTGTTGAAGAGTTTGAAGGAATTATTTTTAATGAACTTAACATGATGGTTGAAGCTGCTAACGCTTCACTTTTAGGAAAAAACTTTAAAAACTCTAGCCTTCTTTATGTGCCAAAAGTTCATTGGGATCTTTGTCGCTCAAATATATTGGTTACTGAGCGAATCTATGGCACTCCTGTGAACGATATTGACGCCCTAAAGAAGAAAAATGTTGACTTTAAGTCTCTTGCAGAAGACGGCGTAATCATATTTTTTACCCAAGTTTTTGATCATAATTTTTTTCATGCAGACATGCATCCAGGAAATATTTTTGTTGGAGAAAATAACCAATATACTGGGGTGGATTTTGGAATCATGGGCACGCTTACTGAGGCTGATCAATATTATTTAGCCCAAAACTTTCTGGCATTTTTTAACCAAGACTATAAACGAGTATCGCAAGTTCATCTTGAGTCTGGATGGATACCCGAAGGAACAAACGTGATGGAGTTTGAAAACGCGATAAGAAGCGTTTGTGAGCCAATTTTTGAAAAGCCATTAAGTGAAATCTCTTTTGGACAAGTTTTGCTTAGCCTCCTAAAGGAAGCAAAGCGTTTTGACATGGAGGTTCAGCCTCAGCTACTTTTGCTCTACAAGACCTTACTAAATATTGAAGGTTTGGGTCGTTCGCTATATCCAGACCTTGATCTTTGGGCTACAGCAAAGCCTTACTTAGAAAAACTGGCTAAAGAAAAATATAGTTTTAAAAGCACACTAAATAAAATCTCTGAACAGTTGCCTCAGATTGTTTCAGAATTACCAGAAATGCCAATGCTAGTAATCAATGCTCTGAAGCAGATTGAAAGTGGTGCCTTAAAGACTGAAAACTCAAAAAAGCAAACAGAAGCAATAGTCTCACAACTCAAAGAAAACGCTTCTAAACAAAGGTCAAGTATTTTTGCCATTACATTTTTTCTAATTGCGGGATTTCTGGCCAGTCAACTAGTCTGGGTTTTAGCTATTGCTAGCTGCCTAATAAGTATTATTTTTTGGCTAAAGTCAAGATAGATAAACTTGGCTATTTAAAAAGAATTTCGGGTAAAATATCTCACCTTGTCTATTTGGTCGCAAAATAGGCAAATTTGGTTGCACCGCTTGAAGTGGTGTTTTTTCGTTTATTGGAGAACTAAAAATGAGCATTACTGTAAACGCTACAGAGCGTGAAGATCAGGGGAAAGGTGCGAGCCGCCGCCTGAGAAAGGAAGAGAAGGTGCCAAGTATTATTTATGGTGGAAAGACAGATCCACAAATGATAACACTGGGCATTCACGAAATTACTCACCTATTAGAGGATGAAAATACATTCACTTCTGTATTGGACCTAATGGTGGGAAAATCAAAAGAATCTGTTGTTTTAAAAGACATTCAGCGCCATCCAGCAAAAAATACGATTACTCATGTGGATTTTTTGCGTGTTGACGCCAAGCAAACTCTTGTTACTACAACGCCGCTTCACTTTGTTGGTATGGAAGAAAATGAAGCATTAAGAGTAGGCAATATGCTCAATCAGTTCGTTGTCTCGATTGAAATTTCATGTCTTCCTAAAGACTTGCCTCATGGTATTGATGTAGATGTTACTAACCTTGAGGTTGGAGATCATCTTTCGTTAACTGACCTTGTCTTGCCTGAAGGAGTTATCATAACGTCATTACAACATGAAGATGTTGAGGCGCATGACCAAACTGTATGTTCGGTGTCAGAGCCAAAAGTGATTGAAGAAGAGGAAGAGGAAGAAATCATTGAGGATGGAGAATCTGAAGAGGGTAGCGAAGACTCAGCCGAAGATTCTGAAGACTCAAATGATGGTGACGAAGAAGAATAAAGTATCGTCAGTCTTGTTGGCTCAACAAGCGTAAAATGAAGCGCTGTAATGATTAAACTAATTGTTGGACTGGGAAATCCCGGAAAAAATTATCAGGAACATCGTCACAACGCAGGCTTCTGGTTTGTTGAGTCACTAGCTAATTTAAATGACTCTAACTTTACTAATCAATCTAAGTTTTTTGGTGAGGTTTCTAGTTTTATTCTTAATTCAAAAAAGGTTTTTCTACTTAAGCCTCAAACCTTTATGAATAATTCTGGTGGCTCCTTAAAAAGCTTTTTAAATTATTATAATATTTCGCCAGAAGAGACTCTAGTAGTTCATGATGAGCTTGACCTCCCTGTTGGAACTGTAAAAATAAAGCTGGGTGGTGGTCATGGCGGCCATAATGGCCTAAGAGATGTCATAAAAGCGCTGGGATCAAAAAACTTTTACCGCCTTCGAATTGGGATAGAGCATCCTGGCTCTAAAAATGAAGTGGTTGACTATGTTTTAAACCCTCCAGGCAAAGCTGAGTTAACCGCCATAAAAGAGAGCATGTCAAGGGCACTCAACATTACTGAATTGTTAGTTAGTGGAAATTTTGAAGATGCCATGAAGGCCCTTCATACATAGAATTGGAGATAGATAATGGGCTTTAAGTGTGGCATTGTAGGACTGCCAAATGTTGGTAAATCAACACTCTTTAATGCGCTAACAAAAGCAGGAATTGATTCAGAAAATTATCCTTTTTGTACTATAGAGCCCAATATTGGAATTGTTCCGGTGAATGACTCTCGACTTCAAAGCCTTGCCGAAATTGCAAAGCCTGAAAAAATACTCCCAACTACTATGGAGTTTGTAGATATTGCAGGATTGGTTGAAGGGGCATCAAAGGGTGAGGGTCTTGGCAACCAATTTCTCTCAAACATTAGAGAAACAGACGCTATACTTCATGTGGTTCGGTGTTTTGAAAATGATGACATCATCCACGTTTCAGGAAGAGTTAGCCCGCTAGATGATATTGAAACAATCAATACAGAACTGGCGCTAGCCGACCTTTTTAGTGCTGAAAAAGCCTATCAAAAAGCAATTAAAAATTCGAAGGCGGGGCAAAAAGAAGGTGTGCCTCTAAAAAACCTACTCGACAAGATTCTTCCGGCTCTAGAGGAAGGACTAGCTGTTAGATCCTTAGAACTTAATGACGAGGAAAATAAGTTGACTAAAAGCCTTCAGCTTTTAACCTCCAAGCCTGTGTTATATGTTGCCAATGTTAATGAAGATGGGTTTGATAACAATCCACACCTCGCAAAATTAATAGACTATGCGAGCTCTGAGAAAAGTCAAGTCGTATCTGTTTGCGCTGATATAGAAGCTGAAATTGCCGAACTTGACGATGAGGACAAGCAAGGCTTTTTGGATGAAATGGGTCAAACTGAGTCTGGTCTTGATCGGTTAATAAAGGCCGGATATAGACTGCTCGGACTTCACACTTATTTTACTGCTGGGCCGAAGGAAGTTAGGGCCTGGACGATTAATATTGGAGACTCGGCGCCTGTTGCCGCGGGTAAAATACATGGGGACTTTGAAAAAGGCTTTATTCGCGCTGAAACAATTTCATACAGCGACTATGTTGAGCACTCTGGAGAAAAGGGTGCTAAAGATGCTGGAAAGCTACGCTCCGAAGGAAAAGATTACGCTGTCAAAGATGGAGATGTGGTTCATTTTTTATTTAATGTTTAGGTTTCAAATCTGATGGAAGATACAAAACTACTTTTAATTCTAGATGGATGGGGCTACTCGGGCGAGACATCAAATAACGCTATTGCCCTTGCAGATACTCCAAATTGGAATCGTTTTATGGAGAATTATCCCAATACGCTTATTGGCACCTCTGGTCAGAGCGTTGGTCTTCCAGATGGACAAATGGGTAATTCAGAAGTCGGTCACCTAACTATTGGATCGGGAAGGATTATTGAACAGGATTTTACGAGAGTAGACAACGCTATAAAGTCGGGGGAATTTTTCACAAATGACGTACTTTGTAAAGCTCTGTCTTCCGCAAGTGAAAATGGAAGAGCCGTGCATATTCTTGGACTACTATCAGATGGCGGTGTGCACTCACACCAGGATCATATTTTCGCAGCCCTTAAATTGGCCAAAAATCAAAATTGTGATGAAGTGTTTATCCATGTCTTTACTGATGGGCGTGACACTCCTCCAAATAGCGCCTCAACTTATGTCAAAGAATTAGAAAAACAAATTTCTGAACTAGGTGTTGGCAAAATTGTTTCAATT